>Ga0208784_1000455_pt1 | contig 19969 bp, 32 predicted proteins | sample DEB19_08_DNA_FD_184531 | JGI IMG/M metagenome (GOLD analysis project Ga0208784, IMG submission 184531) | Aqueous microbial communities from the Delaware River and Bay under freshwater to marine salinity gradient to study organic matter... | ecosystem: Environmental > Aquatic > Marine > Coastal ... | reverse complement strand
GATTGTTTGGTGTAGGCCAAGATAAAGAGTATGACGTTAGTTTTAACGGTATTGAAGTTGAACTAACATGGGATGATATTGACAGGCTTGAAAAGGATATCAAGTCTGGTCAAGTGTCCAAACTAAATACCACAGGATTCTTTTTTGGTAATCCTAGTGATGAACACTATTACGAGCATGACCTAGAATTTTGCGTGAATGCAAAGACAGAATTGTTTCTAGGTCGCAAAGTGTTTTATAATTCAAGTTGGTAACTATGGCTAAACTATTTCGAATTACACCGGTAGACAAGAAATCCATCTATGCTGTTTACGATGTTTACAAATTAGATGAAGAAGGAAATGCACGTGGATTTGTCGTGCGTGAACTTTATCGGTGGGGTCAGGGTTTCCGTGAACTTGATGAACCCATTTATGCGGAAGATAAATGGGTAATCTGTTATCCTAATATCGGTTGGGGTAGTGAATTAGATGATGGCATCAGTATCGATTTTGAATTTGACGATAGTTTTACCGACGAGGAAAAAGCCGAAATTGAAGAACATTGGTGCAACGGTGACCCAGAAGATCCCGATGGACGTTGCAGTGCGGCTTGGCTATATGACTATAGCGATTGGTTAGTAGAGGATGACTACATTGAAATTTTGGGTCCGTTTAAGGTTGACATTATTGACGAAGACCAGTATAATGTAGTCATTGAAGAAAATATTGAATTGCAACCCCGGCCCAAACTAGATCCTAATAGTGCGTGGCCCTTTAAATGAGGTAATTATGTCTGCAAGTTGGATTGCTAAACTTAATGAGAGTGACAGTCGCCTTCACAAGGAAGATGTTATTCGTCAGGCACTTGAGGCTGCTACACTAGGTAGTAGCAACGCACATAGGTTTCTTACATTACTCAAGGTCTGTTACAATCCTTATGTAACTTTTGGTGTCAAGCAAGTTCCTAATCGTGAATTTGATGATGGCATGGAAGTAGAAAGTGAAAATCCTTGGGATGAGTTTGATGAACTGCTCAGAGAACTAGCACAACGCGGCTTGACCGGCAATGCCGCACGTGAGGCTATTGAAGAATTATCATTGCGTTTTGATAGTGTTGAGTGGAACACATTCCTTGCTCCAGTACTGCGCCGTGATATGCGAGCCGGTATTAGTGATAAGACTATCAATAAAATCTGTAAGAAAACTGACTACGAAGTTCCTATCTTTGGTTGTCAACTTGCGACCAATAGTGAGAATCGTCCTGAGATGAAGGGCATTAAACGCCTCGAACCTAAGTTGGATGGTGTGCGTGTATTGATGACTGTTATTCCCGCTGATGACGGTGAGGTTACTGTTATTTCACTTAGCCGTAATGGTAAACTGTTTGAAAATTTCAGTCACATTGAAAAACAAATTAGCGACAATTGGCTTAAACTGATTCGCAAAACTAGTATTGCTAAACAACTTAGCAATGGTTTTGTACTTGACGGTGAAGTGATTGGTAACACATTCCAAGAACTTATGCGTCAAGCACGCCGTAAAGAAAACGTACAGGCTGAGGACAGTGTGTTTAATATTTTTGATATTATCCCACTTGCAGATTTCCGTAGAGGACATTGGAATGCTCAATTGAGTAAACGTATTGATGCACTTGAATCAATGCGTAGTGTAATTGAGAACATGCCCAACGTTGAACTATTGCCTCATCTTATGGTTGACCTTGATTATGCTGAGGGGCGTGACCAACTAATGCGTTATGCTAAGGATCAGGTTAACGCAGGATTCGAAGGCATTATGATTAAGGATACTAATGCTCCTTACGAGTGTAAACGTAATACGTTTTGGATGAAGTGGAAGCCTACTATTACAGTTGACTTGACTGTGATTGCACTTGAAGAAGGTACTGGTCGTAACGCAGGTCGTCTTGGTGCTCTTGTTTGCGAGGGTGTTGATGACGGCAAAGAAATCCGTGTTAATGTAGGTAGCGGATTTAGTGATGGTGATCGTGATGACTACTGGGCTAATAGCAATAGTGTCGTTGGTCGTACTGCTGAAATTCTTTGTGACGTAATCACACAGAATCAAGATGGTACATATAGTTTGCGTTTCCCTCGCTTTGTTCGTTTTAGGGATGACAAATGAATCATACCGTGATTAGCAATGAGGATGCTATCCTCTTTCATAAATTGCAGAAATTTTTTAGTGAGGTGAAAGACCTAACTATCAACCATGATGTACTAGAAGATCATGCTGTAGTATATCCCAGAGACTTAGGAGATGCATTGTCACGTGTTGATCCACATTGGGCTGAACCAAAATGACATATGCAGAATACTTTGAACTAAATCGTTATAAGCCTAAATGGTTTATTGGTGATCGTGTTGAAGGTAAATGGAATGGTATTCCATTTGTTGGTAGTGTAGGCAATGATAACCTTGTAAGTGAACTTGAGGGACCCAAAGTATCGGTCCTTGTTGACCTTCCTATATTGCATAAAGGCAAGATACATAGTATAATCTTTTTAAAGCCTAAAGAATTGAAAGCGAGAAAATAATGGTAACACTTGTAAAACATGAATGGCATAGCGTAGATAGTCAGTTTGCACTTGAACTAGATGCAGATTTGTTGTCAGAGATTTATCCAGATATGGATGAGGATGAGATCGCCAATCTCTTAGCACAAATTGAACTCGGTGAAGTGTCCGTTGACGATGTAATTGAAGAGGCGTACAGTAATGACGTTGAACTTGAATGGGAACGTCAATATGATGATTGGTGGACTGACCGTAAAGGTGGATATGATATTACATATGAACTAGGTGATGAATCTAGTTGGGTAGATAATAGTCCTCCCGAGCCAACTCATAAATGCACCAAGTGCAAGTGGAAGGGTCAGAAGTATGACGCAGAATGGCAGTGGGAAGATAGTGAAGGTAACTCATATGATGAAGCAAAGCATGTTTGTCCTATGTGCGAAAGTGATATTGAACTGACACCTGAAGGTGTCGTTAAAGACGAAGAACACCGTAAGCGTATGGCTGAAATTGATGCCATGTTTGAGAACGATGACGATTCTAACTGAACTAGTAGGTAAGAAACACACCTTTGACGATGGTGACAGTATTGAGGTCATACAAGTCAAATGGCGTAGTGAAGATCCTATGGATACATTAGTAACAGTGCATATCCAGCAAGGTCCGGGTATACCTAGAAAACTTGTGTTCAACGCTATAGATTTTCAAAACAATTATGGTCATCTATTTGGTATTTCTACCCCAACAGAAGGTCCTTCTGAACCATTTGATACTATATAGATATTAAGCGTACTCACAGACTAAATATATTGATGCCTTTTGGAAAAATATTTACATTATCTAACTTAGTTTTAGTTACAGCACTTACTTTAAGTGGTATCGCGGCCTGGTATAGTATACTGGGCCTTGTTGCCATTTTCGCCGCGGCTGTAATACCCATTATTATTATGGGCGGCGCATTAGAATTCGCCAAAGTAGTCACTACTGTTTGGCTACATCGTTACTGGGATCGCATATCCTGGCAACTAAGATTATATCTAGTGCCGGCGGTAATATCATTAGCACTATTAACCAGCATGGGTATCTTTGGCTTCTTGTCAAAGGCACACATGGATCAAGGCATTGTGTCTGGTGACAGCCAAGCCAAACTTTCATTATACGATGAAAAGATTAAAACACAACGTGATAATATTGAAATAGCACGTAAGGCATTAACTCAGATGGATGCCCAAGTTGATGCTAGATTAAGTCGTGGTGATAGTGAAAGTGGTGCTGAACGTGCTGTGCAAATTCGCAGACAACAAGCAAAAGAAAGACAGCAACTACAAAAAGAGATCGGTGATGCACAAAAAGAAATCGCTAGATTAAATGAAGAACGTGCTCCTATTGCCGCAGAGAATCGTAAGATTGAAGCAGAAGTTGGACCTATCAAATATATCGCCGCACTAATTTACGGTGATAATCCAGATGCTAATTTATTAGAACGTGCAGTACGTTGGGTTATTATCCTTATCGTTCTAGTATTTGACCCATTGGCATTAACGTTAGTTATTGCCGCAAATACAAGCAGACGTTGGGAGAACGAAGATGCCACTACCGATAATCATAATGATAATGAACATAGTAATAGTGAAGGAAATGACGAACAACCAGATCGACCTGACACAGTGGTGGACGAGGTTGTTCCAGATGAGCCTAAGCCAGATGAACCCGAAAAGTCCGTGCTAGAAAAGTACCCTTATCTTTCACAAGGATTTAAAGTTCCAGAGGGTTGGGGTACTGTTCCTCCTCAAGTCTATACTCCAGAGAAAGAAGAAGTTACTGAAGTTATAGAACCAACTCCCGAAGTCACTGAAAATATTGAACACAAGTTAGATATTATCAGAGCATTACATACTGAAGAACCTCTAGAGGAACCTAAAGAAGAACCAAAAGAGATAGTGACAGAAGGTGTTACTAAAGAAAAACCTTTTAAGGATGTAGAAGGTGGTTATGTTGTGTTTGAGGGTAAGGCAATGCACAAGGATGCATTCACTTCTCTTTACCCACAATTTGCATTAATGGCAGATAATGCACAACAAGTTAGTACTAATTTTGGTCCTGCATTCCCAAAAATGGCTAATAAAGGTGATGTATTTGTCAGAGTTGACATATTACCAAATAAGGTATTTAAATTTGACGGAAGCAAATGGATAGAGATACAAAAGGAAACATCCAATTCATATCTATATGATGAATCTTATATCCAATATTTGGTTTCTGAGATAGAAAAGGGCACATATGACGTTGAGTTATTATCCGATAATGAACGTGCCCTTATTGAAGAATATCTACGTACCCAAAAGTCTTGATATTAAATCCCAACTATAATATACTACTATTATTGTAAAACAACCTCAGGAGGGGTTATGAAGTGTCGAGTGTTAAGTGTTGCGGTTGCTACTGCTATTATGGCAGGTTGCGCTAGTCAGGGTCCTAGCAAGGGTGAAATCCCTAGCATAGAATCACAATCATTTAAAACCAATGTACCAGGTGAGACTATCAAAATCACCAAGTCATGTGGTTGGTTGTGGAATAGCAAGAAATGTAACATTGATAGCATTGAAGCCGTAGGTGTTCAGCCTAGTATTGGTGCTACACGTTTGATTCAAAAGACCGTAACATTGCAGGCATGTGACAATGCACGTGCTAATGTTGTAAGTTATGTGTTCGGTGATAACGTAACTGATTCACGTTCTTCACGTATGCGTAGCCGTCAGAATGAAAATCAAAAGGATCGTGTCAAGTCTCGCACTGAGAAGGGTGATGAGGTAGGCATGTCTGATAGCGATGCTGAAAAGGATACTAACTTCAGCATTCAAGAATCATTGGTCAATACTGATATTGATACTGTGCGTACCGTAACTACAAACGCACAAGGTCGATTGGTTGGCTTTAAGATTGCCGATACTAAAATTGTAGATGGTAAGACTATCTCTTGTACTATTAATTGGAGTCGCCTCGATTCAGAAGATTTGGGAAAGGTACGTAATTTGATTTCAGGAAAGTAAAATGAAATTTACTTTTTGGATCATTCTACTATTCCCTGTATTCTGTTTTGCTAATCCTATTAATGTAACTGCTAGTGGCAAAACATACGAAGAGGCAAAGTATAATGCCTTTCGTGAGGCTATAGAATATAAAATAGGTACTGTTGTAGTATCTGAACGTGAGCAAGAAAATCTTAAACTTGTTCGTAACAATATCTTAGCCTATAGTGCAGGTTATGTTGATAAGTTTAAGGTTGTTGGAGTAACAGACTATGGCGACAGAATTCAAGTAGTTGTTGATGTTTGGGTATCTAGTAGTAAGTTGTCTGACTTACTATTGTCTAAGCCAAACAACATTACTATCTTTGAAAATCAACGTCATGCCACGCAACACCAAACATATTTGGAAGAGCGTAGTAGAAGTGATAGTTTAGTATGGTCAGTTATGCGGCACTATCCTCATCGTGCGTATAACTTAGAACAACTACCTTACCAATTAAAGGTAGATCATAATAGAAATTTATCACTAGTGATTCCGTATGTAATGTCATGGAATCAAAACTTTATTAATTCGTTTAATGAATTAATGACTAATATCGATAGCAATGCTAGTTTCTTTGAAAGGACACCAGGCAATGTTAGTGTGCAACCCATACCCCATTTCTTTGCAGTAAGTAGTGACAAGTATAAATTTAATGACTTAACACATATTAACGCAATACGTAATCATATGCAGGGTAATAGAGAGGTTCGTGTTAAATTATTGATGAAAAATTTAAACAACCAAACTATAATGGATCAATGTTTTTATCCTAGATTCTTATCTGGGCATCAACGTTCATTCTATGAATTGGGTGACCCACATAGGGTAAGGTTGTATGGTGCTACACAAGAAAAATACAGTGTTAATATTGCTTTACCCAATAATGTATCTGATAGTGTACTAAGGGGTTTGTACTCTATTAAGTTAGAACTAGTAGCACATGAAAACTGTAATATATAATTTATAAAGATAAGTAATACTATGGCTGATTCGAAAATTTCACATTGTTCATTTTGCAATAATCATAAGGATGCTGTTAAAAAACTTATAGTAAGTGATAGCGTAGCGATTTGTAGTGATTGCATTGATTTATGTAATCAATTAATCGTAGACGATACTACTATTGAGAAACCTGAAGAAGAGGTACAATCTTTTGATGCATATGCAATTAAGGAACATCTTGACCAACATGTAATAGGTCAAGACGATGCTAAACGTGTATTAAGTGTAGCAATTGCTAACCATTACAAACGCATAACTAATCCACCAAAGAACGGATTAGAAATCAATAAAGGGAACGTACTATTAGTTGGTCCCACTGGTAGTGGTAAAACACTGTTGGCTAAGTCTGTAGCCAAATACTTGAACGTTCCCTTTGTTGTAGCAGATGCTACATCACTAACCGAAGCAGGATACGTGGGTGATGACGTAGAGAGCATGATTAGTATGCTACTAGCCGCCGCAAAGAATGATGTTAAACTTGCAGAGCGAGGCATTGTCTTCATTGATGAGGTTGATAAAATTGCACGTAAGAGTGAACATACTAGCATCACACGTGACGTAAGTGGTGAAGGTGTTCAACAAGCATTATTGAAGTTGGTAGAAGGTACAAAATGTCGTGTACCCCCAATGGGTAATCGTAAACACCCCGGGTCAGAAATGACAGAGGTAGATACTAAGAACATATTGTTCATTGCAGGTGGTGCATTCGTAGGACTGGCTGATGTAGTAAAGTCTAGACTAAAGGGTAGTAATATTGGCTTTAGTGCTGATGTTAAATCTAAACATGATGGTACTGGGTTAGATAAACTCTCACCGGATGACTTAACTAGATTTGGTATGATTCCTGAATTCATCGGACGCTTTACTACTACAATTGGACTTACAGATTTGGATAAAGACCAACTTATAAAGGTCCTTACAGAAGTAAAAAATAACTTTATTGAACAATATCAATACTTGTTTAGTGTAGATGAGATAACGTTATCCTTCAATAAAGAAGCGATTGAGCAAATAGCAGATAATTGTATCAGTCTTAAGACAGGGGCTAGAGGCTTACAGACTGAGATCGAACGTGTACTAATGCCGCATATGTTCCATATTAGTCAGTACAAGAAAAAGGGAATAACCGAGATAAATATTACTCAGGACTTGGTTATTAATCCAAAAATACTAATATGAAGGGCAGAAAAGTAATAGTACAAGACGATAACGTTGAAAAGGCACTTAGAAAGTTTAAAAAGAAAATTGCTGATTCAGGGTTACTATTAGAGTTGCAGAAAAGGCAATGCTATATAAAGCCCTCTGTCCAACGTAAACTAGAACGCAGTCAAGCCAAGAAACGCTGGCAAAAACATTTACGTAGCCAACAACTTCCACCTAAACAATTTTAACCAAAATAATATATTTTTTTGCGAAATCGTAGTATAATAAATACTACAGTAGATGCCGATGGTCGGGTCTACTTTAATTGTCTTGCTTAATATAAAGGAGATAAACATGACAAACACATTAACCCTTCGTTCCCTAGATATTCCCTCAATTCACAAATTTGCAGTTGGCTTTGACCAAATGTTCGATGAACTATTGCGTCAAACTGCAGGGACAAACTCAACTAACTATCCACCATACAATGTTGTGAAACATAGTGAGGATAAGTTTGCTATTGAATTAGCAGTTGCAGGTTTCCGTGAGGGTGATATTGACATTAGCGTTGAGAAGAATCAACTTAGTGTTAAGGGCGAAAAAATCGAGTCACTTGAAGAACTTGATAAGCCAGTAGAATATCTACATCGTGGCATCAGTGCCCGCAACTTCCACCGCACTTGGACTCTTGCAGACCATGTTGAAGTGGTTGGTGCTGAAGTTCGTGATGGTATCTTGACCGTTCATTTGGAACGTCAAATTCCTGAAGAGCAAAAGCCCAAGAAAGTTGCAATTACCTATAATAAATAATATAGTATATGTCTGCGGTCGATTATGGCCGCAGACATTTTCAAAAGGGTCACAATCATGCCAAACGCAAATACAGAACTTAAACAAAAAATCAAACCCAATCTTACACTACAAGAACCGCCGCTATTTAAAATCATCTATATGAATGATGATCATACTAGCATGGACTTTGTGATTCATTCATTAGTAGAGTATTTTGATTATAACTCTGATACCGCATCAACTATAACAAAAAATATCCATGACGAAGGCAGTGCAGTAGTAGCAGTATTGCCCTATGAGATTGCAGAACAGAAGGGTATTGAAGTAACGTTAGATGCTAGAGCCCAAGGCTATCCGTTACAAGTTAAAGTTGAAGCAGAGTCACGTTAAAACTCTACTGAAACTCTTTTAGCCCAATAAGGATTTCTTTTTAGATAAGGGTTGTTGCAATAGTTGATATTATTAATAGTAGTATCAACTATTTTTTCCTGTGTACCAAACACCCAATTACTGACTTTAGATTCAGTATCAGATACGAGTGATGCCACTAGTGGTAGAATTCCACCAATAAACTCAGGCTCTTCATTAAAGTATAAGTTCCTATGTGGAACTGCGCTAGATACTATTAATATTTTCTTAACGTCTAAATGACGTTGTAATTTTTCTAATGACTTGTGAAGATAAGCAGTATCTTCCATTCTATGAACATCGATTTGGGGATGTGCCATATCATCCTCCTGCAACAAATCCGTACCCCAACCATTTGCTCCTAAAATGGCTACCCCATCTATAATGACAACATTATGATGGAGTACGGCAAGATTACGAATTTTAGAACACATACTTAGTATATCATGTGTCCTTGCATTAATGTCATCACAATCTTTATATTCTAGTGATCCAGGTGTATAAAATACCCCTTGATATTGTTTACTAAGATGTGCTAGTGTTTGAAGTACCGTTCTTAAATCAGAACTTACATTACCTGCTACTATACAGTATAGACTAGTAGGTTTTCCTTCCCAATTAAAACTCTCTTCGGGAGAGAGGTTTAAATCACTAATAACATCAAAACCGATTTCCATGTGACCCTTATTTAACTACGGTCATTTTTGGCTTTTTGGTAGTTTTAGGCTTAGCAGGTGCCTTTGGCTTTGGTGCAGCCTTTGGCTTAGCGGGCGCCTTAGGAGCCGCTTTTTTAACTACCTTAGCAGTTGCTTCTTTTGCGTCAGCAACATCTACCTTTCCGTCCTTATTAACGTCAGCGGCTTCCTTTACAGCCTGAACCGTATTTTCAACTACGGGCTTAACGTCATTAAGGTCTACCTTTCCGTCTTTGTTAGCATCGAATCCTTTATTTCTATTGAAATACCAGATGGCTGCTAAACCGGCAAGAATCAATAAACCAATAATAATTTCCATTGTTTTTTCTCCTTAAAGTAATATTTAACTGTTTCCCTGAATATTAGTATTTTTCCCGCTAAATATAGCAATATCCAATTCTTTGAGTATACTAAATACTATCATGAAAACCTCAAGACTTCAACGTATAATGAGTCAGGAACTCCCTTCCATATCTGCGCAAAAACGTCTACTATATAGGACAGATTTGAGCGAGGTAAAGTATCTATTTAAAATACTAAATCAGGAGATATTCAACAACGAATTGTCTATGCCTGAATTTGAGATACTAGCAAGATGTAGAGAGTATTGGGGTATGTGTCAAGCCAAACACTTTATGCCCAACCTAAGCAGTAGTCGTAGTAGTTGTATCATACGTTTACAGGACAAGTGGTACTGTAAACAGTGGTTAGTGGCTACACTTGCGCATGAGATGTGCCATCAATATCAATGGGATGTAATTAGTAAAAAGCGTATTAAAAGAGGTATACGCCCTATAATGAGCCATGGTCCTACATTTTTCGTCTTTAGAGAAAAACTAGCAAAGCATGGAATCACATTAAAACGTGCTAACAGTACTAATCGTTGGTTCAAGTATCAAAATCTATTAAAGTGCTAAAACGAATAAATAGTAAATCATGCGTGATTTACTGAATTTAATAGAGAACCTACTGGAAGACCGCACACTCAGTGCCAGTACAATTCTTAAACGTCCTGGTCGTTTTGAAAAATTTGTTTCATTAATACGTGACGGTGTACCTTTTTATACCGTAGACAAAGAACCTGTTATTGTTGAACCTAGTGAAGCAGACAGAATGGAAGAATTGTTTGCAGATGAACAATTCAAAGGTACTATTAAATTACAAACAGACAAGGGTGAATATGCACTCAGTCAATTATTAAAGACTGCTGATATTGGTGGTCAAGCGAGTACAGGTCAAGAGGGTGAAGAATTAGGTAAAGAGTCTGCATTATTAAAGCCTAGTCAAATTGGTATAACAGATAGAGATATACCTGCAAATGATTTAGGTTCAGAAATTATCAATAATTCAATATTACAATCTACTGATTATGGTAGAGTAGTGATTGAAATGGCACAGCAGATACTTAACGGACAACCTGCAGTTATACCAAAAGAATATGTGAAAACTAAGATTGGTGCAAGTATATTAGACTATGCAGGTGAATACTTAGGTGTCTTGGCTATGGTTAATGGTCAGTCACGCTTCCCACGTAAGCAAGGCTTCACTGAGTGGTTAGGTGCTGACCCTAGCGCATTAACATTATATTTCCCTGCTGAGAGTAACAGTCAATTAGCAGATAGTTTTGCAAGTATTAGTAACGATAAGACAAATCACAAAGTAAACATTTCAAGCAAGGGTTCTGGTGGCGGTGCACCACCAAGCGTAAGTGGACTAAAGATTCCAGAAGATATTAGAAACAATCCTGACTATAAAGTTGCAGTAGCATTTATTGATTTAGCGGATCCGGGTGATAAGAAAAAGGGTATACCACCTAAGTATCCGTTACCAAGTCCAAGAACAGTAAGTCAAGTATTCCAAGCAATGAATCTTATAAATCAATATGTACCTGATGCTATACCAGAAGAGTTTAAGCCTTTCTTACCATGGCCAGCAAAAGTAGTCAGAGAGGTTACTGATAGTATTGATGCATACAAAAAAGGCAAACCTATTGCACTACCGCAATATGATTCACTGACCAATAAAGTGAAATCACGTAAGGGTGCAAGCGATGGTGGTAAGTTAGTATACGTTGTTAAAGAAGCAGTCATGTTGGCTGTAAATGAAAAGCAAGCCATACCCGGATTCCAACAAGTTGTATTGAATATACTTGATATGAACTTTGTTCAGCAGTATGCAGACTTAGATAAGAAAACAGGCGTTATGAGTTTTGCTACGCAATGGCCCGCAAAACTTGAAGGTAAGATTACACTTGAAAGTAAGAGTGGTGCAACAGACCCAACTAAGGGCGGCTTTAGTTTCAAACTATCAAACGAGGCGCCCAAAACTAATCTACCTGAACCAGACGAATCATTAGGTGGCGCAGAGAAGCCAAGTTTAGGTCCTGTGTCTGATAGAAAGAATTTAGAAAAAGCCGCAGACAAATTAGCAAGGGGTAATTTTTCTGATTTAAAGAAAAAATCAGATGAGTACAAACAACTTGTAGATTTAGAAAAACAAAGTCAAAAATCCTTAAAAGACCTTAAAGATTATATGGGTAAAAAGGCTCCTGACGTTGGTAGAAAAAAGCGTAAATAAAATTTAGGTAATATATATCTCTATGTACAAAGAGATACACATAGAGTATTCCAACCCCAACGGTTCAGTAGAACCCATAACATTAAAATACAAAATAAGAAACACAAGCATAGCACAAAAATGGGCTGGCAAGGTTGCTACTTGTATTAAGAGTTATAGTATAGATCAACCCGATCGTTTCTATGGGTTCGATGATTATACAGCAGAAAAGACTAAAGCAATAGAAGCAATCAATCGTTGCTGTGAGATTATTGACGAATACAGTCCTATTATAAAAAGGCGTGTAGATCAAAACATTGACCAAGACACACTAAATTTTTTACATCATATATTCGAAGTATATCATGGGTTGTTAGGACAGCCGCATGACTTCTATATCGGTGCTCCTGAGTATGTACAAAAAGCATTAGCGCAACTGAACATTGAAGTACATCGTTGCGAGTCATTCGTAGAAGGATCGGGTAGAAAGATTATGCCTAGACATATTGTTACTTGGTTTGGTATGAATCGGAATGATAAGTTAGAACAAGAAGATTATAATCATTTTACCGATTATTACGAACCCGGTACGATATATTTGTTATATGTAGAAATAGGAAAGACATTAGAAGATTTGGCTACAGATAACGACCAGTATATCGGTGAGGATGCGTACAAACCTTTCGTACATTACACAGCAGATTTTGTTATTAGATTTTTTGGATCATCAAAAGAATCATGGAAAGCAAATAGAATAAAAATGAAAGAATACTATGAAAAGAATAAAGAGTTCTTTGATAGTAAAGGGTTACCATTGTCACACCCATATAATAGACCGGGTAACATACCAGTCGCAGATTTGTTATCCAAACAATTTGATCCATATACTGAGTTGCGTAAGCGTCAGTATGTTTCCAAAGTTACCATAATCTAGTGACAAACACAAAAAAATTAGTTATAATTTAGTTTTACAATAGAGGAATTTTATGAGTCTAGTACCTATCGTTTTGGAACAAACAAGTCGCGGTGAGCGCAGTTATGATATCTATAGTCGCCTATTGCGTGACCGTGTAATTTTGCTTGAGGGCGAAGTGCATGACCAAATGGCTAATCTTATTGTAGCACAGTTGTTGTTCCTTGAGAGTGAAAACCCTGATAAGGATATTTCATTGTATATCAACAGCCCAGGTGGCAGTGTTACCGCTGGTATGGCTATCTATGATACCATGCAATTCATCAAGCCTGATGTATCAACCATTGTAATGGGTCAAGCATGTAGTATGGGTAGTTTACTTGCACAATCAGGCGCAAAGGGAAAGCGTATGATTCTTCCACATGCAAGACATATGATTCACCAGCCCAGTGGTGGCGCACGTGGTCAGGCAACTGACATGGAAATTCAAGTCAAAGAAATTCTAGCGATGAAGAAATCATTGACAGAAATTTATGTTAAGCACAATACAAAGAACAGAACGTACATGCAATTACAACATGATATGGAACGTGATTTCTTTATGTCAGCACAAGAAGCCGTAGACTACGGACTTGCTGATAAGGTAATTAATACACGTGATTAATGAAGTTTTTAATTCTATCGGAAAACAGTAACGGAGGATGGCCCCATCTATATTTTCGTAGCATGGGTGCATTTGAGTTGCGCCGTAGAATTGAGAATCATGGATATTCAGCAGAGATATTAGATTGGTTTACGTATTGGACACATAGTGAACTAAAGCAAATGATATCATATCATTTCAATAACGAACCTAATCCCATCATTGCAATATCTACTCCCTTCAATACAACTGATGTACATAAGATAAAGCCTGTATTATTGTGGGCAAAAGAGACATATCCTAATCTAAAAATTATACATGGCGGGTCTAGAACATTCGATGATTCGCTGAATGGTTTGATAGACGTTTTCTTTTTAGGGCGTAGCATGCAAATGTTTGACGCTTGGATACAGAATAATAACTTGTCAGAATATATACGTCATACCAATCCAACAGTATTAGTAAACAATAACTTTGATGAGAAGATAGATAATCCCGTTCTACCTATACTTAAAGATAGTGACTTACTATCTAGCAAAGACATATTAGGATTTGAAATAGGTGTTGGATGCAAGTTTAATTGTACGTTTTGTAACTATGAATTACGTAACGCAAAAATAACTAAACTAGTTGATCCATATGATTTGCGTGAATACTTAAACTTAGCACATAAAAAATACGGTGTTAAGAATTACTTTGCTAGTGACGATACTCTAAACGAGTCTGACGAGAAACTAGAAATAGTTGCTGAAGCAATATCTGGATTAGACTATCATCCACAGATAACTGCATATGCAAGATTGGATATCATAAACGCTAGACCCTCACAACTAAAACTATTAGAAAAGATACAATTTAGAAGTTTATTTTTTGGTATAGAAAGTTTCAATGAAGAGGCTAGTAAACTTGTACGTAAGAAGAGTGGGTTAGGTAACAACTACGATACACTACTAAAAATAAAAACGTTATGTCCAAACACATATACAGTTGGCGGTGTTATATTAGGGCTGTATAAAGATTCTGAATCTAGTGTGCGTGAATCTGCTAAAAAGATAGTTGATGACAGATTGTTGAATAGTTTGCAATTTTATGCTTTATTAATCTCAAAATCTAATACGATTACTTCAATGGATTACTTAAGTGATTTAGATAAGGATCCAGTCAAGTATAATTATAAAATAAAGAATATAGCAACGTTTCACCATGACAATAAATTTGTACCTATTTACAATTGGGAAAGCGATTGGATAGATCGTGATGACGCTGAAAAACTACGTTTGTCTTTAGAGGAAGAGTACAAAGGTAGAATTGATATGTTAGGGCATTTAGAGTATGCTGGGTATCATGCATTAGGTATATATAAAGATATATCATATGATGCATTGAAGAACAGAAGTTTTACAATATCTACACAATTAAAACGAAACTATATCAAAAAGAAATTAAATGTTACGATTAGCAATTGAATCGCTTGACATTAGTAAGAATAATCCTAACATATCTTTTGAGGATAGAGTAACCGCTATTTGTAACAGGGTTGAAAGCAAACCCTTAATAATTGATGGTACTGGCGAAGGTATATTGGCAGTCAATTTAATTAATGCTATACTAAACAAATTACAACCAACTGTTGCAAAAATAATTTTGAATGTTGATCCTAAAGATATGTTTAGAGAATATGAAGTAGTAGTTGATTATACTTCAGGTGTTTGCAACTGGTATCATTGGTATAGTCATTTACAATCTGCTAATATTGACTGGAAAAACATAGATATAAATTATCACTTTGTATCATTAGCACGTAGACCTTCGTTAGATAGGGCATTATACATTAAAGACATTTTAGATTTGTTTGGTAATACAAGTTTGGTTAGTTTTGGATTCAATGGTATGATTGATAAGCCAATGAAAGATATTTTAAGCCCATATCAATTACCTATACTTATAGACGTTAACGACAACCTGCTTAGTTCAGCACACTGTCCACCAAACAACAATATTTTATCAGCACTATTCAATATAGTATTAGAAACTAATGAGCCAAACAATACTGAAATTAGAATAACAGAGAAAGGACTCAAACCATTTGCTTGGCATCAGATTCCTATTTTTGTTTCAGGTAACGGATACGTTGAACGTATGCGAAGTTTGGGCTTTGATTTGTTTGATGATTTATTAGATAACAATTTATATAATGATTCTCATCCAAATTCATACAGGTTGAGGGTGATGTCCTTATGTAAAAAATTACATAGAAAATATCCAACTAGTGCAGACCTTCAAAATCTACGTAATCAGATATGGGATCGATTAGTTGCCAATAATAGACTATTGTCCAAATATGTAGACAATGATCAGAGTGGGTGGAACGTAAGTCATTGATTTATAAAGCCTTTTGAGGCTTGACAAATAATCGTTTTGGGCGTATAATTAAAGTACAGTAAAGATTTGGAGATTATTATGCGTGAAGGTTACGGTGTTTGCCCTGTTTGCAATGGTACTAAAGAAGTGCTACTGACTAGCGATGAATTGCGTTATAGTTGGAACAAGGACAAGACACATAGGGTTTGCACTAACTGTGGTGGTCAACATATGTACGGTCGTGCTACCGGTGAAGTGCCTCTGCGTAGTGACGGTACCCCCTGTAAGCATGAGTACACCAGTGCTACAGTTGGTCGTTGTCTGACCCGTTACACTTGTAAGCATTGCGGAAGTAGCCACGAAATTGACAGTGGTGATTGATTGTGAAACTTACTCAATACAGTAAGAATAGGTTCTATAAGAGTTTTCAGGAATATGGTGTTCCTGCAGAATTTGCGGAACCTATTTACAATTATTTTGTCTATGGGTTCCAACCCGGTGGATTCTTTACGGCAATGCTAGCAAATGATTTTATGGGCGCTATCAGCCGTAGTCATCCTGCCAATACGGTTGAAGCATTAAAATTGCTAGTAACTTGGCTTGAAAATTCTAGATCCAAACATCTTATTTGGGGTGATTATCCTACAATAGAACGATGGATGCGAGCCGACGAAGGTTCTAGACGAGCCGTGCTTGAAACTATCGGACTAATTTATAGTGAAGAACAAGAAATTTGGATGACCCTTAAGGGTGAAAAAGACCATACTATAGTACTATATTAGTGTCTATAAGTTATTGATTTATATAGGGTTTTTAAGGCTTGACAATAAATGGATTTGGGCGTATAATACATGTATTAAATGCTTAAAGGAGTCTGACATGAAAGTTCTGTACACAAGCCCAGTTTTTAAGAATTCTGATAAATCTGGTCGCCAATTCATGATTCCAGTAGATGCGGTAAAAACGTATGCAAAACGTGACACTGCCCTGCTAGCCATGATTGCAATGGGTGGTATTCATGCTACTCCTACCCCCGAATTCATGGCCCATCGTAAGGCTATGCTGTCAGCCAAACGTAAGATTGAACGTCAGGGTTGGTACAGTGAATCAATCACTGCCTAAAATTAAAGGAATTGAAAATGACCAAATACGAAAATCTACAGGAACTCCTGTCATTACTAACCCAAGCACAGGACCTCATCGAAGAAATTTTTGGTGATGCTGACGAGGCTTTTGACATGTCCATCAACCTTAGCAATGTTATTTCCGATGCGGAAAATCTGATGGAATTCCAAGAGTTTACAGAGAACCAAAACTTGACAATAAATGGTGTTTCTGTTACAATAGAATCTAGACAGTAAACAAAAGGACTCACAAATGGCTACTCGCTCTACTATTGCACTTGAATTCGCTGACGGTACTGTTGGACAGGTATATTGTCATTGGGATGGTTATTTGGAACACAACGGGGTACTGTTGCAAAAAAACTACACTAATCCCTTCATCCTACGTGACTTGATTGACCTTGGTGATGTATCTAGTTTGGGTGAGATTATCGGCACCAAACATCCCTTTAGTCAGTTTGACACTACTATGCCTAAGGATGAGTATGAAAATCTTTACGGCAACATGACTACCTTCTATGGTCGTGACCGGGGTGAGTCCGGTATTAAGGCTCGCTACTTCAAGGATTTTGCAGACTATAAGGCCAACTTTCAGGGTGAGGAGTTCGACTACATCCTGCGTCAAGTTGATGGTGTTGCTACTTGGTTCGTGTCCGATCACGGTGGTGACTTTGTTTTGTTGACTGAGGCTCTTGTGTCTTTAGAGGAGACATTATAATGCAGGCAATGCGTGAGGTTACAGTTTGGGATGTTGAGTATTCACAGCCCAACCATGTCTATCTATTGGATGGTGACTTTGCCCACGCATACCTCAAGTTTGGTAAGGGCAAGCCGTTTTACTTTAGCAAGCCACTGCGTCTTGACCGGCGTGGTCGCAAGTTTGTTGCACTTAAGACTAACCCTTTCAAGGTTGAGATTAAGTCCAATCTGATTGAGGTAATCGGTAGCAAAGGTGACAAGTATTTTGTGGACCCGGACAACAAGACCTGCACTTGCAGTGGCTTTACGTTTCGGGGTACTTGCAAACATTTAAAATCTGTGTTATAATACGATTATGACAATGCATCTTATACGTGGTATTTCCACACTCAATACTCGCAAGCCTGTTGTCAAAATGACTAAGGCTAAGATCGCCGACCTACAGGAACGTCATGTCAAGCACAACAAGTTCCTCAAAAGCATAGGCATGCGTCCTGTGTCGTTTGATGAGTTTGTGGATTACGTACACGGTCGTGGTCCCAAGGTTACTAAGTCTAGTAACGTCAAGTTGCCTACTGACACTGGCACACCTTATCGCCGTGACACACAACACATCCCTAGCCTTGTAACTATGGGTGACCCCAACGCATGTGCTAAGAAGGAGAGTATCAAGTATACCGGTACTCTTATCAAGGGTATTGCTACTATGCACAAGAGCAATGCTGTGCCTGTTATCAATGACGAGCAGGCTATGGAAATTTCACGTATGCGCCGAGGCTAACATGATTCCCGCCGAGCATAAACAAGAAATCATTCAGAGTGGTATCAACTTTATGCGTACCATTACAGATGCCTATGGTACTGATGAGGGTATGAAACTTTGGGATGCTATCGCAAGTGTCCTTGACCCCGATGTTAAGGGTCAAATTTTCTTTTCAATGTTGACCGGCGAATTCAACGGCATCGTTACTATTCATAGTTCAGTACCTAACGCTAATAAAGTTTGGCGTATTAAGGCATTGCGTAGTGTGGGCGGTTACAGTCTTAAAGAAGCCAAAGATTTGTGTGATAACCTTGATAACGGTGCATCTATCAAGTTGAACGTTGATCCCAAAAATCGCCATAATGCATTGCGTGAATTGCGTAGTGCAGGATTTAATGTATGACATATCAATATGACGGTCGTGCATCATGGCATGCTATACTTGCGTGGTGCAGTAAGAATCTTAATGGTCGTTTTTATTGTAATGGTCGTGAGACTATTAAATTTGATGATGAAGCCGCGTATGCTTGGTTCTTGTTGCGTTGGTCATGACTAGATTTGATCTAGGATCAAACATGAAAGATTGCCCAAAATACTGGGTAAACTTCATCGCCGATATCAACTTGAAGCCTGGATATGATGTGCCTATGCGCAGGCTTCAGCGTGAATTAAAGAAGTACAATGCACGATATCATTTGGCAGGATCTAATCCATATGACTATATTGAATTTGAATCTGAAAAAGACTTATCATTTTTTATATTGAGATATGCATGAGAGAACTTAAAAAAGAAGTATGGCCATATAAAGTAATGTTAGACAAGCCTGATTCTGTTACAGAGATAGAAGTGTGGTTAGGTACACAGTTAGGCACATTTAAAGGGCGCTGGCACGTTGTCTATCAGCATAACAAAACATATTTTTATTTTAAAGAAGGTAAAGATGCAACCATGTTTGCGTTGAAATGGTTATGAAATTTTTACATATTGGTTGGTGCAAAGAAGATAAGCACGATAAGGTTTGGGGTATCATTTGCCTTGTAGACAATAAGCCAAATGGCGTTGGTTGGCCCATACATTCTAACACGTACCTTACATTTTGGGGCAGGCGAGGCGCAAAGTTACAGACAAAAATTGTGTCATGTACCAGTTATGATGCATCCGAAATGTTTGCAAAAAAACGTAAACGGGGTTATAATGAAGTAGATAAAAATCAATTAGATAAAGTCTACCCCGAATTCCAAAGTGATTTGGAAAAGACAGCGATTTGGGAGTCGCTGAAACTT
>Ga0208784_1000454_pt1 | contig 19969 bp, 36 predicted proteins | sample DEB19_08_DNA_FD_184531 | JGI IMG/M metagenome (GOLD analysis project Ga0208784, IMG submission 184531) | Aqueous microbial communities from the Delaware River and Bay under freshwater to marine salinity gradient to study organic matter... | ecosystem: Environmental > Aquatic > Marine > Coastal ... | reverse complement strand
CATCACTTCAAATGTACCAGCCGTAGTCTCTGGCCTTAAATAGCCTCTAGAACCAGCATTAATTAGTTCAAAATTAGCCTCTAGGTGTGCTTCTAATTTTGCGGCTGGAGTAAGTACAGGAGTTTCCACTCTTTCTAAGTGAACAGCAGGATTTAATCTGACCCAGGTATCTTGGATAATTAAAGGTATTTCCCTAATTAAAGATTCCCTGCGAGAGATCTCTAGCTGATTCCAGCTTACAGTTGCATTACTAAAACAATTTTTCATATGCTATACTCCTTTTGCCATTTATGAAGAGGTTTTATAAAGGTGGGTTAGGTATCCATTAGACGGTTCACAGTGTTTCCTAAGTACCTATTCTCCCTTTATATACCGATCGACGTATACTCATACTATGAGTAGTATGAACTTTTCTTACCCTTATTAAACCTATTCATAAGTGGTCTGAGTGGCAAGATTTCATAAACTTTTTAATAGTCCCTTATGGGTAAGTTTATGACAATTTGCACAAAGTACCTCTAAATTAGAGAGGTTATTATTTGTTCTATCTTTATCAATATGATGCACTTCTAAGGCATCTACATTACTATAGCCGCATTCTATACATTTACTACCTAACTTAGTTAGAGCATATTTTCTATATGAGCCTCTACCACTTATATAATTAGGGTTATCCCGATTAGTTCTAAAGAAGGTATTTGCACATCCTATACTACATGTTATCTGATCTTTGATATCATAAATTTTACCTGTAAATATTTTTGAACATACAGGACAAGTTTTACTAAGTATTTCCGCAGGAGGTACACCATTATTAGTCCAGTGAGATATACTAATATTGTTGTATATCAACCATTCTCTTATGGTTTTAATATTTCTGCCACTAGTAGTATAACCTAGTTCTTTTAATAATTTAGATGCTGACAAACATTCAGGTAAGATTGCCAATATTCTATTTTTTAATTCTTCGGAATTAAGTTCTTTTATTAACTTTTTACTCATTAAATACTTCCAAGGCGAGCCGTCTGACCTGGCTGACATTACACTCAGATTAAGTATTCAATCTTGAGTACCTAAAATAGACTCAAATATAAAACAATGCGTACCGTAATTAGCTATTATACCAGAATCTCCTCTGTAATGAGGGAATAATTTTCCTAAAGTTAATGCTTCTTCATCTGTGATTAAAGCTATATTACAGCTATCATAAAACTCCTTGCCAGAATCCCACGTAACGAGAGTATACTCATCAAAGTACCACTCTAACTTATTTTTATAGTTTTCTAATTTAGAACTCCACTCTATAAATGCTTCGTCTGTAAATACTATAAAACAACCCACATCTATTTTAGAGAAACATTTATTTAATTCAACTAATTTTGGCATTTTTTTAATCTTCTTTGAAGTTCATTAAAAAGATATTGTACGCTTATTTAGCAAATAAATCAATACTAATTTGGTATCCTCGGTGGGAGTCGAACCCACAAAACTTGGATTTTAAGTCCAATATGTATGCCAATTCCATCACGAGGACATAATATATCTAGGTGCTTTTCAAGTTTATAGGTCGTATCTCGGTGTGCAAATTGTGTCTAACATTATATTGTAAGGATCAAATTTTTCAGGATTAGCTCCTAATATTGATCGTAATATACTAGGGCTAAATCCAGATACTAAAGCTACTCCTTCTTTACTGCACGAAACTGGAACGTTATTTCTAGCATATAAATTCCAAAACACTATTTTAGGAATAGTATATCCTGCTTGTTTATATTTATCCTCAATAACTTGCATTGCAGACATATTCATATAAGCACAGGCATCGAATTGCATATCTGACAATATCAGAAGTATTTTTGGCATTTCGGAGTCAGGTACATTACCATGTGTAGCAACTTCTAATATTTTATCAACTGCGGCACAGATATTAGTATTCATGTCCCAATCAGATTTATTCATCTGAATACATTTTTGTACTATATCACCTTTTAGATTCACTAAATCAGGACAACCTGAAAAAGTTAAAAATGTATCTTTAAATTCTCCTCGGTTCTTTTCAGCCAAATAAAGTCCTAAAGATATAGCAATATCCATTATATTTAAGTTATCATTACCTAATACTGATTTATTCATAGAACCAGAAACGTCTACCATAGGTAAAATACTAGCCTCATTTACATAATTAGGTAGAGCATTCCACTGTGCAACTATATGGTCTTTAGTTGTTTTAGAAAAACAAATAAAACTAAGTTCCCGCGCAATACCTTTTAGTATATCATAAGGATATACTGCGCCAGCGTTAACTTTTACACTTTCATCACCAGAAGTAAGTTTCTCTACATACTTAGTGTAGTTTACGCTGTGTCTTTCAAAGGCTTTTTTATATCTAGCAGCAGCTAAAGAAGGTACTTTGGAATGGTCTATATTATCCCAATCATTAGCACACATTTGTTGTTCAACAACATTAGTAAGTTCAACTAAAATGTTTCTATAGGCTTTTGGAGATACTCCCATAAACTTTCTAAGTTCAGCGGCTAATTTACCTTTTCTAGGAGTCCACTTTGCAGTTAAACCATTTCCTTGAGATAGAGCAAACTCTACTAAACCAAAAGCTTCTTTCTTTAATTCTTCGGTTGTAAATGTGAATACATCATCCCAACGACCTAATAAAGGTATAGCAGATAACAATCTTTTAGCAGAAATTGGATCATTAACTTCTAAGTATCGTAAAATTTGGCGAAATAATTCTCTTTCGCCAGCCCCTTCACGAACATCTCTAAGCCATGCAGTAATTCTAAGGGCTAGTTCTTTATCTTCCGCATAAGCTGCTACAAAAACAGGTATAATATCCTGCCCCCGCATAGCACCAGCTTTAAAGAAAAAATCTACTAAAGCACTACCAGTATTTTTTCTGGCTTTCATCCCATTATCTGTATAAGCTTCCTGATTTATTACTGCATTAGTGAATGTATTCATTATTTTGTCCTTTAAAATTAACAGGTTCACGTATTTAACATTTTAGATTAGAAGTCTAGTGTTTTAATTTTTGCGGAAGTGAACCTAAATACTGGATAGTATCTTTTTCTTTCTGAAAAATGGGCAGAAATTTAATTTTTGCTGTAACTATCCAAAACCCTTAATTGTTATCTACAACGAGGGGATAAAACTAGCTATTAATATAAGTATTAGTAAGTAAATAATAAACAAAATTTTCATATTAAAATATAATTAAAGTTAATATAACAGGCTGCACATATTTATCCGTTAAATAAGTAGTTGCTGTAGGCAGCCTTAAATCCTAGTCATAAACTATACCAAGTTAATGGCACTGTATATCAGTATCGAATACATAAACCTATGTTTTCTAAAGATTTTCACTTCATAGTTTATGACTATATTCGTATATATTCGTGGCTCCAGGGGTAGGGATCGAACCTACGATTGAGAATAAAATCTCGACGGATTAACAGTCCGCTGCGTTACCACTCCGCGCACCATGGAATAATACGGTTGCAGTGCCTTGGAATCGAACCAAGTATCTTCAGTTATGGGACTGATGAGTTACCTTTCTCCTGCCCGCTATAAATCTATTTCTTGAAATTCAGGGGTTTCATCAACATAATAAGTATGTTGATCAGGGTCGTACTCTTCCCACCAGCCACATATCGTGTCCGATATTTTATCTTCAGGAAAATTCGGATCTTCCTCTAAGTATTCTGGTGGATAAATATCATAGGAAAGAGCATGTTCTATAGCCCTTTCATAAGCATACTCATCCAGTACTTCTTCTGTATAATCTTTATTAAGTTCATAAAAGAAAGATGCCTCAGTACCTACAATCCCTGTAGATAGATGTAATACCATTTTCTTACTCATAATATCCCTATGCATTATAACAATTTATAAATCCAGTTCTTGAAATTCAGGTGTTCCAGTATGGGAAAACATATCATGCTTATCAGTATTTAATTCAATTAATTTTGGCATTTTTAATCATCCATTAAAAATATTATACACTTATTCAACTCATGAATCAATATTAATATTGTACTTCAATTTATAAAGAATATTATACACTTATTTAGCTTGTGAGTCAACACATATTTTCTGACTTTCTAATAATTCTATTCTATTAGCTGCTTCTTCTAGTAAGTCAGAGAGGCGATCGTTTTCTCCATTTTGTACACTTTTTCTACTCTTAGCATTGCGCCTAATATTTGCACGTATTCTAAGTCTTTCTATTAGTGACTGTTCCATAATATTTATACATTCTCTATAGTATAATCAAGGGACGGGTTTCGCAATCCATACGCATTTATTATAGCCTATTTATAGACTCTGGCAACTTAGTTATTTCTAAGATTCGGTCTTGAATCAATTTATAAAGAATATTATACGCTTATTTACTATACTAATCAATATTAATTTTTAATATGTAAAATTTTAATCTACTGTCCCATAAGTAGCTGCATTTAATGCTATACATAAAGATGCTAGTGTATCTTCTTGTTCTTCTATATATTTCTTAATTCTTCCTAATTCCTTAGAAATGGGTGGATTGCTATCCTGTAAATAAGATATGCTTTCTATAACTTCATCATAATCCATTACATTTCTCTTAAAGTGTTATTTAATGATTTTTCTAAAGAAGCTATCTGCTCTTTAAGTTCAAATATCTCACTATTTTGACTTTCCATATGCTCTTGGACTAAATTTAGTATTGCACATGTTTCTGAAGAGTGTGTATAGCCTATAATATTAGTTAGTAGGTCAATTAATTCTTCATGAGTATATTCATAGTATCTATCTGATACGTCTGAATAGCCTCCACCAGAGGAGAAGTTATCTTCATCATACATTTAAAATCCTCCACCACCGATTTCTGCATTCAAATCCATTTTATCTTTTCGTCTTTTTGACTTAAAAGATTTTCCATGGGCACAACTTCTTTTATTAGATTTTAGCATAGCTAAAACTACATGATTTCTTGGTTTCATTTTTATTCCTATCTATTAATCCAGACAATATGAGTAGCATCTATTGGAATTATTTTACTAGCATTAGAAGGGTTTCTAGCCTTAGGATTCTTAGCGGCTAAACTATTAAATAATTCTGTATGTTTACCTTCCAATATTCTAAGTGTTTATTAGGCCTTCTCTTAGTACTATATACATTAAATACCTTCTATTTGATGCATACTCTAGTGGAAGCGGTAAACTCGAACTCACATCTCTATTTCTAAGCCTACTGTCTTGAAAACAGTAGGTGCTATGCCTATTCGACTAATTATTCCAATTTAGAGACTATTATACTCTTAAACACTGTACAAAACAAGATTAAAATTTTTTACACTTCCACAGTACCTTTATCGTATTGTATACATACTCTATGATAGGTATTTCTGTAGTTATCAATTGATTTAATTGAAATTACCTGAGGTATACTACCTATAGATACAAATGCCTTCCCTGCGTTCCATTTAGCAAGAACATCTTTTTTACTTCCTTTACCTTCAAGAAATAATACTTTTTTCATAGTATGCTCCCAAATAAATAAAATAATCATTATACATGGAATTGCCCCGTAAGTCAACTATTGAATATAATGATGTAATGCTATCTCAGACCATCCTTCTAATACTCTAGAACCATTTTTATGTGCTGAAAGTAACTCTTCTCTACTCATCCATTTACCTTCATTAATTACCTCAGGCTCCAATAAAAAAGATGCATGGTTTTCCATATCAATTGTAATAGTTAAAAGCAAACATAAATGGTATTTTTCCACTTCATTTTTAGTGGAATAAATTACTGAAAATTCTCCACACTTGAATTTATTAAATAATATTGTATAGTTACTATAAGAAATATTAAAACCTATCTCTTCATTTAATTCCCTCATAGTATGTATAGATAATAGATTAGCCACTTTAGTAATTCTATCAAAAGTATCATCCAATGATTCTTCTACATGACCCCCAAAACCTATAGAACACTTTTTCAAAAGTCTTTCCTCTCCTCCACCACTACCTCTGCGATAAGAGAATATATACCCGTACCTATCTTTAATTATAACATAAGGAATTATTTGTAAATAGTTTGGATCAGTTTCACATGTACTTCGTGGCTGTAAAAGAAGAGGTAAATTAAACAAAGGTAAATTAATATCAACTGCTACTTGTACATTCTTCTCTATTTCTACTAAGTTTAATGTATCAAAAGCTAATTTAGGTACTACTAATGCTTGACTCATTGGATTCCTTTTTAAATTGATTTAATTCTGTTAGTGTTAGTAACTCCATATCTCTAAAAGAGACATTCCTAAACCTATTTAAAATATTAGAAGAATATACTATTTCAGGCTTCAATTCTCTTTTAATACTTCCTTTAATTAGAAATTTATTAAACATTATCGAGCCCATCCCTTTCATGTAAATATTTATTAAATTCGTTAGTTCTACATAATGCAGGTAATTTAGCTTTTTTAACTTTAGTTATTAATTCGTCAAAAGTTACTCCTGGGTTATGTTTTATATAGACTGGAAGCAATTCATTATATATTACACTTAGTAACTCATCATAGGTATAATTCATAACACTCCTTTACGCTAAAAATGATATTTTATCACTAATTATCCATATAGGTCAATTAGCATATTTTTATAGGATAAATTTGCATATTGATTTACCTTTCGTATTATAGTATAATGGTATACTTTTATTTTGAGATAGATCATGAAAAAATTTATAGTAGCGTGTTTACTACTATTATCCCAATATACGCATGCTTGTGACGAACATAAAGAAGCAATGTGTATGGCTAAAGCTATTTATTGGGAAAGTAGAGGGGAACACTTAATAGGTAAATTGGCTATTGCCTCTGTAGTTAATGAAAGGGTAAAGCACGAAAAATTTCCTAATACAGTATGCGGAGTCGTTTACCAGATAAATAAAGTATCTAAAAAACCTGAATTTTCATATAATATAGTGAGAAATGCAAGGATCACGGAAAATGGTGCCTGGGAAGAATCTAAGGTATTAGCGCACAAAATAGTTTCCGGTGAGTTAGTTTATAAATTAACTTTTACAGCATTATACTTTCACAGCACAAGTGTTTCCCCTAATTGGAAAAATAAAAGACTAGTAGCAACTTTAGGAAAAAATAAATTTTATTATTGAGGAGAATAATGTCAGCAAAAATATTGAAATATAGTATAGCTCCATCAGGTATTAAATTAGTAACATTTGAACTAGAATACCCTAGGTTTATATTAGCAGAACTTAATACGCATTGTATGCTTAGTAAAAATACTGCTAGTAGTAGAGCTATACCTATTAGCAAAATTATAGATTTAATCATGGATAATCCTGTTATGCCAGTTTTTTGGGGTAAAAATAGGCCTGGAATGTCTGCTGATGAAGAAATCAGTTCTGATAAGATAGAAGAAGCGAAGCAAGTGTGGCTAGAGTTACGAGATCATGCTGTCGATGCAGCTAGAAAACTAGAAGAATTAGGTTTACATAAGCAGATAACTAATAGAGTTCTAGAACCTTGGCTAATGGTTAAAACTGTTGTAACTGGTACTGAATTAGCTAATTTATTCTGGCTAAGGTGTCACCAGGCTGCACAGCCTGAATTCAGAACCTTAGCTAAAGATATGTATGAGGCTTTAAAATCCGCTACTCCTACTATGCTAATGGACGGAGAATGGCATTTACCTTATGTAGAAGCTTCACGTGGTGAAGATGGAAAACTAAAATATTTCAATGAACAGGGGAAGGAGATTTCCTTGGAACAAGCAAGAGTATTATCAGCATCTTGCTGCGCTCAGGTAAGTTATAGAAAGCTAGATTCCTCTTTAGATAAAGCGGAAGATATTTATAGTAAATTAATTGAAAGCGTTCCAGTTCATGCTAGTCCTGTAGAACATCAAGCAACCCCAATTAATTTTGCACAAATTACGAAAGAAACAAAAGGTATAACCCATATGGATAGACACGGTATGTTTTGGGGAGGAAAACTTCGTGGTTGGGTTTGTTTTAGACATCTACTAGATAACGAATCTATGCCAGGTTTCGATATTGATTTATCTGATAAATCAGAGTATAATTGATTTTTAAATACTGGGGGATACAATGTTTTACACCACATTAGCTTTAATTTTATTCGTTTATGCTTCAATAGTTTTATGGAATATATGATGAAAAAATACCTAGTAATTTTTATTTCTTACATCATTGTAGGATGTAGTAATGGAGAGCCAGTACCTGCACTAATTAAAAACTACAGTTCATATAATGATACAACTGTAGGAGAATTACCTATTAGGCTTACAACTCAAGTGCCTGACACTAAGTTTAGTAATATGCAATTTAGCACAATAACTAGTGATAGCTATAACGGAGAGCACATTGAATTCTTGGAATAAAGTACAAAAAGTTGTAGTAGAAGCTATAATATATAACTCTACACTTAATTTAAATGTAGAGGATATATATCCTGAAGCATTAGTACATTTATTATTTGCTGATAGCTTGGAATTTACTGAATTTTTAGTGATGGTAGAAGATGAATTAGATATAAATATTGCCATAACTAAGGAGACTAAAACATTACAAGATATTTACATAGCCATAGAAAAGGAACTTAAATGCAAAGACAATTAGTATCGCTTCAGCATATTGATGATATTGTACCACACTCAAATGCTGATAATTTAGAAATCGCTATAATCAAAGGTTGGAGGTGTATTGTCCCTAAAGGACAATTTTCTCCTGGAGAACAAGTTGTTTACTTTGAAATCGACTCTCTAATACCTGTTAGTGAAGAATTTGAGTTTTTACGAAAATACTCTTATGTAAATAAAGAGTGGATGCTACAAGAAACTGGAATGTCTGAAGGTTTCAGAATTAAAACTCTTAAACTACGTGGAGAAATTTCTCAAGGTTTAGTAGTTAAAGCTCCATATGATATGGATGATAAAGTAGATTTAGAAAGTTATTATGGAGTTAAAAAATATGAGCCTCCTTCAGTACCCCGCTCAATAACTTCTGGTCAAGGTACAAGTAGATTTCCTGACTTTATAATTAAAACTGGTGAAACACGTATTCAAAATAAACTTCATGAAGTTATGGCAGATAAAGAATGCATATATGAAGTTACTAGAAAATATCATGGTTGTTCATTCACTATATATGCTAAACTTAGGACAGAGTTTACGTTTTTAGAGTGTATTAAGATTAAATTATGTGAATTATTTAATCTTAAATATAAACCTATCTACAAATATGGTGTCTGCTCACACAATGTAGAAAGAGAGTTAAAATTGGGAGACTCTGTATTCTCAGACTTCGCACTTAACTGTGGAGTCTTAGATCAATTAAAAACATATATTGACAAGAATATAGATAGTTTACCAGAAATAGCTATTCAAGGGGAATTATGTGCTCCTTATCTACAGAAGAATCATCATGGGTTAACTCATGAAATTCTTTATGTATTCAATATCTTTGATATCACAAATCAAAGATACTTACTACCTTTAGAGCGTAGAGAAATATACGATGTAATTTTTGGAGAAGAGTGTAATTCTAAGCATATAAAACATGCTACTGTAGAATATATTACTCAAATAGGGAATCGTTCTTTAGATACGATTTTAGGTATGAGTGATTTTATGCTTAGCTCTGGTAAACCTAATGAAGGTTTAGTATGGAAAGCTATGGATAAAGATTTCTCTTTTAAAGTTATTAATAATAACTTCTTATTAATGGAAGATTAAAATGTCAAAGTTAGTACTTATCAGAGGCTTACCAGGTTCTGGTAAGTCTACTATGGCAAAAAAGATCATGGATATGAATCCAGATAAAGAATATATTCATTATGAGAATGATATGTTTCTTTATGAAAATGGACAATACGTTTGGACTCCTAGAAAGTTTAAGGTAGCTAGAAACCTGTGCTATATAGGTACAGTAGATGCCCTAAATAGGGGTATGAATGTGATAGTGACTAATTGCTTTCTAACTAAAAAATCCTTGAATAGATATGCTAAATTAGTGCATGAAATGGATCTAACTATTATAGAAGCTGAGGGTAATTATACAAATATACATAATGTTCCAGAAAAGATGATAAATAAAATGCGAGAAATATATGAACCAATCTAATTTATTTATATTAAAAGAATCTGTAAATTATCCAGGACTTTTTGTTAAGAAATACAAAAAGAAAGTATTCTTTGATAATTTATGGGATGGTGAATTAATCGAATCTCGTGGAAAAGTTTTATTTTCTGATGGCACAGTTGTAGTTAATCCTTTCACAAAAATATTTAATTACGGGGAAAACGGTACTTCTATACCTGATACTGGAGTTAAATGCTTATGGGTTCAGAAAATAAATGGGTTTATGGCGGCTGCTACTTATGTACCTCAGGTAAATGATGTGGTTATATCTACAACTGGATCTTTAGACTCCAGATTTGTTGATATGGCTAAAGAGTTTTTTACTGATACTATATATAATTCTATAAGAAATAAGCCAAGATTTACTTTCTTATTTGAAGTATGTCATCCAAACGATCCTCATATTATACAAGAGGAGCCAGGGTTATATTTAATAGGTATGAGAAATATTAGTGATACTGAACATTATTTTTCTGATATCTATATAGAACGGACATTAGATATTTATGCTACTACTTGGGGTGTTAAACGTCCTGTTTATGATACTGTCAATAATTTTGAAAGTATAAAAATTGCTAATAAAGTCGCAACTGATGAAGGTGTAGTAGTTTATGCTGAAAATGGGACTGTATTAAAAATAAAAACTCCTTATTATTTAATAACTAAAGCAATAGCTAGAATTAAAGAAATATCTAAATTAAGCAAACAAAAAGTAGATGAAGAATTTTATCCTTTATTAGATTATGTTAAAAGTATACCTAATTTTTCTGAACTTGATGAACAATCTCGTATAAAGGAGATAATTAAATATTATGGCAAATAAATTTGTAACTTCAGACAATCATTTTTACCATCAAAATATCCTAAAGTTTCAAAAGGAGGCGGGGACTCGACCTTTTGAAACTTTAGGAGAAATGCACGAAAAAATGATCGAAAGATGGAATACTACTGTTAGGGAGTATGATACTGTTTATATATTAGGAGATTTTTCATTTGGAAGCTGGGAACAAACTAAAGAAATACTTTATCAATTAAACGGAGTTAAACATTTAATTGAAGGTAATCATGACCGTACTTGGTTAAATCCACAAGCAAAGAAATACTTTGCCTCTATGCAGAGTTATTTAGAGTATAGACATAAGTCTTTACATGTTGTTATGTCCCATTACCCTTTTGCTCAATGGAACAGAATGCAGTATGGGGCACTACATTTTCACGGTCATACACATGGAAATTACAAGGCTAAAGGACGTATAATGGATGCAGGTATTGACAATCGACCTAATAAAGACTATAATTTATGGGCTTGGGACGAGTTGGTCGATTTACTTCTAACAAAGGAGATATTAAAACACCATGAAAATACTAATTAATAAACCTCAATATCTTTCTCAAAAAGGTATTGAGTCCTTGACTGTTGCTGGGGGCGAAGGTTCTAAATTTATCGGAACATGGTCACTAAAAGCAGATGACGGTAATTGGACAGATATTTTATATGATGTGGTATATATGGCTAACTCCAATAAATATAAATCTAAATTATTGGGCTATACCTATAATCCATTTGCACATAGGGGTATTAGAGTAGATGCAGAGCCTTCTTTTATTGGGGATAATAAAGATATAGCTTGTTTAGTAGAAGATCAAGTAGTATATGTGTCTAGATTTAGACATGATTTTATCTCTACCCCTAAAGGTCTATATTTAGATGGGGGTAGAGACTATACTAGAAGTAATGCTACTCCAGACCAATTTTGCAAAATATTCTTTGATATTAAAATTGGTAAATATGTTATGTATAGTGTTTTAGCTCATGGCTATTCTATTTTAGATATAGAATATAGTGATTATTATGAGGAATAAAAAATGATTTTTATAAATAATAAACTACTGATAATGGATAGTACATTTTCTGGGGGCGAATTAAATATTAAGCTCCCTAATCTTGATTTAAAGATAAATGATATTGTAAAAATAGATTGTAGGGGGACAGACCCTATCCTATTATTTAAATTAGGTTTAATTGTAAATGCTATTAAAAATAACTACGCCTACTTAAATCCAAGAATACACCTATTTTTGCCTTATTTACCATATGCTAGACAGGACAGAGTATGTAACTTTGGTGAAGCTTATGGTCTTGAATATGCTATTGATTTCTTACATAGTCTAAATATAGATGTTATCCAAGTGTTAGATGTACATTCTGATGTATATAGACAAATAGTGCTTGAGAAAAAATACAAAGAGTTTAGATTAAGCAATTATATTTACAGTTTTGCATATATTCAGGATTTATACAATATAATTAAAAATACAAGTACTATTCAGATACTTCCTGATGCAGGAATGCAAACTAGATATAAGGATAATGGGCCTAACGAGATATTTTACTCTGATTATACTTATGATAGTAAAATTACAGATATTATAGACTGGTATAATAGATTGCCTTCCCCGATTATTTGTGATAAAGTTAGAGTAAATAATCAGGTTAAATGTAGTTTAAAGATACCCGAAAATTTACCTAGTATAATTAAAAACTTTAATATAGAATTTTTAATTACCGATGATATTTGTGATGGAGGAGCTACATTTATCTCCTTAATAGGAGAACTTAAAAAGGTTTTTCCAGAACTTTTTTCTACTTATAAAGTAAATATAAATCTATTTGTTACCCATGGTATTTTTAGAAATGGGACAAATGAGTTATATGATGCAGGTATAACTCGTATTATTACTACTGATTCACTTCCACAAAGAGATTATGCACATAAAGGAGAATTTCATGTTTTCAAAGTTTAAACAATTTATAGCAGGTTTAGTACTAATGTGTACTTCTTTTTTAGTATCTGCGGATATTATAGGAGAAGTAAGTACTACTTTTAGAGCTATAGGAGCAAATGATAAGATTGTAATTGAATCTTTCAATGACCCTTATATTCCAGAAGTTGCTTGCTATCTAAGTAGAGCAAAAACTGGAGGTATTGCAGGAGTTGCAGGAGTTGCAGAAGATAGTTCTGATGCTTCTATTATGTGCATTAAGAATGCGAATATAAAAGCAATTAGATCAGATATTACTAATGGTAAATGGGATGGACAAGAAGTATTTAAAAAGAGTACTTCTATAGCGTTTAAAAGCTTACAAGTTGTTCGTTTTTATGATAAAAAGAACCATACTGTTGTATATTTAGCCTATAGTGATAAATTGATAGAAGGCTCGCCTAAAAATTCTGTCACTGCTGTACCCCTTAAATAAATTAATATTGATATATACGCTAAAACATACTATAATAATGTTTTAGCGTAGTACAAATAGGAACTTAGATGACAATAAAATATTTTGCACCTTTAATGTTAGATAGCTATAAGCTTAATCATCACGAACAGTATCCTAAAGGTACTACAGAAGTATACTCTAATTTTACTGCTCGATCTGGTAGGCATTCAAATATATTTGGAAGTAAAGGAATAGTATTTTTCGGGTTACAGTTGTTTATACTCGATTATTTAATAGAAGATTGGAGTAAACACTTTTTTAATGTTCCTAGAAAAGCTGCTTTGGAGATTTATTCAGAGTACTCCGGTATTCCTTTAAACGGATTAGCACATATCTCTAAATTACATGATTTAGGTATTTTACCTTTACATATTAAAGCCTTGCCTGAAGGTAGTTTTGTGCCTTATGGAGTGCCTTTTGTAACTATACGAAATACACATCCAGATTTTGCATGGCTTACTAATAGTATAGAATCGGTATTATCTACTGAATTAGCTCCGATGATTAATACTATTACTACCTCTGCTGAGTATTTGAAAAAGTTTATGCAGTATGCAGAAATTACAGGGTGTGACGTAAATAAAGCATTCTATCAACCACATAATTTCTCTTTTAGGGGTATGTTCTTTAGGGAGGCAGCTGTTAAAGTCGGCCTAGCACACCTAGCCGCCGGAATTAAAGGGACTGATACTATTTACGCTAATTATTTAGCCAATGAATATTATGGCAGTAAAGGAAATATAGGCAGTTCTATTCCTGCAACTGAGCATGCAGTAATGTGTGCGGGAATGCAAGAGAATGAATTAGAAACTGTAAAAAGATTAATCACGGATATTTATCCAGAAGGAGCAGTATCCATAGTATTAGATACGTGGGACTTATTTGATGCCATAGATACTAAGTTAAGAGCTTTAAAAGATACTATCCTTAATAGGAATGGGGTTTTAGTAGTACGACCAGATTCTGGAAACCCTGCTGATATTATTTGTGGAGATTCTTTTCATTCTGATAAAAATAGAAGTAAAGGAGTAGTAGAACTTTTAAGTGATATATTTGGATATACTTTTACTGAAAAAGGATATAAATTACTAAATCCCCATGTTAGAGTAATTTATGGTGATTCTATTACCTTAGCAGTACAAAATGAAATTCTAAATAAATTAACCTCTAAAGGGTTTGCATCAGAAAATGTATATTTAGGAGTCGGATCTTATTCTTTCCAAGGTACTACAAGAGATACACATAGTATAGCTTGTAAAGCCACTAATGTCATTGTAAACGGAGTATCTAAATCAATATTTAAAGATCCTGTAACTAGTGAAGGTACTAAAACTTCTGCTAAAGGTTACTTAATGGTTTCTAAGGGAATTAACGGGTATGAACTTCATCAAGAAGTTACACCGAAACAGGAGAGGGCTGGGTGTTTAGAGACAGTCTTTATAAATGGAAATATTATGAGATATACTTTCTTACCTGAGATTCAGCAAAGAGTATATGAAGAGTACATAAAATGACAACGGTTATTGTCTTTTATAAAGATATAAAAACTAATGAACTGATGTGTAGCCATGGGATTGAATTAGAAACTATGAAAACTATGGTGTTACCTGAATTCTCATTTAATTATTATAGAGATTTGATAGAGTTTAATTCAGATTTAGGATCATGGGTATTAAAGGACTATTAGATGATAGCATCACCAATATTAAAAAAACCTAACGTACACATATTAAAATGCTTTGTGGACAGATATAAATATATATCTTTAGGGAAGTGTACTGCTGATTTACGTCCTAATGATAGAGAGTTTAAAGAAGGGGATTATATTGTATATAAAGAAGGGGCATATGAAAACGGTATCTTTATCTTTACAGGTAAAGAAGTCGTTAGAAAAATTACACATATCGATTCTTTTGGAATACCTAACAGTCTAATAAATTTATCAATATCACAGGATATATAATGAATAATAGGTCTATAATTCCGGCAAAATTTCTATGCACTAATTGTATGAAAGAATTAAGTTTAGTACGTATTGTTAATACTGGTCAATTAGAGATTATAGGTGTAGATATTTGCTCTTGTAAAGGTAACCCCAAATTTGCACCTAAATCTGAAACTAATATAATATCTTTTAATATTGAAAAAGAACGCTTAAAATTAAAAAAGGAAACTAAAAAATGATATATATACTATATCCACTGCTATACTTTATTATCGGGTTTATAGTGGCTAAGTTTTATAAAGCCTATCACCAATTAAACAATATACAATCTAATATAGATTATGCAACTTTTGGCATACTATGGTTACCTAGAGTATTAATTTTTATAATTGTTAATGGTTTAGCTTTCATTCATAAATTATATAGATCTAAATTATGATATTTATTAGTTTAATAGTTACATTAAGTCTTATAGCTTTATATCTTACTTATAAAGTCTATAAGCCCATTTTTTATGAGTATAAACAGGGCTGGTATACGATAAGGTCAGGTAATAAGTATCTTGACATAGAGTCTTACAAAAGATATAATATAACTATTTGGAAATCTGATAAAGAAAGCTTATTTAGACATAAGTGTGTCATGCACAATTTAGCTATAGCTAAAGATACAGCTAAATCAGTTATGAATTAAATAACTTTATATTGCCAACCTTGTTATTTTGCTTTAAAATATTATTTTAAAATTCGCTAGGGACTACTATGTTAATGCCTATTAAAGTATTTAGAACGATTCATTCTCTGGTTAAAAAAGAAATAACTAGATTACATCATGTTGTAGATGCGGGTTATGAATGTTCTCCAGATTTATTTGATTTTTCTCAAGATAGACGTAAAGCTATCCATTCTCTTAAAGTATGGCATCGTATTAATAAAGAATTTGTAAAGGCTTTAAGATTTGATGCGCAATATGCTGATTTAAGTGATTTAATTCGAGAATTTTTGAATATCAATCTATCTGATCCAGATAAACAGAGATTATTAGTATTGGTTAGAAATAATATTGAAGTTGGAGGTAATGTTACAAAACCAGATGACTATTTAATTAATATTAATAGATATTGGGCATTAGCAGAGTATAAATGTATTATGAGCCAACATTATGCTCTAGCAGTTAAAGATGGCACTTTAGTAGGTAAGTTCCATTTTGTAGGTTATAATCTAGCCTTAAATGGATATAGAAAGCAGTTAAAAGAAGTACGTAAGTTGGAAAATGCGGTTAAGTTTCTTAAAAAAGAACTAAGACCGACTAAACCTCCTAAATCTAGGGGATTTATTAAGAAAGTAAAAGGGTTTTTGTGGCAAATATATTAACTAAACAAAGGAAGAAAAATTATGGGATTTTTAGACGTATTTAAAAGCAAATTTGACGATTTAGCAAATCAAGTATCTAAGTTTCAAAATGGCGACTTTTTGGAAGCAGCAGTAGCTTCAGCGATTGCCGTTTCAGCGGCGGATGGTACTATTGATCCAGAAGAGAAGCAAAAACTTGCTAAGTTTATTTCTATGCACGCTACGATGAAACTATTTACGCCTTCTGAAGTAGTTAAGTATATCAATAAATATGTTGACCTATTTGAGTTTGATAATGCAATGGGTATGCAAGAAGTACTAAAAGCTGTGGGAAAACTGGCTAACAAAGAAGATCAGGCACGAACAATGGTCTTGTTAGCGTGTGCAATCGGCGGAGCAGATGGAGACTTTGACGAAAGTGAAAAAGCTGTAGTGCGGAAGTTGTGTAATGCAGCCGGTTTAAATGCTCGTGACTTTAGTGTATAACTAACTAATGGCCGGATTTTTCCGGCCATTTTTATTTTAAAAAGACTATAGTATGGAAAATACAACACTTATAATATTTGCAATATTATTAATTTTAGGAATTTCTGCTGACCTCTATTCTCATAGAGGCTGTAAAGAAATATCTTTTAAAGATGCTACAGTTTGGTCTATTATCTGGGTACTTATTTCAGTAGTATTTGGGGGATATATAGCTTCCTTTGAGAGTGTGGATAAAGCTCATCTATTTTTCACAGGTTATTTACTAGAAAAAGCTTTATCAATAGATAATCTTTTTGTATTTATGGCCATTTTTACTTGGTTTAAAGTTTCTAATGCACTAGCTCATCGAGTTTTATATTGGGGTATTTTTGGGGCAATAGTATTTAGGCTTATATTTGTATTATTAGGTACTACCATTATGGAATTTAGCCATTGGATCGGGGTAATTTTTGGATTAATAGTTATTTGGAGCGGATACAAGTTGTTAGTAACAACTAAAGATGAAGAGGAAGATTTCTCTAAGAATGCTGCTTATAAGATAGCTGAAAGATTTATACCTATTCTACCTTCCGTATTTTATGGAGATAAATTTTTTATAAGAGGTGGAGATAGAATATTGTATGCAACACCGTTATTTCTGTGTTTAGTAGTTATCGAAATGTCTGATATACTGTTTGCATTTGACTCGGTACCCGCTATTTTAGCCATAACTAAAGATATTAGTATTATATGGCCTGCCATGATCTTTGCTATGTGCGGACTTAGAACCATGTATTTTATGTTAGATTCCTTAAAAGAATTATTTGTATACTTAGAGAAAGGAGTTATATTTATTCTTTTCTTTATAGGGTTTAAACTAATTATTAATTCTGTTGACGAAATGTTCCAAACAGGGTATAATATTCATAATGATGTGAGTTTATTTGTAATAGCAGCTACTTTACTTGGCTCAATCATACTCAGTATGGTAAGGAAAAAACATGTTAATTGATATTACTAAAATCAAGGTGTTTAGAGCTAGTTTTGATATAGTAATAGGAGAATTTATTAATCCCATTACTAATGAACTACAAAGTGTATCTCTAGGAGTATATAAACTTGGAGAAAAACAAGACTTTTTTACCACTAATTTAGCGGAAATTATAAATCACTCTAATAGGAGTAATAATGAATCCTTCAACTCTAACTATAGAGAACAAGATTATGAGGAGTACGAAGAATATGCAGAATACGACTATTCTGAATACTAAGGGTTATAGTAAACTGATATTATCGGTTACTTCTGATAATTATGAAAGCTTTTGGATACTATACGAATTTTGGGATAACGAATCCTTAAAAGAGCCTTTTTACTCAGGTATTAAAAAGTATTTAAGTAGAGAAGATATACATACTTCTCCTATATTAATTTATATGGATTCTAATAACAATAATCCTTTCAAAGATATTTTAGAATCTATTATAAATACAGAAATAAAGTATCCTTTATTTGATAATTCTTGGGTAGAGTATTGTAATGATTTTCTTATTATGCAAGTACATTTAACTAGGAGATCTCATTAATGACTGAATTAATTGCTGTATATACTATATTGTATGCTTTATGTATGACTATTTTTGGAGTAGTTGCTACATTCTGTATTCAAACAGATATTATAGGAGTAAAGGAGTTATTGTTTGATGAAGTACACTCGAAAGAATCTGCATTACGTAAATTAAATATGATAACTAATTCCCATTTTGGATTATTGGTGATTACTACAGTAACCCTGCTATCTTGGGAAGGACATATTCTCTAAATATTAGAAGTAACACTAAATGTATTTTTAATGTAACCATACTTACTATTATATAAGGATAGGAAATGTTGTTAGAAACTCTGCTCTACGGATTATTTCTAGTGATTTTAATTTTACAATTTAGTTTTTATAAAACTAGAAAAATGTACATCACGCTACTTATACTTTCTATAATCTGGATTGCTCTAGCACTACATAGTGCTTCTAATGTTATCACGGATCAATCCAATATACCAAATTTAGGTATTAATGTGTGATTAATACCTAAAGTAATGTAAGCCTCTGTAGGAAATTAAATATACATAGATTTTATTATACAAGGATATTTGAGTGCCCTATAAACTGTATTGAATTAGAAAAATTGTCTTTAATTAAAGTATATACTGATTCTATTTTTAGAAATAACTGGTGATATAGATGTTAATAATTGTTGATGGATTAGACGGGGCGGGAAAATCCTATACTATAGAATTGCTCCGCGAAAAGCTTAATTCTATAGGATTAAGCTCTGCTGTAGTATCTGGTATAGGCTCTGGTCAGATTGGATCATATTTACGAAATAAAATTGTAGTACAAGAATATGCTACGGAATCAATGAAACTGGTAGGGTTCCCTCTAGCAATATTAGATGCTATAAAAACTGCTGAGGAATTGCTCAAGACTAATAATATAGTAATTATGGATCGTGGGCTAGGATCTTATGCATCTTATTCAGTTTTTGATGAAACTACAGCACCTATATTTGAGTCAATGCTGAAATTAATAGGTTTAGAATTAGACTCTTTCTCTAATAGAGGGAATATTAAATTAGTTGAAATTTATTTAAAAACAGATGTAAAAATATGTATGCAAAACTTAAATTATAGACCTAAAAAGGAATATACGGATAAGGCTAATTTAGATGAGTTTAATCGTATAGA
>Ga0208784_1000451_pt1 | contig 20065 bp, 25 predicted proteins | sample DEB19_08_DNA_FD_184531 | JGI IMG/M metagenome (GOLD analysis project Ga0208784, IMG submission 184531) | Aqueous microbial communities from the Delaware River and Bay under freshwater to marine salinity gradient to study organic matter... | ecosystem: Environmental > Aquatic > Marine > Coastal ... | reverse complement strand
CCGCCGCCGGCTGGCTGCGTGGTGCGAGTACGGCCCGCCGACGGCCCGAGGCCCGCTGCGCCTGTCGGCGTGGCAGCGGCACCTGTGCGCCGAGCTGGATGCTGTCATGGCGCAGGCGGCAGCGAGGCAGGCGCCACGCCTCATCGTCTGCGCGCCGCCCCAGCATGGCAAGTCCGAGCTAGTCTCGCGCCGCATGCCCGTGGCCTACGGGGCGCGGTACGGCGGCACGGTGGCGGTCTGCTCCTACGCCGACTCGCTGGCGGTGGAGCACTCGCGGGCGGCGCGGGAGATGGCGCGGGGCAGCGAGGCGCTGGCGGTGTGGCCGCACCTGCGGATGGAACGACGGGTAGCCGAGGCCGGTGGCTACGCCCGCAACGACATCGACCGGCTAGACGACTGGTCGCTGGGGCAGGCCGAGCAGCGCCCGCCGGGGCGGTATCTGTCGCGTGGCGTAGGGCAGGGGCTGACGGGTCGCACGGTGCAGCTGCTGGTGGTCGATGACCCGTTCCGCGACGAGGCCGAGGCCAGCAGCCAGCGCCAGCGTGACGCGGTGTGGTCGTGGTACGCCTCGGTCGTCATCCCTCGCGCCGCCGCCACGCGGGCAGGGATCGTGGTCATGCACACCCGCTGGCATGAGGACGACCTAGTCGGGCGGCTGCTCGCTGCCGAGCGCAAGGGCGGCGACGCGTGGCGCGTGGTGTCGTACCCTGCGCTGGCCGAAGCCGACGACATCCTCGGGCGCGAGGTCGGGGCGGCGCTGGACCCTGAGCTGATGACGCCTGAGCAGCTCGAACAGACGCGGCGGGTCATCGGCCCTCGTCGGTTCGCCGCGCTGTACCAGCAGCGCCCCAGCCCCGCCGAGGGCAGCGAGCTGTCGAGGGCGTGGCTCGGGCACCGCTACGAGGGCGACCCCATGCTGGTGCGGCGCACGATGGACCGTGTGGTGCTGGCGGCTGATACGGCCTTTCGGGCTAAGCAGTCGAGCGACCCTAGCGCGTTCGTGGTCGTCGGCGTCAAGGGCGCCATGCACTATGTCCTGCACGTCACATGCGACCGCATCGACTACCCGACCCAGCGCACCACCCTGCGCGACCTCGCGGCGCGGTGGCAACCTGACGCGGTGCTGGTCGAAGGCAAGGCCACGGGCGACCCGCTGGTGGCTGACCTGCGCACGCTGGTGCGTGGCATCCAGACGGTCGAGCCGGGGCAGCTCGACAAGGTCGCCCGCATGCGCCCCTACCATGGGCTGTGGTCGGCGGGGCAGGTGCTGTTGCCTGCCTCGGCGCCGTGGGTGGCGGACTACGTAGAAGAGATGTGCAGCGTGCCCAGCTCGGCGCATGACGACCAATGGGACGCGACGGCCTACGCCCTGCGGTGGCTCGCCGCGCCAGCCGTGCTAGGCTCGTTCCGTCACAAGCTCGGGGTGTGAGATGCCTATCCTGCTCGACAGTAGCGCCGACCAGTCCTTCCGTCGCAGCGGCGACGAGCTGGTGTACGGCATTAGCCAGACGCTGGCCTTCGGTCGGCGTTGGCCACGGACGCGGGACGAGGTCATCGAGGAGTTCACCCGGCGGTGGGAAGCCTACCTCGGGCTGGCCTACCGGCGCGGCGACATCGAGAGAATGAACCTGTTCGTTGCGGTCGACTCGCAGGACCGCGAGATCACCGTAACGCGCCGCATGACCCGTGACCTGCAGTTCGTCTGCGAGGTCGACGCCAGCAGCATCGCCAGCAACGCCCTGTCGCTGCAGGCGCGGCCTGACTTGGTCTCGCCCGATGACGACCCCGCCATGGTGCAGGCCAAGGGTGCCGAGGTCTGGCGGCGGTCTGGCATCGACGCGCAGCGGCAACGCTGGGCGCTGAACCTGTGCGTGTTCGGCGAGGTGTATCTGGAGGCCTTGAACAGCAAGGACGGCGCCGTCGTGGTGGCGCATGACCCGCGCACGGTCGAAGTGCAGCGCGACCCCACGGGGCGGTACATCGAGCGGGCCGTCATCACCGTCTACTACCGCACGGGGCTGGAGGTCGACCCCGAGACCGGGGCGTACACCGGCGAGTCGCGCACGGTGCAGTACCGGCGCGTCATCACCGCCGACACGGTGCAGGTGTTCCGCGACGGGGCGCTGGTGCCTGCCGAGTCGGGGCGCAACGTGCTCGGGGCCGTGCCGCTGGTGCGGGTGGCGTACCGCGACGTGGGCGATGGGTCGCTGTCGACGTGGGCTGGGTACGGCTACGAGGACGCGCTGGCGGCGGTGGACTCGTTCTTCACGCAGCTCCAAGCCTTGACCACGCGCCACGCCAACCCCATCCTCAAGGCTATCGGCGTGCAAGTGGCGCAGGATGCTCGGCTGTCTGAGGCTGGGCGATCGGTGGCGCTGCCGCTGGGCGCTGACCTGCAATGGCTGGAGGCCACGCTGCAGGGGGCTAACACCGCGCTCGACGCGGCGAGCCGCATGCGCGAGTCGCTGGTGCAGACGCTGCCTGAGTTCCTGTTTGTTGACAGCGGGGCGAACAGCTCAGGCACCGCCCTGTCGTACCGGGCTGGGGCGTTCGTCGCGAAAATCGAGCCTATCCGGCGGGCCTTCTACGGCGCGCTGGCTCAGGTCGTTGGCATGGCGGTGGCCATCGATGACGCCGTGCCGTGGGACGACCTGGCCGATGTCTACGTCGTGGACGGCGGCGCTGCCCTGCCGATGGACGTTACCGCCGTGGCCGAGCTGACGACGACGCTGCTGGACAAGGGGCTGCTGCTCGGGGTCGATGCCGTGCGTGTCCTGCAGGGGCTTGGTGTCGGGGTGCCCGAGGACGCAGACGCGGCGACCTACGCCGAGCGGGCGCAGGCCGAGCTGGCGGCGCGCACCGGCGCCGAGCTGTCTGCCGCCGAGGGGCTGATGGCGAAGCTGGAGGCGCTGCGCATGGGCGAGTCGCTGGCCGAGGCACCCGCCGCCGAGGTCATGGTGGGCGAGGACGTGGCTACGGCGCCTGCCGCAGAGGCGCCAGCGGTGCCCGAGGCGCCAGCGGTGGACGTGTCGGCCACGGCGCTGAATGGCGCTCAGGCAGACTTCTTGGTCAGCATCGTGGGAGCGGTGGCCCGTGGCGAGCTGCCCAAGTCCAGCGCCATCGAGGCGGTGCGCATCGCCCTGCCGATGGTCAGCATGGACCAGATCGTGGCCATGTTCCGCGACGTGGTCCCTGGCTCGGTGGCACCAGATGCCAGTCCGTGAGGTCACCATCGACGGGCAGCGCGGCTACCGCTGGGGCGACGCTGGGGCGTTCTACCCCTACACCGAGGGCGACCGCGCCAGCGAGGCCGCCGCCCGCGCCAAGGCCGAGCTGCAGGGCGAGGTCATCCAGCGCCGACGCGCCGCCGCCTCGGGCCTGTCGTTCGTGCCGCCGAGGGCCGTGCGCGAGGCCGCCAAGCGGGCGCTCGACCTGCGCGCCAGCCTGCCGCCTAGCCGCCGCGCCATGACCTCGGTCGGCATCGCCCGCGCCCGAGACCTGGCTAACGGTCGGGCGGTGTCGCTGGAGACGCTACAGCGCATGGCCTCGTACTTTGCGCGCCATGAGGTCGACCGTCAGGGCGAGGGCTGGGGCGTCGACAGCAAGGGCTGGCAGGCGTGGCTCGGGTGGGGCGGTGACGCGGGGCGGTCGTGGGCCGACGGACTGCTCCGCAAACACTTGCCTTGACGGCTGGCCGCTGCATGTGCTAGGCATCCAGCATCCTCAATCGGTGCCGCCGACCGTAACGGGCGTATCGGGGATGCACGATGCAGGGCGAAGAGACTGCGCCGGTCATTGACGTTCCGACCCCATCCACCACAGCCCAGACCGAGGCGACCGTGGTGCCTATTGCGGCGCTAGTCAGCGAGCGCAAGCGGGCACAGGCGGCAGCCGAGGCGCTGGCCACGGTGCAGGCCGAGCTGGAGCAACTGCGCGAGCAGTCGACCGGCTGGCGCACCGCCGCCGAGGAGTGGCAGGCGTACCAGACCCAGCAGGCCGAGGCCCTACGGGTCCGCAACGCCGAGCGCATCGCAGCCCTTCCAGAGGTGCTGCGCGGCAAGGCTCCAGAGAGCCTTGACGACAAGCTGGTGTCTAGCTGGCTCGATGCCGTCGAGCTTGCCAGCCAACACGCGCAAGCCAACGCCCCGGCGACTACCCCAGCCACGGCCCCACCGGCGGCGGGCTACCCTCAGGGCGGCATGGCTCCAACGGGCACACCAGACCCGAACGAGCTGACACCGGCTGAGCTGCGGTGGGTGGAGTCAGAGCGCCCCGACCTTCGCAACATCAACCCTGCCGTGGTACGCAAGTTCTACAACCTGCACGGCCCCGGCAAAACCGCCAAGCGGTAACGCCTCGGGCCTTCACCTTGGAGGCCTGATATGGCTAACCTGAGCTACGGTTACGTTAAGGGCGAGCGCCTGTTCATCGCGCTCCCTGTCAAGTCCGGCGAGACCTTCTCCGCTGGCGACCTCATCTCCCTCGACAGCAACGGCTTTGTCCAGCAGGCCGCCGCCGGCGAGAACGCCATCGGCGTGGCCTTCGACCCGTGCAGCTCGGCGCCCGCCAGCGACGGTGCCTTCACGGTGCAGGTCGATGTCGGCGCTGAGTCCGTCTACCTGTTCCCGCCCGCCTCGGGCACCTTGACGCAGGCGATGGTCGGCAAGACCTGCGATGTCGGCGGCGCGCAGTCCATCGACATCACCGCGTCGGCTGACGACTGCATCCTCATCCAGTCGGTCGACACCGTCAACAACCTCGCGTACATCACCATCCGCCGCGTCCTCGCTGGCGTGGTCTGATAGGAGGCCAGCATGTCCGGCGCTACCCTTTCCCCAGGCTCCATCTCCAAGTACGTCATCGACCTCGGTTACGAGGTCATGGCGTCGAGCTACCAACCCGATGTCGAGCACTTCCGTTCGGTGTCGTCCAACATCATCCCGATCTCCGCGCTGCACGATGCCCCCTACGGGCACCGTGGTGTCACGATGGTGGGCGTCGGCCAGCCGACCCTGCACCGCGACGGCGACGAGGTTGCGGCCCAGACGCTCGGCGAGGGCTACGCGTGGCAGCTCGCCGCCAACGAGTACGCCGACCGCCTTGTGGTGCCTGACAGCATCCTTGAGGCGGCCAACGCTCAGGCCCGCGTGCAGTCGCTGGTGCAGCTGTTCGTCACCGAGTACGCCAAGAACTCGGCCACCAAGAAGGACGGCATCGTCGCTGGCATGCTCCAGAAGGGCACGCTGTCGGCGGGTAACGCCACGTTCTTCGACGGCAGCTACCCCGGCGCGCCCGATACCAACCGCAAGTTCATCTACGATGGCAAGCCGTGGTTCGCCGCCTCGGGTAACGCCCACCCGCTCAAGTACGGCACCAACTCTGGCAGCCAGGGCGTCAACTTGACCGCCTCGCTGGCGCTGTCGGCGACCAACCTCGACACCGCCTACCAGGCGATGACGACGACCAACGCCATCGACGAGCGCGGCGAGCGCATCGTCATCCGCCCGACCAAGCTGCTGGTCGGCCCTGCGCTTCGCACGACGGCGATGCAGGTGCTGGAGTCGCAGCTCCTGCCGGGCAGCGCGCAGAACGACATCAACCCCAACCGGGGCCTGCTGCAGGTCGTCGTCAACCCGTTCTTGACGGATGACGCCGACGCGTGGTGGATGCTCTCGGACGACGCTGGCCTCGTCATCGCCGACTCGGGCGCCCCGGTGCTGGTCACTTACCGCGACGAGTCGCGCAAGTGCACGGTGCTCCAAGCCTCGTTCCGCTTCGGCGCGGTCGTCAAGGACTGGCGCGGCGCCTACTGCGCCAACAAGGCGACCAGCTGATGTCGCCCGACCTCGCGCATGCTCGCACGCTCGCCGCGTCTGCCCGCTTCGGCGGGCCGACCGAGTACCTGCGGGCGCTGCTCGGGGTCGCGCTGGCCATCCTCGACCGCCTGCCCGAGCCGGTGCAAGCGGTCGAGGCCGAGCCGGCCCCAGCCCCAGCCCCAGCTCCACCGCCCGCCCCGGCAACCCCGGCGGCGGGTAAGTTCAAGGGCAAGCGGGTGCCCGCGTGACGTTCACGTACTCGCCCACCACCGACATCGGGCGGGTACGTCTGCGCCTGATGGACACCCGCCCCGAGGACCAGTTCTTCAGCGACGAGGAGCTGACCGCCCTCATTGCCGACGCGGGCGGCTGGCGCGGTGCAGTCGCAGAGGCGGCGCGCGTCTTGTTGGTCAAGGTCGCACGGTTCGCCCGCAACTTCTCAAACGAGGACGGTTCGGTCGATGAGACCGCCGCCGCCCAGTACCTGCAGACCCTCATCGAGCAGTACGCCGCGCAGGGTCCGATCCTCCCCACCGCCGCCGTCACGACGCTGGGCCTAGCCCCGTCTGACCGCTACTTCCGCCGAGGTGCCTGATGTCCGTCTTCACTCTCAAGACTTCCGCAGGCACCAGCCTGTTCGACGTGTCCGATACCGGCGCTGTGACGCTGGGTGGCATGGGTTCGCTCGCCCTGCTCGGCAGCGGGGTGTCCATCACCGCCGACAACGGCGCCTCGGCAACCTGGACGACCATCGAGGGCACGGCCACGCTGTCCACGTCTGGCGCTACCACCACGGTGTCGCTCGACAGCGGTGCCCTGCCTGCTGGCTCGGCCATCATGGGCGGCGGCGCTCGGGTGACCACGGCTATCGCTGGCACGGGCGCGGGCGCCAGCGTGGCGTTCAAGGCCAACGGCAGCGCCAACACGCTGTTCACGCTCTCGGGCTTGACGCTCGGGTCGACAGGCGCGGGTGGCTTCGTTGCCGTGTCGACTGCCGACGCGTTTACCATCGTCATCTCGGGCGGCGCTGGCAGCGACAACACGCCGAGCGCAGGCGAGGTCAGCTACACGCTGTTCGTTCTGCTCTCGACCGCCCCGACCGCGTGAGGTAGCCCGTGGCTCTATTCGTCGGTCGTGCCGACCCCGTATTTCTCGCCCTAGGTCAGACTGTCACGCGCAGGCTGGCGGTGACGAATAACGGCGCAGCACCGACGACAGCGACGGGCACCTACCGCCTGTTCGACAGGGCTGGCACGCTACTGACCACTCAGTCAGTAACGGCTGGCGACACTGCCTCGTTCGCCGTTCCGTCGGGCCTTGACCTCGGCGGCGGTAACTACGAGTCATGGACCATGACGGTCGACGGCCAGCCTCTGCTGGTGCAGCGCGAGGTGTTCGGCGCCACATCGAACCTTGACGGGCCGCTGGTGAACAGCGAGACCATCGAGCTGCTGTACCCCTACCTGACGACCTACCCCGTGGGGTGGACGAGCTGGGATCCCTTGTGCGCCATCGCATCGGGCATGGTGCGGCAGGACTTGGTGACCTACTCGCGGCAGGCCGCAGACGCCACCATCTTCAGCGCCGACCGGCTCGCCGAGCCTGCGCTGCACCGTGCCGCCGAGCTGGTCTGGAACCTGCAGGCCGCACTCACCGGCAGCGCCGCCAGCATCGCCCAGCGCGACTACCACCGCCGGGAGTACCGCGACGGCTGGGAGCGCATGCTGTTGCGCTACGACTTGACTGGCGATGGCCCTGCCGACACAGCGCCCGAGTACCCGCAGATGGGTGCGCAGTTCCCGAGGCCAGCGCCCTCGGCTCGGAGGTAGGCCATGGCAAGGGCACCACGCGGGCCAGTCAGCACCCAGCAGGGCGACACCCTCAACCGCCCGCTGCTGCGCTTCGACACGCGGCAGGAGGCCTTGCAGCAGCGGCTGGACGAGTTCAGAGGCCGTGCCGTGCCGGTGCAAGGTGGCGAGGGGCTGGGCCTCAACGCCTCGCTGCTGCTGTCGGCTGGTGAGCTGGCGCGTGCGACCACCGACCGCACCCTGCGCGCCGCGCTCAACCGCATCATGCGGGCCGCCGCCAAGCGGGCGCTGGATAAGCTGCGGGCGTTCTCGCGACCCACCTACATGACGGGTACGTTCATGTCCAACTGGTCGGTTGACTTGAAGGACGTTGGTGGCGGGCTGCGCCTGATGGTCGACTTCTCCAACCCGACACCCTACGCCAAGTACGTCCACCGCGCAGGGACGCCCCGCAGCCGCACGGTGGTGAACACCTACGTCGTGCCGTACATCAAGGAACAGCTCCAGCGCGAGCTGGTCGAGGACTTGTCCAGCAAGCTGTCGGCGCCGTTGAAGCGCCAGCTGTTCGGGGTGTGACGTGGCAGCATGGGCCTCGCTGGAGACTGCTATCGGCACCGCCCTGACCTCGGCGGGATTCACGGTCGCGCCTGTCGGCGAGGTCGGGCTGCTGACCTCGGCAGGGGTTGGCGAGTGGGTGTCGGTGCAGCTCATCGCCACGCAGGGCGGGCCTGCCGACGGCTCGGGGCTGGTCATCGACCGCCATCAGGTCGATGTCGGCGTGCTGGTCTCGGCCTACCCGCAGTCGCAGCACGGCGCAGGCCTCGATGTGGCGCGCACCATCCAGCGGGCGCTCGACGCGTCTGCGGCGCTTGCGGCGGTATCTGCCCACGCTATACCTGTCGACGTGACGGTGCTTCGCCGTCCTGATGCCGAGGTCTACGAGGTCGCGGCGCGGTTCGACGTTCTTCACGCTAACAGCACCTGAGGAGGCCGATATGGCCGAGCAAACCTACTTTCACACCCTGCGCGGCGCGACCCTGAAGTTCAAGGACGCGACGGCTACGCCCAAGGAATACACCATTCGGCTGACCTCGGGCCAAGCGGCTATCACCGCAGGCGGCTACACCATCGTCCGCCAGAAGGATGCGGCGGGTGATTACATCGGGCCGGCTCGCAAGGGCGAGGTCGCCAATCCGTCGACCATCGCTATCAGCGGGGCGCTGTTCGATCCCGGTGCCAACGCCAGCGAGGCGGTGTTGTTCGATATCATGAACAGCAGCGGCTACTTCGCCAGCACGTGGGTCAGCACCGACACCGACAGCGACCTCGAGACGTTCGACTTCACGCTGACGCTGGCTGACTCGGGCACGAACAAGGGCGCGGTCTACGCGCTCAACGACTGCGTGGTGCAGCCGGGGTACAGCATGAACCCCGCCCGCGACGGCATCATGCTGACGTTTACCGTCGAGTCGCCTAACGCCACCATCGGGGTCACCCGCAACCCCTGATGGTGATACGTAGGGGCTGGAGGTGCCTATGCGACCGAGACCCCAGCCCCTACCTACCCCGCCCGACCGGATGCCCTACGTCCGCCTCGATACGCCTACGGCGGCGGGGCAACCTTATCGCATCCCGAGGCCGTCAGAGATCGTGGGTGTCCTTGACTGGGCGACCCAGGCGGCGCAGGCTTACGGCGCTGCCCGCGAGGCGGTCGACGTCGATGCCACGCTAGGCGCGCAGTCCGAGCTAGTGCAGGCTGCCGCCTACATCATCCTTCGGTGCTGGGCTGACCCCGCCACCGAGATGCAGGCGCGGGCGCTGTACGACGACCTCGCGTTCAGCGCCAAGGGTGGTCGGCGCGCCGCTGGTCGGCTGGCTGCGGACGAGCTTTACGACGACGGGTGGCCCGAGGACGCCATCATCGAGACCGGCATGGAGCTGTACCGCCGTGCCCTCGCCGTGCTCCAGGGGCTGCCGCCAGCCACGGAGGTCGCCGAGGCGGCGGCATCCTTTCCGGGGTGAGGGTCAGCCCGAGTGGATGATGCTCGACATGTGGGCACGCTATCGGGTGGACTGGTGGTCACTCGACATGTCCGACAGGGCGGCATGGGTGGCATACTGGCAGCACGACCCTGACACGCAGACGAGACTGAGGGGGCTTCATGGCTAACGGCGACGTCAACATTCTCATCACCGCCGACGCCAGCCGCATGGAGGGCGAAGTCAAGCGGGCACGCGCCGAGCTTGACCGCCTGACCCGTGCTGTCGCAGACACCGAGGATGCTAGTGGCGCGCTCAGCAAGGCCACGGCCGATGCCCAGAGGAAGCTGGGCGAGGTCGGCGATGCGGCGCGTCGGGCTGGCGTCGACATCAGCCGCTACGAGAGGTCGGCGGACGATGCAGCCCACAGCAGCCGCGACCTCGGCAGCACGCTGGAGGCGCTCGACAAGGGCACCCGAGTGCTCAACGGGGCCATGGGCGACGTGGCGGGGCCGCTGAATGACTTCTTCGAGCTGACGCAGTCGGCGGGCAAGGGCACGGCGGCGCTGGCGGTCGGCGGGCTGGCGGTGGCGTCGACCCTCGCGGCCCTCGGGTCTGCGACTTGGGACGTCATCGCCAACATCACCGACTACACCGACGCCATCAACCGCGCCGCGCACACCAACATGGTTACGCAGGACCAGGTCGACCAGCTCTATCAGGCCAACGCGACGGTCACGCAGGCCAGCAACGTGTGGGACACGTTCAAGGCCACGCTGGCGACTAGGTTCTCGCCATACTTCAATAAGTTCATGACGGGGCTGGTCGGGTCGGTGACCTACTTCGGTGAACTGGTCGACCAAGTGCTGAGCGGCAACATCTTCAGCGCGCACGCCGAGGCGCTAAAGACCGCGTCAGACACGGTGCAGGGCTACCTCAAGCAGCGCGAGGCCATGGCCGAGCAGGTTAGGGCCGAGGCCAACGCTACCGAGCATAGCGCGCAGGCTGCAGCCAAGGCGGCGCCTAGGCTCAAGAACGTGGCGGAGGGCTACCGGCATGTCGCCGAGGCGGCCCACAAGGCAGCGCAGGCGCAGGACAGCATGCCGACGCTGGAGCTTGACGACATCTACCCAGAGGTCACTCAGTTCACGCCAGACCTAGACGAGACCATCGCCGCATACGAGGAGGCGGGCACCCGTATCCGCGATGCCATCGACATCGGGCAGTTCCAGCTGCCGCCACTGAAGTCACCGGACGAGGTGCGGGCCGAGCAGAAGGCTATCGTCAACAGCCTCGACGCCATCAAGGAGCGTGCCACCGCGACGGGGGCAGTGTTCTCGACCATCGGTCAAGGGGTCGGCGGGCTGGGGTCCATCTTCGAGGGCGCGCTCGAGCTGGCCGACGGCGCGTCGCGGCAGGTCCGCATGCGGCTGTTCACCGCCATGAAGGCAGCGCGCATCAGCGAGGCGGTGATTAACGGCGCGGTCGCCATCACCCGAGCGTTCGCTGAGCTTGGCCCTATCGGTGGCGCGGTCATGGCTCCCATCGTCGGGGCGCAGACGGCGGTGCAAGTCGGACTCATCGCCCAGCAGCGACCTACGTTCCATCGCGGCGGCTACCTTGCTTCGCCGTCGATGCTGTCGCCTGACGAGGTCGTCATTCGGCGCAACGAGGTGCCCGCCATGATGACCGCCCAAGGGGCGCGCACGCTCGGGCAGTCGGGCCTCGCGAGGATGAACGCAGGCGAGGCACCGGCCACCGGCGGCGGGGTGTTCGTGATGCTAGACGGTCGCAGGGTGGGCACGCGGCTATTCGCTGCGCCCGATCCTACCTACGGCATGCGCCTCGCGGGGGTCTACTGATGGGCACCAAACAGAACACCGACGCCACCATCATCACCGGCATCCTGCTGCCGATGGCGTTCGACCCCGACTTCTCCAGTGACGACCAGTTCAGCACAGACTTCACCGAGGCCGACCCGCAGCCGGGAGCGGCTGTCTACTCGGGCACCCTCGCCAGCCGGTTTTACCCCGAGGTCAGCGGCACGCCGCCGATGCCGCTGCGCCTGTTGTGGAAGGTGCAGGACCCCGGCGCGCCGCCCTCGCTGCTCTACCGTGTGGACGTCGGCGCGGGCTACGGGGCATGGACTGGCGCCGATGCCATCACATGGCGCACCGGCTATCAGACGGTCGACACCGACACGCTGGAGACCTACGACCTGCTGCCAAGGCCCGACGGGTCGGCGGTGGTCGCGGCTACGGTGCAGTCGGCCGGCACCATCGTGCTGCGCGTCTACCTGCGCGACGCCGACGGGGCGTATGACGCTGGCGCCGACATCGCGACCATCAACCCCGTATCCACCGCAGGCACTCACGCGGTATGTCTGCTCACAGCGCCCGACGGCGCGCTGCATCTGTACGCCCACCAGCAGGCCCCCGACGGCAGCGGCGGGTCAGTCTACTCGCTGAGCCTCTGGCGCTCTGAGGACAGCGGCGTCACGTGGGACGCGCAGGGCCGGTACATCGACGGGCTGAGCGGGTCGACGCGCTACAACCAACTGCGCGGGGCCGTGCTCGGCGGCGCGGTGCGACTGTTCGCCACCACGGGCACCACGACGGGCCGCAGGGTCACCGAGCTGGCCAGCGTCGACGGCGGCTATACGTTCAGCAGCCTCGGCACGCAGACGTCCAGCACGGTCGTCTGGGACGCTATCGCGACCGCAACGGGCCTTTACGCGCTCTGCGGTGAGGACGTCACCGGTACGCCTGCGTTCGTCCTGCGGCGCGCTACAACGGCCACCCAGAGCGTTTACGAGGCATCGGCGGTGACGGTCGACTCCTCGGCTACCGGCCCCGTCTACACCGGCGGCGGGGCGCTCTGCGCAGTCCCAGGCGGCGGCTACCTCGCGGTCTACGACAGCGCGACGGGGTTGAAGAGCGAGGCCAGCACGGACCTCGCGACGTTCAACAACACCCGCACCCTGATGTTCGCAGGCGCTGGCGACATCCGGCCCCAACAGCCGGTGGCGCGGCTGGTCGGCGGCTCGCTCTGCGTACTACATCAAGGGTGGGATGGCACCACGTCCACCATCGGGGCGCTGATGGAGTCGGTTTACGGCGGCACCGCAAACATGACTCCGAGCCTACCGGATACGCTGGGCGCGCTCCTGCTCGGGCAGGCATGGACCTACGTATGGCACCCGCTCGATACGCTGGCGAACTACGGCTGGACCCGCACGACGACGGGCAGCCCCGGCACGACGCTGTCGCGCACGACGGGCGAGTCCGACAACACCATCGCGGGCGCGTCCACTCTGCACACCCTTTCGTTCGGCGGCACTGCTGAGCGGTCGGTCGTGGCGCGGGTGGTGGTGCGGGTCGCATCGGGCACGGCCAGCATCTACCTCGAAGGCAACAACAAGACTGGAACCATCGACATCACCTCGACCACCATCACCGACGGCACCAACACCGACACCCACGGCGGCGACTACGTCGACATCGTCGCGGTGCTCGACAGTGCGGGGTCCGACTTCGCCGTCTGGTGGCGCGACTATTCAGCGGGCGTGGTGCCTCGCGAGTTCACCTACCTCGGAGCAACGGCGACCGGCGGCGGGGTGTTGACCAACGACGGGGTACGCCTAGAGACCACATCGAGCAGCGACGCCTACTGGCTGACCGCCGACGTCTGGGAGCGCGTTGGGTACAGCCACCCCCTCGCCAACGGCAACGCCAGCGACGGCAGCGACCTATCGCCTATCCGTCTCGGCGGCGGGGCGCGCACCTACGTGGCGGCGGGGCTGTCGGTGACCCCGAGGGGCGGCACCGGAGCACGCAACGGCGAGACATGGACGATGCGGACCGGCGGTCAGTACGTCAAGCGCAACACCCTGCCGAGCGTGCAGCCGTCGCCTCGGCGCGGCTGGCGGTCGGGTGCGGCCCCCGGCGACCAGACGCTACGGTACAGCCTGAACGCTGGCACGGCGCAGGCCCGAGGCTCTGAGCTATACGCCGTCGCGCTGCTCGGGCTGGAGTCGGTGCCGACGGTCGTGGTGTCTGACGACGGCGGCAGCGCGACGACGCTTGACCTGCGCATCCCCTGGTCGGTTGCGGCGACGCAGGGCAACGCCCTGCAGGCCCTGTCGACCGGCACCCGCACCCTCGGGCCGTGGCTGCGCGAGGGCGAGCTGGTCGGCGGCTATGCCGAGTTCGTCACCAGCGGGTCAGTCATCCGCATCACCGGCAACACCAGCGGGTCGCTGACCTACGGCACCTCGGCGGCCGAGCGTCGGGCGGTGGTGTTCCTCGCCGAGGACGCACCGGCCGCAGCCCAAGCGGTCAAGCTCTGGCCGCCTCGGGCGCTGCTGGTGCGCTACGGCGGCGCGCCGTCGGTGTCGCTGGAGCTGACGCTGCCGGGGTCCGACCCCATCCACGCCGACGACTACCGCGCCATCGGTAAGGTCGTGGCGGGGCGGGTCGAGGTCATGGGGCGCAACTGGGACCGCGGCACATCGGTGGAGGTCACCCCCGGCGACGTCATCCAGACCGCACCCGATGGGTCGCGCTACCTAGTCCAGCGAGAGCCTACCCGCCGCCGAGTGGAGGTGGCTATCGTCGACAGCCACATCGACATCCAGCAGCTGCGCCGTGCTCAGTCGTCGCCCGACTACGTCGCCATCACCACCGGCGGCACCACCCCGGCGGCGGACAGGTACGCTGCGCCGCTGACGCTCGAGGGCATCGTGCGCGTGGTCGGTCGAGCGCCCTGCGTGCTCATCCCCTACCTGCCCCGCGCATCGGCTGGATGGGTGGCGTACACCAGCGGCGGCGCGACCGAGTGGCTGTACGGGCGGCTGACCAACGCCTACCGCCGCGAGCAGCTCGGCATCGGCCAGTTCGGCGTCGACGACGGCTACCGCGTGCCGGTGCTGTCGTTTGAAGAGGAGGTCTGATGGCGTCGGGCTGGCTGTTCCTCTGGTCGTGGGGCGGGCGCTCGGGCGCGGTCGAGTCCGTCGCCGCGACCGTCACCGAGTCCCAGGCGCTGTTCGGCACCCTGACGGCGCAGGAGCGCAGTGCGTCGGTGGCGTTCGCCCCGCTCGACTTCTCGCCCGCCGAGATGGCGCAGGTCTGCTCGCCGTTCCTCGGCACGGGCGCGCTCTACCTCGACGGTCGGCTGGTGATGGCAGGGGCATGGCGCGACGTACAGTACGACGAGACCATCCTGCAGGTCACCATCAGCCAGGCGGCTAGCGACGATGCCGGGGTCATCCCTGCCGAGTTCCGCACCTTCGAGTATCCGCCCGAGTACCTGCAAGCGTGGGATGACATCTTCCGCATCAGCGCCGCCAACCTCGCCGCCCGCGAGTGGAACGCGCAGCTGTCGGCGGTATCGTTCGGCCTCGGCTCACAGTCGCAGGGGTTCGCTCCGGTGCGGGCTATCCCATGGCAGACGCTGGTAACTGCCTTCTCTGACCCCGCTACCCGAGCCATCGGCAAGGTCGGCCCGCTGGTCTACGGTGCCCCCGGCAATAGCGGTGGCGCGCCGACCGCGGCTAGCCCCGCCTATATCGTCGACCTCGTTAGTGCCCCCCGGCGGCTGCTCATCGCTCGGCATCCTGTCGAGGCAACGCAGGTCACCGTCTACGGGCTGCACGGCGGGTCGAACCCTGACTTCATCAGCGAGGTCAAGTCGGTGCTGTACGACGTCGACGACCTCGGGCAGGGGTACAGCTACGTGGAGCTGCCCGCGACCGGCGGCGGGTCCACCATCGTGGGCACCGATGAAGGCGAATACTTCGTCGAGTGGCTAGACGGCGAGGCGCTGCCTGGGGCGGCGGGCGACCTCTGCCTGTACCTGCTCCAGCAGTCCACCCTGCAGGTCGACCTGCCCGCGTGGTACGCCCTGCGGCCGTGGCTCAACCGGTTCAAGCTGGCGGGCTACATCGACGCCTTCGCCTCGCCGACCGGCTACCTGCAGTCGGTGGTCCTGCCGATGCTGCCTATCGGCGTGGTCGCGGGTCCGTTCGGGCTGGCGCCGGTGCCGTACCCATGGGCCGATGACGCCGACCTACCGGCGGCGGGGTCGCTGGTCGAGGGGCCAGGCTTCGCCCAGGCGGGGCTGGTGCGCTACCTCGCGACGCGCCCACTGCGGGCCGTCACCGTTAACTATGGCTGGTCTGCGCGCTCGGGCGGCTGCACGCGCTCGGTGACCCTGTCGTCGGCCGATAGCCCCTACGGTGCGGTCGCTGCGTCGGTTCCGTCGCTCGGGTCGGCGTCCGAGGTCGTCGAGTCGACCTGCGTATGGGACGAGACCACGGCGGCAGCGGCGGCGCGCATGCGGCTGGCCATGGCGGCGGCACCGCCTCGCAGCATCCCGCACATGGCCGACCCCGACGTCTACGGCCCCGGTGCCCCGCAGGAACTCCGCGCCGGTCAGGTCGTCGCCTACACCTGCACGCGCCTCGGCATCATCGACGCCCCGGCGGTGGTCGGTGAAGTCGAGTACGACGGCCAGGCGCTGCGGGTTAGCGTCTACCTGCGCGACGATGCGCTCAGGCCGAGGGGGTAGCCGTGCACCTGACCCTAGACACACCGCCAGACGAGACCATCGTCGGCGCGCTCGCCGCCTACCGCTCGGTGGTCGAGGCGGCTGCCGATGCGGTCGAGCTGGGCCTGCTGGACCATGCTGCCGAGCTAGACGGCATGGCAGTGGCGATGCGCGGTGCGCTGATGCACCGCCTACGCTGGGCCGTCGCCGAGTTCGCCGCATCCGGTGCTGGGGCCGAGGCATGACCGCCGCCCAGGTCCTGCGGTGGGCGCTGCGCCTCGCCCTGCCTGCCCCGGCTGACTGGCTGGCCGACCTGCTGGCGGCGCTGGTCGAGGATGTGCCGCAGGTTGTGCGCGCCTCGCGTGGCGGCTGGACGGTGGCGCTCGAGGCCGAGCTGCGCGACATGGTCGCCGACGCGCTCGATGAGCTGCCGGGGGTCACAGACGAGGAGGCCGACCAACTGGCCGAGGCGGTGGTCATCGTGGTGCGGCGCATCCATGAGGACTGCGCCCACATCGCAGAGCGCCGCAGGGCGCGCAAGGGGAGGCGACATGCTGCTCGATAGGCCAGGGGTCCGGTTCAGCTGGGCCGAGATGACGACGACATCACAGCAGGCCGACAACACCCCGCCGCCAGAGGCGCAGGCCAGACTCATCGCCCTGTGCGCTGCGGTGCTCGACCCCCTGCGCGAGGCGCTCGGGCGGTCGGTCGCCGTTAACAGCGCCTATCGGTCGGCGGCGGTGAATAAGGCCATCGGCGGCAGCACGACCAGCCAGCACATGCTCGGCGAGGCGGCAGACATCCGAGTCGACGGCATGACGCCGCAGCAGCTGGCGACGTTCATCGCGGCCGAGAAACTGCCGTTTGACCAGCTTATCTGGGAGCCTACGTGGGTTCACGTGTCGTACTCGCTGACCCGGCGGCGGGGTCAGACGCTGCGGTTCGACGGCAGTCAGTATCACCCGTGGAAGCCTTGACGCAGACATGCTAGTGTCGGGCCATTGATCGGGGGCCTCATGCTCTTCTATGCTTCGGTGTTCGCCTGTCTCGCCTTGGTCTGCTCGGCGTTCTCTTCGTCCATCGGTCGGGGCCTCGCTGCTGGCTGCACCGTCGCCGCCCTCGGCTTCGGGGGCGTGGCTCTCGCGCAGGATGCCGGGGTGGTCACACCTGACCCAGCCGCCGTGTGGGCGCTCGGTGACGGCCCTATCAGCGCCGCCGTGGTGACGCTGGGCTGGCTGGTGCGCGACGGGTTCGCCCGCGCCGTCACCATGCTGGAAAAGGCCCTCGGGCTGGCCGAGCGCGCCCTGCCTGTCGCCGAGCGCGCCGTGCAGGCCCTAGAGGCCATCGCTCACAAGTAGCCCCCGCACCAGCGATGCCAGCGTGCAGCCCAGGGCAGCAGCCCGGCGGCGCATCCAGTCGGCGGCATCCGGCCCGCAGACGATACGCAGGCGGCGCGTCGAGCCGACCGGCGAGGCGACGGGCGTGATGTCGCGGCCCTCGATGGCGGCGGTCTCGATGGCCGTGGCCACGTAGGCATCCAGCCCCGTGCCGTCGGTACGGGCGCGCAACAACAGCGACTCGGCCTGCGCCTCGGTCACGCGGAACCCACCACGGCTAGCCCACCCCTCGGGCCAAGCATCACCCCGGCGGCGGGGCACAGGCTGACCGACGGTCAAGGCTCGACGGCTGCGGTACAGCTCGCACCCCTCGGGCGGGGCCTCGCGGGAGTATCGGGGATGCTCGGCGACGACGACGCCGCTGCGGATGATGTAGTTCATGGTCTCTCCTTGATGATGGCTCGGTAGGCTTCGAGGGCCTTTAGGTGCGCGGTCCAAGCGCGCACAGCGGCGCGGGCCTCCTTGATCTCCTCGGCCACCCCGAGGTCAGGCGGTCGAGGCGACAGGCCGAGCGCGGCGGACGGCGCGGGGCGGCGTGCCTTCTGCGCGACGGCATACCATACGCCCTCGCGCTCGATGACGGCCCCGCGTCGCTGGAGGCGGCGCACCTCGGCGTCGATGTCGGAGAAGCTCAGTTCATGGATGAGCAGGGCCAGGTCCTCGGTGGAGTATCCGTCGCCCTGCGGCGCGTCGCGCAGGTAGGACAGGACGAGGTCGGGCGTCATGCCTCACCCCGCCACCACGGCGCGGTCGACCAGATGAACCCCACGACGGGCAGACCGCAGACCGTGGCGACCGCTACGTGGGCGGCGATGTCTGCCGCGCTGCCTGGTGGATGAATGAGCAGGGCGTAGAGCAGGTCGAGGGTCATGCGACCACCGCCAGCATAGACGAGGCCATCAGCGCGTTCAGGATGGCGGCGTCGCGCATCAGCTCGCGGTGCTCTGCCGGGGTCATCTCGCCGTCGCTCAGCGCCTCCTCGGCCCAGTATGCGACGTCGTCGAGCAGGTCGGCGACCTGCCTGCAGTGTCCTGCGGCGCGCTGCGCGCTGCGCTGGCCCTTACCGTAGCTGTCGAGCAGCCCCCGCATGGCACCGTGTGCCCTATGTGCGCGCTCTGTTGCGGTCATCTTCGTGGTCATGGTCGCTCCTTGTGCTTGCACTATTACCCACTGCGCCTAGCCTGTAAAGCCACCCGCTCAACTTTTCTCGTCGGGCAGTCGGCCCCACCGCCGAACGGGCGCAGCCTGCACCAGCTCAGCGACCCAAGCGGCGCGGGCCTTGGCCTCGGTGCGGGCTGGGAACAGCACCTTGCCCAGGGCCTCGACAGCCGTCACCCCGAGGCGGGCGGCGCCGAGCACCTCGGCCAGTGGTCGACCGTCCAGCGCTGCGGCGATGGCCTGCGGCGCGTCGTCGCGCAGCTCGCGCTGCTCGGTGGCGTACCAGCCTACCCCGGCGGCGGGGGCCTCCTGCGTTGCGGCACGCGCTAGAGGCTCGAGCGCCTTGGCCTCGGCGGCGGCGACCGCCCATCGCTCTACGACGTCGCCGTTGGCCTTCAGGGCGGCGGCAGGCTCGCAGGACAGCACGTAGGGGCACCCGAGGCACCGAGCGCCAGGAGAGGCCATGCGCGGCCCGCTGAGGGCATCAGCAGCGGCGTGCAGGGTGGCGCGCCAAATCGCCACGCGGGGGTCGTCGCGCTGGATGGTCTCGCCATGCAGCTGGCGGGTGCGCAGGTTGGCGACCTCGACGCGGACCTCCTCCAGCTCGGGGTCCTCGGCCAGCGCGGCGATGACCTGCACCTGAGCCTGCACGCGCAGCACGGTCGAGGCGTCAGCGGCCCAGGACGACTTGTAGTCGCGGATGAGCAGGCTGGTCGGGCTGGTGTACCATGCGATGTCGACGCGGGTGCCGACGACGCCGTCCGAGAACGACTGCTCGATGATGCAGGCCTTCGGTGGGTTGCCATGGGCGGCAAGCCAGCGGGCCGCAAGTTCCATGCCCTCTTGCACGGCCTCCAACGGCAGCGGCGGGTGCGGGTCGGCGGCGTCGGGCGTGCCCTGCGTCGCGAGGCGGGCGGCGATGCTGGGCCAGTCCTCGCGGACGGCCCAGTGCTCAAGGAACGCGTGGGCGGCGATGCCGACGGCGAACACAGACTCGTCGCGGGGCGCCCCCTGCTCGGAGAGGGTGACGGCGTGGGGGCAGTGGTCGGCGGCGAGGGTCAGGTGGCTGGGTCGCATAGTGGTGGCTCCGGTCAGAAGGGCAGGGTGGAGGGGCAGACGCGGACGGCGCGCACTCGGCGGCGGGGCAGTTCGTGGGCGAACCGGACCTTGCGGCGGATGGCGCGGTAGACGATGGCGTGCAGGTTGTCGTAGACCTCGCTGAACTCGGCGTCGGTCAGTTCGGTGCCCTCGCCGGTGTCGCGCCACCACGCGCCGGTCAGGTCGATGGCGTGGGTGTCGGCGCGCAGGGTCAGCTGCACTTCGACGTCGCGGTCGGTGCGGGTGATGAGGGTGGTCATGA
>Ga0208784_1000449_pt1 | contig 20098 bp, 16 predicted proteins | sample DEB19_08_DNA_FD_184531 | JGI IMG/M metagenome (GOLD analysis project Ga0208784, IMG submission 184531) | Aqueous microbial communities from the Delaware River and Bay under freshwater to marine salinity gradient to study organic matter... | ecosystem: Environmental > Aquatic > Marine > Coastal ... | reverse complement strand
ATGAGATGAATGTCGGCATTCCAGTCACTTCGAGTCGAACTGCCGTAATCCAGTTCAATATTAGGAGGTGGTTGAATGAACCGATAAAATTGTTGTAAGTTGTCGTTAAAATTGGGCTGAATATAATGTGGGGTAACGTATTCGGGAAAATAGGGTGGGTGAGTGTTTGTGGTGCTGGGTGCGGCGGTATTACTACCGGTGGCTGGATTCGAGACGTCGCGAATTACAAACAGTTCGCGAATGGGGCGCAGCGTAATGTCGATTTGAAGCTGGTTGTATTGCAGCGCGACAAGCGGAAACGCCATTTTGCTGCTCAGCGTGAACCACGCATTGATGGGAATATACAGTTTTCTGAATCGAATGGACGGATCAATGCCTGCTGGATTGGGCGGTGTATAGTAATTATAAAAAGCATTGGGATATTTTCCATTGTTGGATGAAAACAGTGCAGGATTATTCAATTCAACAATGTTGCCGGTCATGCGGTTATACAAGTCACGCTCGGTTCCGTTGAAATTTCTCTCTACAAGCGCTTGCAAATATCCGCCTGTAAGTTTCTGAAGTGTTTGACCACCGACCGAAATTGTGATTTCTTTAATCATTTGCGTGCCAATATTTTCGATCCACTTGAATTCATAGGGCGTCCACGACTGTCCGCAGCTTTGGGGCGGCAGAATAGGGCTCCAAATGTTTGGCAGCGTGACAACCAGGTACGTGTCCATTAGCAGTTCGGCATAGCGTGGAATATAAAATGTGAATTTAGAAGATTCATTCAGTCGTAAACTTCGTTGCCCGTCGAAATCGATTCTAAATTTTTGCAGACCGAAATTTGTATACTTTGCATAAGTTGTTTTGAAGAATGTTTTTTTAGGATTGGAATTGAGAATGACGTTTTGATTGCCGTATGCGACCAAATTTAATAAACCTCCTGCCATTGTGTTATTTATTTATTTATTTTTATTAGATATTTTTAGAGAGAAGAGAGATATAATATAAATGTAAATAAAATACTATATAATCTAGATATAATAATTTTAAATTATAATTCATTCAATTATTTAATTGAATATTTTACATATAATTCAATATTTTAAAATATATATAAATTATAAGATTTAGATAAACTCATATTTTATTCATTTATACAAAATATTTAATATAATAAAAATAAATAAAGAATAAAATAAATGTCAGCTCCAAGTAATCCAGGCAGTACCGCGATTTCAGGCGTGACTGACGCCGCCAACAGCTTTAAATTGCAATTAAAATCATATATTTCGCAAACGGACAACACGACACTCATTCATGTTATCGGAACCACGCTGATCATATTTATAGCGGGTTGTATCGCATATTACGTGTATTATAAAATGACGCTGCTTCCAAAAAGCTGCAGACGTTTAAACAGTAAAAAATCAGCGGCATTAAATTCAAGTTGGATCACGACGGCGTCCTCGGACCCGTCTTCACAGTTTTTATTAAGAGATTATTATGTAAAAACGGCATACAATTGTTGCTCCACGGGCAATTTCTCAAATGATTATGTAAACGTGTGTGCGCTTCAGCATGCAATTAAGATGGGATGCAGGTGTTTGGATTTTGAAGTGTATGGTAAAAATGGCCAGCCCATTATTTCCACTTCATTAAGCGATGACAAGTGCATTAAGGAAACTTATAACTCGGTTTCATTTGACGAAGCCATGAGTGCAGTCGCAACGTCGGCATTTAGTCCGAGTTCAAACGTGTGTCCTAACCCCAGCGATCCGCTGCTACTATTGTTCCGAATCAAAACCAACGATGTGGATGTGTTGAATAGCATGGCGGATATCATTAAATCGAACCTGAACGATCGATTGATTCCGGAATATAATCACGAATTTGGCGGGAAAAATATATGTGCAGAGCCGGTGAATAAATTTGCCGGTAAAGTTGTAGTTATCGTGGAAAGCAATCCGCTATTGTATCAGCCGGGTGCGGAGCGCATGTATGAAATTACGAATTTGACGAGCAATGCATTTTTGAGAATTTTGACCGTGTTCAATGTTTTAAACAGTCCGGACATAACGGAACTGACGTCATTTAACAAGCAGTATATGACGATTGTTCTTCCGGATTCTTCCATGTCTGCGGAAAATTATGACCCGATGCCGCCGTCTTTAGCGGGGTGTCAGTGCATGGCACTCTCGTTTCAGCTTTTGCGAGACGGGAACCTGGCGGTGTATAATGACTGGTTTGAATCGGGGCCAACAAAGAGCGCATTTTTACTGAAGCCGGCGGATTTAATGTTTGTTCCTCAAACGATCCAGGCGCCCACGCCGCAAAACCCGCAACTCTCGTTTGCCAGTCGCCCGTTGCAATCCAACATGTACAATTTTACGATTTAGATCGAGTAAATTAGTAACTTGAGTATTTAGAATAACGATTATTAATTTTAATTATTTTATTATTTTATTAAATGAATAAAATAATTAAAAAATTGAAATAAAGGTTTATAGTTAATAATACGTAACGCACACACATCGCATTCCATTCTGTAATGCAAGAATCAAAAGAAGAATTAAAAGAAGAATCGAACGAGTTGAAAGAAAAAGGTAAGAAAAGAAAAATTGTCATTAAACCGAAAGCCAGCGTTATTATATCCGACGACGATCTCGTTGAAACGAATCGTGAATATTTAAATGAAATATTTACGCAAGAACAGATTGAAGAGTTGGCAAAAAAGTATACGATTGACAAAGAAAGCCGGGAAAAAAACATTTACAATTTTATCGATGCGTATCGCTGCATCATCAAACAACAATTTAATGAAGAAACGCAGCCATCTATTAACAATGAATTGTTGAACCAAATTACCTTGAATCCGGAAAAAGTGAAAGTGGTATGGAGCGGATGTTTGCAAGCGCTGCGGCGTCTTCCGAGCGAGTCGGTTGGACACATTGTTACTTCGCCGCCATATTATAATGCGCGCGAATATTCCACATGGCCAAATCTGCAAGCGTATTTGGATGACATGCGTAAAATAATTTTGGAATGCTATCGAGTGCTGGATAATCATCGCGTATTTGTATTCAACGTTAGTGACGTGGTGGATAATGACAAGATGGATAAAATCAATGCGTTTGGGTTCCGAAAAATCCCGCTGCCTGCATATTTCATAACCATGTTTGAGGAATGCGGGTTCACGTATGTGGATGACGTTATTTGGGACAAGGGGGAGGTGCAGAGTTCTCGACATAAAAATGGAAATAAACCATTCCCATTCTTTCAATATGCGTGCAACTGTTACGAACACATTCTCATCTTTCACAAGCATCGACTGGAAAAGGACGTGAAGTATCCATGTAATGACTGCGGCAGTTTGAATGTAAAGAGTAATAGCTACACGTTTCGCGGATTGCGTTCATGGGAATGTAAAAATTCGAATTGTGAACGCAGCGAGTCGGATCGTGGGAAGCGGTTCTCGTTAAAAACAATTATGACGCAAAATCCGTTTCGGCAGCAAGAAAATACAATTCCGAAAGAGCTTGTGCAAGAGTGGCGTCGGGATATTCGCAAATTGTCGCCGGTCATTAAAATAAATAGCAAAAAAGAAAACAAGCTGGGTCATACTGCACCGTTTCCGATGGATATTCCGCTAATGAGCACATATTATTATAGTTATCGCGGGGACATTGTTTTAGATGTATTTGCCGGAAGTTTTACAACGGCGATTGCGGCGCAAAAGCTGGGTCGAATTGGCGTAGGATTTGAACTGCGTAAAGATTTGTTTCGGGACTGCATCATAAAAAATATTATAAATAACGAGTGCGACCTGGAAGAGATTGAAATTTGAATGAATTATATTAAATGTCGAGCGAATTGTGTTCAAGTGTATTTGCTTTTTTTGACTGCAGTTGAGCAGTTCGAATACTATTTCTTTTGTCCATTTCACTCCAATATTCTTGAATTGTAAATGATTGCTGTTGCATGTTTCCAAGATGAGTGTCCCAGAATAAATTTCCAGGTCGATAATCAGACAATATAACATTTTGGTCTGAACAAAAGTAACTTTTGTTTTTACCTGCTGCTTCATTATGACTTATATTCGCTTGATCGTCTTCATTCAACATTTTTTCGCTATCAAATGCGTGAATTGAAATAAAATCACGAGTAATCGGACTTATAAGTTTTCCATCCCAAATATTTTCCAATTCTTCAAGATGGTCAAAACATGATTTTCCTAGATATATTTTAGATTTCAAATACTGTTCAAGAATTTTTTTGTATGCAAAAACATTTTCGTTTGAAATATATTTTGAAATATCATGACAATGAAGTAACTGCCAATATAATGATGCTTCCACATCAATAATAATATTAGAATTTGACATAAATCCTTTAGATGTTGTAAATATCTGAGGTTCTTTTGTGTGACTTTTAAAACTAGTTTTAGAACCGCCAGATACATTGTAATAATAATGACCTCCCCAATTCAAATTTCCTTTATTTTTATTTCTATTCTTTACCCCATTTGGCATGTTTAATTCGTAGATTGGTTTCCAATCTTGTAATTCAATTTCTTGTTTAAATGTTTCAAGTTCTACGCGATGTGAAGACGAACCCGAATATCCATGTTCTTTTCTCATAGAAATGACCGCAACTACATTTTTATTACTATTTCCTCCGATATTGTTGAGTATATATTGATCCAACGGAGAACGAGTAGCTTCGTCAGTTCTTTTAATGCGTTGATGTTCTCGAAATGGAACTTCAATTACAACACCATTTATATGAGTATTTAATTGCTCAATTGTATGATTACATTTAACAATATGACTATATTCACATATACGCCTTGAAGCTTGACTAACGCGCTTCGTTGAACATAATGCACATGACCCAGCTTTATTTATATTTTTTAATTTTGTTTTGATATTTTTTGGCATTTTTTCTTTCACTTTATTATAAATTTGTTTTATTTTTGTTATATCATTTTCATTGCATTTATTATTGATTTTTGTATTTGTTGATTTAGATTTAGAGTGTAAATTACAATATATTGATGGTGAATCATTATTGCAACAAACTTTTTTGTTGCATAATTGTCCAGCATTCTTTCCTTTTGTAATAACAAATTCACATTTATTTGAAGCCATTGCTGAATGCGAGGATAAATTAACCAACTCTTTGAATAAATTTATATGTTTATTTATTAGTTTTACAATTTTCAATTTTTATTATTATAAAAATATTTTTATAACAATAATATAGTAAAATCATAAATTAATTATTTTTGGTTTTAAAAGGAATGAGTGAAAAGGACATTGAGCGTTCTTTAGAGATATTGAAAAAATCGCAAAAAGAAATAGAGGTATCACAAGGTGAGAAGCTGGTGAGCAATCCAACCATTCAGGAAATCATTTCCATAGTGGAGCAGTTTTTAATAAAAAAAAAGCTTATTTGTTATGGAGGAACTGCGATAAATAATGTTTTACCGGAAAAGGACCAATTTTATGACTTGAAACGAGAGATTCCGGATTACGATTTTTTTTCGCCGAATTCGCTAGACGATGCGAAAGAGCTTGCGGATATATTCTATAAAAAGGGGTTCAATGACGTGGAGGCAAAATCTGGGATGCACACGGGAACGTACAAGGTGTTTGTGAATTTCATTGGCGTAGCTGACATTACTTTTATCGAGCCAGAACTTTTTAAAAGTTTGATGCGCGAATCAATAGAGCGCAACGGAATCTTGTATGCGCCAATAAATTTCTTGAGAATGTCCATGTATTTGGAATTGTCGCGTCCAGATGGTGACGTAAGCCGATGGGAAAAGGTCTATAAGCGCCTGCTTCTTTTCAATAAAAACTTCCCGCTGAAAGGAGACAACTGTTTGAAAAAAGCCAAAAGTGCAGTAGCGGCGCCGTCGGAAAAGGAGGAGGAAATATTTGAGATTGTGCGCGACGAAGCCATTTCGGAAAAGCTGGTATTTTTTGGAGGATACGCGTGTGCGCTTTTTTCCGAACATTTGAAAAAGGACCAGCGTCCTGTTCTATATTCCGCCGTGCCGTCATTTGATTTGTTGTCTGAAGACGCTAAAAAATCCGCGCATAAATTGAAAGACAAGCTGGAAAGAACGGGGCATTTCGGTCGTGTGATCGTGGAAGAACGCGAAGATTTCGGAGAACACGTGTCCGAACACTATGAAATTGTAGTGGACGGAAGAACGGTGGCATTTGTCTACGAACCGGCTCCCGGTGCTTGTCACAATTACAATGTTGTTCGCGTTAATAAAAAAGATGTGAATATTGCGACCACAGACACCATTCTCAGCTACTACTTGTTGTTTCTTTATATTAATCGCCCGTATTATGACCGAGACCGTCTGCTTTGTATGAGCCAATACATTTACGATTTGCAGTATGACAATTTGACAAAAAATGACGGCATTTTTAAACGGTTCTCGAAACCGTGCATCGGTAAACAGGTGACGCTGAAAGACATCAAGGATGTAAAATCGCACATGTTTAATAAGCTGAAAGATAAAAAAGGGACGCGCGAATATGACGAATGGTTTTTGAATTATAATCCGATTGGAAAATATAAAATCAAAGAACGTAAAGGGAGAGATGCCGAAAAATTTGACGAAAAAATAAAAGATGTGAATAAATTTTCTCCGTCTTATTCCAAACGCAAAGATCGAGCAAAAACGAAGATGAGAACGATGACCAGGACGATTAGGATGCGGACCCCAAGAACCAAGACAAGAACTCATAAGATTCATCGAGTATAACTTTCATATATTACGCGGGTCCAACATCAACATCAAATAATTATTATAATTATAAAATAATAATAATTATTTTATATATATATATATATATATATATAAAATAATTATTATAATGTTTGATTCAATTAAATCAAAAATATTCAAATTTAAAGTAGTTAACGACTATTCAAATTTTAAAAATAATCCATATAGATTAAAAGACAGAACTAAAAATTGGAATGGGTCAGTACAATATAATCCAAAAAAAATAATATATCCACAAAATGTTGATGAAATATGTAATATTGTAAAAACAGAAGATCAATTATGCGTAGTTTCGTCTGGACATCATTTTGAAAAATTATACACAAATAATTCTGTATGGGTGTGTTTAGAAAAATTTAAAAAACTTGAATTTAATGAAAAAGACAGTTTATGCACTGTTGGTGCTGGAGTAAAAATTGAAGATATAATGTTATTTTTAAGTAAACGTGGTTATAGAATTATGGGTACTGGTAGTATTCAAGAGCAAACACTAGTAGGTGCTACATCGAATGGTACGAATAGTCCAGGAGGTATATACAAATTATCATCACATTACATTGTTGAAATGAAAATGGTAGATGGGCTCGGTAATAATAGAATAATAAGTAGTAATAACGAAGATGATGAAGAATTACTTGAAGCACTACGAATGTCGTTGGGATTATTAGGTGTTATATATGAAGTCACTGTTTTATGTGAAAAAACTAATTTCACGAAAGTTAGTTACTATAGAACAGATGTAAATTCATTTATGAAAAATGAATGGAAACAAATTAAAAAAGAAAAAATATGTCTAGAAATGAGTATATTTAATAATAAAACAATGTTTATTGAAAAATATGAAAAATATGATAATAATGATACTTATAATAATAATAATAAATCATCTTATCCTTCAACAGTTTATACAAATTCTTTTCTACCAGATTTAGTAGTATCACTATACGAAAACAATAAAATTGTTAACAAATTAGTAAATTTTTGTTGTAGAAAATTTCCAGTTACTTTTAATAAAGTAATAGATACATATTTAGAATACCAATCGGGAAATGTTGTATATAAACCTAGTATTAAAGCATGGACAAATATAACACCAACATATGATATGAGTGAATGGTATTTTGAAATAAATAACGATGAGTTAATACAAGAAATTTTAGATGATTTAAAAAATATAACAAGTAAAGATGATTTTATTAAAAATTATGGATTTCCAGGGGTAAAGATAAGATTTCATCCTATTTGTAAAAATGTTTTATTAGCACAATCAAATAATTGTCGTTCAATATCGGTATTATTATTTGCATTTGGTTATTCAAATAGAGAAAATTCCACTAAACTTTTTTCATTTTTCGAGAATGAAATTATAAAAAAATATATAAAAAAGACAAATGTATCTTTCCATTATGCGATAAGAGTAGTATATGATAAAAATGAATTGATGGAAAGTAATAATGTTTTAAAAAATAACTGGTTAAAATTTATTAAAATTAAAAAAGAATTAGATCCAAATAATAAATTTAAAAAAAAATATTTAGAAGAATTATTTGGAAAAAATTTTGGAATCCCGATTGTCCAGAAGAAGCTACTAGCTAATTAAGCTGAACTAAAATCTAAAATAATTCGTTATCTTTTTTTACAGTTTCATTTTGGTAACATTTCCTGCAAAGAGGAACATAAATGTCGTCTGCACCGATCAACACTTGTTCCGTGCTGCTTGTATTTCGGAATGAAAATGGTGCGGGCGTTCCATCTTTGCATTTTCCGCAAAGCGCGCGTAATTTTGTCACCTTGTCACAGAGAGGAACAAGGTCGAGCAGTTTCCCGATTTTCTCTCGTTTAAAATCTCCATCGAGGCCACAAATGAATACTTTTTTATGATGGTCTTCTACCATTTGTCTTGTAAATTCCACAATGTCTCGAAAGAATTGTCCTTCGTTGATTAATATCACATCGCATTCATTTATTTGTTTCGCGTTTTCAGGTGTGTGTAAGATTTCTTCCATTGAGAAACCCATGATGCAAGGTATCATTTGTTTGTCATGCGTTGAAAGCATGGTTTCAGAATAGCGATCATCCGCTTTGAAATTTACAACACACACTTTCAGTTTACAAAAACAAAATTGTCTATAATACGTCAAAAGCATGGATGTTTTTCCAGACCACATTGGTCCGAGAATTAGTTCAAGGTATCCAGTTTTAGAGTCAATGCACAAATCATTGGACGTAGTAGTCATTTATTAAAATCAATATAACTGCAATTATATATGTATACAAAGTAACATTTGTTTAATTCAATTTTCTTAAAAATCAAATATATTTTAATTTGAAAAATATATTTGATTTAAAAAAATATATTTGATTTTTAAACGTTCAAAAACCTGATTATAATGGCAGTGGCACTTTTTTAACTAGAATATGAGGGAACATCTTTAGTAAGTTTACAGTTTATAGTATTTTTTCTATTAATTCCTTGTAAAGGCCCGTCTTTATAATTTGGAATATTGGTATATGTTGTATGTAAAGAAAGAGAAGTTGTTCTGTCATTACTGTCTCCACTGTCTCCAGATTTTCTATAACTAAAAACAACTTGAGTACCAACCGGATAATAAATTAACAGTCCAGGTGTTCTTTGTGTTGTTTGATTTCCAAATAAAATAGGGGTGCTAGTAGATGTATTAGGAGGGGTAACTTCACAACTTAATAACAAGTCGTTAACTGCTATTCCACTATTATGAAGTGGAGATGAAGTATTTATTGAAGATATACGCACACCTTCTCTCGAGAAAATTACAGAACCACTATAATACTGACTTAATATAAACGGATCTACAATTGTCCAATCAAAACCTAAATATATTTTGCTTTTATAATCAGCTTGTGTTGTTTTTAATACATTCAGTGAATTTTGTAATACGTATTGACTAGAACCTCCTCCAAAATTCTCGAAACCGCTATATCCAAATGTATATATTCCAATAACATCGGCATTAGTATTAACAATAGGTCCGCCCGAATTACCACCACCCGATGGTGTGTTTATAAATATACTATCTGTAACTTGATAACCATCTGGATCACACCAATATGGATCTCTAACATTACCAAAACTAAATGAATCTTCATCAACTACTAATGGATTACCAACAACACAACACACATCTCCATAATTTACAGGTGTTGTATTTATTTTAAGACAATATTCAGAATAATTTGTAAAATCAATATCAGTTACAATCAAAGCAATATCAGCAACTCCATCTATATATATTTTTGTAGGATTTACTTTAAACCATTTATTATTAATAGGATTTTGTATATATCCTTCATATAATGTTTCATATCTTGGAGGTGAAATGGAAATGTTCGTATTCGATACACAGTGTGCGGCGGTAACGAAATATCCTTGCGATAAATCCTGTTGTGTTTCATAATAATAGAATCCAGACCCTCGATACACTCGTTCATCTTCTGTAAATGAAAACACAATTTGACTCGTTGCATTTCGTAATTTTGTTATTGAATCGAGTGACATTCCAAAATTTCCGATGGGACCTTGAGCACCAGTATGACCTTGAGCACCAGTATGACCTTGAGCACCAGTATGACCTTGAGCACCAGTATGACCTTGAGCACCAGTATGACCAGTATGACCAGTAGGACCGGTATGACCAGTATGACCAGTATGACCATAAGCACCATCAGAACCATGAAAACAAGCGGGACCGGTAGGACCAGCGGGACCAGTAGGACCATCAGAACCAGCGGGACCAGTAGGACCAGCAGGACCTTGATTACCTGGAGCACCAGTGGGACCGGTTGCACCATCAGAACCGGCGGGACCAGTAGGACCAGTTGCACCATCAGCACCATTAGCACCAGTTGGACCGGTTGAACCATCAGCACCATTAGCACCAGTGGGACCGGTTGAACCATCAGCACCATTAGCACCAGTGGGACCGGTTGCACCATCAGAACTGGCGGGACCAGTAGGACCAGCAGGACCTTGATTACCTGGAGCACCAGTGGGACCGGTTGCACCATCAGAACCGGCAGGACCAGTAGGACCGCTAGGACCAGCAGGACCGACAGAACCAGTAGGACCACTAGGACCAGCAGGACCAGTATGACCACTAGGACCAGTTACACCATCAGAACCAGCGGGACCAGTATGACCAGTATGACCAGCAGGACCAGTATGACCAGCAGGACCAGTATGACCAGTATGACCAGCAGGACCAGTATGACCAGTATGACCAGTATGACCAGTATGACCAGTATGACCAGTATGACCAGGAGAGTTTTTAAATTCTTGACGAATAAATAATACACGTTTTTTGTTATTATTATTTACAAAAAAAACAAACATTAATTTTACATTTATGTTATCGATAAGGTCTTCGGCGACAATAATTTTACCAGTTGGTTGCATTTTATTAATATTCTTAATAATTTCTTTTAAACGAACATCGCGTAGAAATATACACACTTGTTTTAAATTTGGAGAGGATTTTCCTGAAATAATTTTATTAAATGTATTTAAATTATTATTTTGAATGTCAATGTTAAACCCATATTCTAACTGTTCATCGTATAAAATTTTAGAGTCACCCAAAGCTTTATCTTCAAAATCAGAAAGAGATATATTGATAATGCTAAAATTTGAGTTATCGGATTTATATTTGTATTTAGAATTTGATGGACCAAATGATATCCGACATTTTAAATTATATTGTAATTCTTTTAAATCACTTGACTTCAATATTCCAGAGGTTTCATTTAACTTATTTGCCAAAAAGGTATGTGTGTAATTGAATTTTGTGTTATTATTTATTTCCATTTTATATTTTATATTATATGAAAATATAAAATATAATGAAAAAATATTATATTTGAGTATTTATAAAAAAATAATTGAAACTAAAATGAGTTAAAAGTATAATTATTATTAATGCACTTGTTAATAAAATATGAATTCAAACTTCATAATAAGTGATAATGAATTTCAAAATAAAATAAATAATAATAGTTGCATTGATAGAACGAGTAATAATGATAATAAAATAAATAATTCAACGCCCTGGGTTGAAAAATATCGACCGTCACATTTCGATGATATTGTATTGGATGATATAAATAAAAAGATAATTGAATCTATAATTGAAAATAATTATTTTCCGAATTTATTGTTTTACGGACCGCCGGGAACCGGAAAAACGACAACTATTATCAATATGATAAATGCGTACCAAGAAAAATATGATCAAAAAAATAAGGGATTAATGATACACTTGAACGCATCTGATGAACGAGGTATTGATATTATACGAAATCAAATAAGCGGGTTTGTCGCGTCAAAATCGATGTTTGGGGATGGTATGAAATTTGTTATATTGGACGAAGTTGATTACATGACAAAAAATGCGCAAATAGCGCTACGATATTTATTGAACAATTTCAACAATACAATCAATGTTCGTTTTTGTTTAATATGCAATTATATAAGTAGAATTGACGAGGCATTACAAACCGAGTTTGTAAGAATGCGTTTCAACATGTTACCAGAATCAAATATCATATCATTTTTACAAAAAATCAACACGTCTGAAAATTTAAATGCAAATTTACAAATTTTAACATCGATACAGCGCCATTTTAATTCTGACATTCGAAGTATGATAAACTATATGCAGTCGAACCAACACGTGCTTCACGAATGCAACGTTATAACGAATGATGTGTGGAAAAATGTAGTAACAATGTTTAAAACAAAATCGAAATCTTCCGCTATTATTTATGAATTAAATGAAATAAGTTTAAACTATAATATCGAACGTAAAAATATCGTAAAAAACTTTTTGAATTATGTTATACAGAATGATCCCGTCTGCATCAATTCTAAATTTTTAGATTTTGTTGAGTATATAACCCATATTCAAGAATGTAAAACCGAGCACTTTATTCAATATTTTGTTTTGAGAATGGTAACATTATTGTAAACTATTTTTTTATTTTAGTATAGCCCCCGTTTTGCAAGCAATGACCGAATCAAAAATCAAAATCTGGATCTCCGGTTATCATGCACAACACGTGTCTTGTGTATGCGCGCGTTAAAGCATCGGCTTTGTAATATTTATAAAAACAATCTTGCAATTTGTATTCAAAGTCGGGGCTAATAGTGGGGACCATATTATCCTGGATATTATTAAACTTGGATAGTATGCACTGATACTCACATTTCGGCAAGATGTTTCCAATAAACGTGGCTTTACATCTCGGGTGAGAGTGCTCGTGAGCGCCGACGTATTCAATCAAGTATTGTTCTCCAACCTGCAAATCAAGAGGACTGACAACGACAAGTGGTCTCATGTTTATAACTGATCGATCGATCGATAGTATGCGACGAAATATTATATAAAATATAAAATCAATTTATTTTTCTTACTTTATTTTTAATTTAATTGATAAAAAAAATAATAAAGATTTGATTTTATATTCATCTATTATTTATATTTAAAATTTAATATAATATATAAAATCAATGAATTCGGCAACGGTGTCATTGTCATTGTCATCATTTTCAACGAATGAAAATAAAGCACTGTTATGGAGCGTTTTGCACGGAAGTGGAAAATTTGTTGGAATACCGGACTCTCAGCAACACACCATTCAAGAAATGTTTGACTCGACTATTCGTGACATGAGCGAACATTATCGAAAATCGAATCAACCTGTAAACTTGAATGTAATAAATAAAGAAGCAGTTGTCGTTATATGTAATAAAATAGAAGCCGTCAAACAACGACAACAACAGCAACAACAGCCGTATAAAAATCAACACATTCCTCAACAACAACAAATATACCAAAAAAAACAACAACAAGTTCCGCAACTGGAAACGATATACAGAGCGGAAGATTTGCATAAAGAGCGTCAGAACACATTTCAAAACGAGTTTAAAAAAAAACAAGAAGAAATGTCTTCTATATTAAAGTTGAAAAAACCGGAAGAAATTAATTTCACAGATGATGTTTACGACAAACCGATTGGAAACGATATGGAGCGTTTGCTTGCAGAGGCGCTGGCATCAAGAGAGAGAGAATTAGAACAAATAAAGAATACTGCGTTTACTGCACCTAATCCAGATTCTAAAGGTTCGGCAGAAAATCAAGAATTCATCACGTATAAAACGGTTGTTAGAGAGAAAGAGATAGAGAGAGATAGAGAGAAAAATGCTAAGGACAATGAAAATGAAAAACGCGTTAGTTTTGGAAGTGAATTGCATATTATTGAAAATCGTGAAAATGATCAAAATGATTATGGAATGGGTGAAAATAGTAATGAAAATATTGGTGAAAATGTGGATGAAAATAGCGATATAAGTTTTATTTTCAATAAATTAAAAAAAATCAAAACAAGAAAAAATGAAAAATACGAAAATGAAAATGAATACGTTTCATCAGTTAATAATAATCATAACAATAATGTGGATGAAAATAATAACACACACACCATTTTTAAAATGTCACAAGATATTGATAAAATGTCGGAAGATATCAAGTATATAAAAAATACATTGGTTGAATTAGCGGACAAAATAAATAAATTATGTGACCACGAAAAATAGTTGGTTATTATGGATTCATACATAGATCATGCATTTTCATTGACGGCTGTAGTTGATTTTGTTGTTGGTGCTGGAACCGTTTTTCTACTTGCTTTACTTTTTGGGGCGAGCGAGCTGAGCGTGGATGGTCTTTTTTCACATCGTTTTAATGTAAACTTTTTAACAAGTGTTGGTGTGTACAACAAACAAGGAATAGATGTAATGGTTCCACTAACTTTATCATAAACAACATCTTTTGTTTTTGTAAACTTTTTTTGATCCAGACAATAAAGTAAAAAATCATGAAGAAATGTTTTATCCTTCTCGTTCAAATTATTTTCGCTTGAATAACTTTCAACAAATGTTGTTATTTTTGAAATTTTCATCGACTTGTCCAACTTTGCCCATTGGTCTTCTTTGTTCTGCGTTCGTTCTTTTTCAAGAAAAGAATCAATATCAACGTTTGAATTGCATTTCGTTAGTTGTTTCGTATTTGATTTTTTTAGCAACATGGATTTGTATTTCATGTTTCTAAGTTCTACGCATTCTTCTTTCACGGTATTATTTTTAGCATTATTAGCAACGTCGACTTCATTATTTATTTTTTCATTATTGCATTCGTTCATTGAAATAGATTCTGAAGCCATTTTATTTTTAATTGTGTGTACGATATAAATCTTTTCGGTAACTTATATATATTTACGAAATAGAGTTTAAATCTATTTCGTAAATAATAATTTATTCATGATTTATATATATAGTTTTAAAAAGTAAAAATAATAGAAGAATGGAAATAATTTCAAATGAAAATAGTATCACCATTGAAAATCTTACTAGTGACACTAGTAACAATAATGTAACATATACGTATAAAATGTGTATATCAGAAGGAGTTGGTTGGGTTGGAAGTGTTTTGGTTTTGATACCATACGTTATCCCTTTTAATAAGACAATTGATTTCGTATTAAACACATTGGGTGCGTCTGGATTATTTATCGTGTGTGTTACATCAAAGCAATATCAGTCCATTGTTATCAATGCTGCATGGATTGTAGGCGGCATTTATAAATATATTTTTTCATAAAATCTTAAAACATGTGCATGGGAGATGAACTAGATGACGGAGCCAAACTACCGACGCACATGGAATATGACAAACGGGAAACAAAGTATGCTAAAAAGTATGTAAAACAGCTCATGAACAAACTGAGGAGCAGCCCAAAGCTAAATTTTCTTGAAAACAAACTGTAGAGAGAAAATACAGTTACAAAAACAAATAATACATAAAAAAATATGGAAAATCCATAATAATACAAACAGTATTCACGAGTCAGTGGACCGAAAAGCGTATCAAGCATATTATTCATTATTATATAAACTATTTATATGTATAGTATATATAATAATTTATAAAATATTATTATAATTTATATAATATTGTTAAAATTCAATAAAATTCATAAATAATAATATAAATAACATTCAACATTTCTAGATTTTTCTAAATTTTCTAAAATAAAATAAAAAATGATTAAAAATATCAACGTATGTGGAATCCACGGAAAAAAATTAGGCATGATGTTCAAAAAAAAGTGTATCGATAACGATACACATGACATACAAGGAGAAGAAACAGAACCAAGGGGGGCTTTAAAAAATGTTACCACAAAATCAGGAGAATTAAAACGAGCATCGTGTGAAAAGTGGGATTTGCCGGAGCATTGTTTCACACACGCTTATCAGTTTTGCGAAATATCAAAACTGTATTTGAATGTGGAAGATGCTAGTGTGGAGCATCGATTTCTTATTGTAAAAGAGCTGTCAGCTAAAATTTCAGGGTATAAACGACAAGACGTCGAAAAAAATATATTTCAAAAAGATTTATTTGTATCTCTCGAAAATGTAATCGATAAACTGTTATGTTCCAAGTTGAAATGTTTTTACTGTAAGCACAGCTGCGAGGTTTTATATAAAAACATGTATTCAAAACAGCAATGGACGCTGGATCGTATTGATAATGATGTCGGACACAATGCCGATAATGTTGTTGTTAGCTGTTTGGAATGTAATTTGAAACGGGGAACCATGGACAGCGAACGTTTTAAATATGGAAAACAGATTGGGCTGACATTTCGAAAAATGGAGTAATGTAATTATTTATTTTATTATTTTATTATTGTGCATTTTTATTATTGTTAAATATTTCTTTAAAAAAATGATATAAACCATAAACATGTAAATATATCATTAATAATAATATTTTATAAAAATATTTTATAAAAATATAATTTAAATGAATGCAAACATGAATGATGTTGTCGGTGGTTCCGGTTATACGACCCAAAATGCGCTATTATTGACGAATTTATTAAAATTCTATGAACAAAATGACAATTTGGACATCATGTTGCAGATTATTAACGGCCATTCGAAAATATCGCTTCGAATTATTGACTGGTTTGCAACCAATTATGCGAAGAAATATTTCACAGTATATGCGATCAATAACGAATATTCAAAAGGGTCCAGACGGTTTAAGGTGTATGTCGATTATAAACTGAAACTAAAAGCTTATTCGAAAAAACGATTCGACCCGTTTTGTAGATGGGATAGAATTACAATTCCGTATAAAAACGGCACATTCATTCAGACGACGATTGGACAGCTAAATTTTTTTAAATGGGCGATTGAAAATGACATTGTTCAATACATTGAGCAGCATTATGAAACCATTGAAAATGACATGAATGCGAGAAATAGCACGTCGAAACGTTCATCCAATTCTTCTACGTCCTCATCGCTATCTTCTGTTTCGTCAACATCGTCATCATGCGACGATGACAGTAATAGCATTGCGAATGAAGTGAAAAATGAAATCAAAAGTGAAAAAAATAAAACTCGAAAGAAGCGCGAAGAGTTGTCGGTTTCGGCAATTAAAAGTATTAAAACGGAAAAGGTTGAAGTGGTTGTCAGCTTTGAGTAAGTAATTTAAAACACTTGCAAATAAAGGAGAAATAAGTATGACAAGTATGCCATGACAATGACGATGAGCCATATTGGTATCACAGTTTTATTTTTGTAGCCGATTCCAAATTGGCGAACGGTTCCGTCTTTGTGAAATATAAAACTTGGTTTCACGTATGCCATAATTCCAAATAGTATAATAAACAGCAGTATAGAAAGTGAAGTTATATTTTGTTTGATAAACTGTCGATTCATGTTTATTCTTTATTTTTTATTAATATATATTTTTTATTAATAGATTTCTATACAAGTATATGAATATCGCTAAACCTGATTGTTATTATATCAAAATAAAAAAATATATGAAATTATACATTATACATTAAACTATAATTAAATTATAATGAATCACTTTCATTACAATTTAATATTTTAATTCACATTTTTATTTTTTTCTTGAATAATGATGACGAATTTTCGATTTCTTTGAACTATATTTTTTTCGTGAATATTTATTTTTACTTCCACCACCACTTTTTTTTGAAAAGTATGCAAGACGTGCATCTCGAAGCTGTGCTGGTGTTAATACGGCGGAAGCGGCTACAGGAGCAGCAGCTTGATGAGCAACAGATGATTCAGGAGCGGCAGCAGATTGGTCAAATAAAACACGAGGCATATAACGTTCAGCACGACTTTTTACGTCGTCAGCGATAGATTCTGTTATTTTTTTTGATTGGTCTAATTTTTTCTGATCATAAAATTCTTGTCTACCTTGACTAATGCGTTGTGGCGTTGCTTCAACCAAACCACCCGGTGCTCTGCAAGAAGGACATGTTATAGCTTGGGCTAACCATGGTTCAATACATTTTTTATGAAATTTATGACCGCATGTTAAGTATTCTTCTACTGTGTCTTCAGGTCCATGTCTTAATGCCGGTTGTGTTAATGGGTCATTCATTGGTTCATTACATATAGGACAAACATCTCCTTGTCGATTTGCCAACGCTAACTCACTTCCAAATTCAGAAATTTTTTCCCTACTTTGTAATTCTTTCTGTAATTCTTCCTTGAAACCGCGATAATCGTCAGCATTACAGCTATAAACATGTATACTACCAGGACCACACACTGCAAAAAATTTCTGATTAAATCCCACCGATATAACAGGAACAAGTCCGGGTTGCAAAGCTAAAGATTCAAGCGCTTCGCGATATTCCATTCCCCCCCATAATTTAACGGCATTGCTTGAACCACTTGCAAATAAAGGTAAAATTGGATGAACAGCAACGCATTCTATCGCTTCTCTATTTCTAGAATTCCATTCTTGTATGCTTTTTAATTCTGTTACTTTTGTTATTATTGCACGACTAAAATCCTTAGGATTTTGTGTGATTGCTTGCACCATCGTCAAAGAACCGTCATCACACCCAATCAAAAAATTATGTTTGTATTCCGTCCCATAATAATTAAATGATCCACTCGATGAACTATAAGGTCTAATAGATGTTATAGCACGTTTTTTTTCAGTATCTATTCTATAAGATTTACATTCGCTCTGATAATAACGAGATTCACTACCTTTGAAGTTACGTACTTTTAAAACTGTTCTGCCATCCGACGACTTTGTTACAAAGGCAAATAACTTTCCATCATCGCTAAAGGACGCCATTAACACATTATCAGGACGTTCATTGGGAGGTTCACCGAATAAAATTGGAGGTATAGTGTATAAATCTGTAACTGAAGAAGAGGGTTCAATATTAAAACGATATATAATAATTCGATTATCATCAATATTATTGCGATTATTTACACCGACTGCAATATATGAATAATTGTCAGAATTAAACATTTGATTGTGCGGATAAAAAGTAATGCATGAAACTTCGTCGCGCGCCTCAATTCGAATCATTTCGAGTTCACTTTTTAAATGACGTATCTTTTTTTCTTCATCATATATACTAATATTCTCAGCAAGTGTTTTTAACTCTTTGATTCTTGTAGTCATCGACTCTTCTTGGGCTTGTAGTTCTTTTAACTCTTGTCTTAGTGGTTCAAGCTTTTCCAATGTATCCGATACATCCTTCGATGTTCCGTAACTTTTAACATGTTTTAACCATCTTTCCAAGTGATCTACCCCACGTCTAAATCCAGGATATCCATTCATTCCTTTATCCTCATAAATATCCCTCCTTTTCCTTTCAATATCTCTTAAATTGTTTCCTATAGTCACTTGTTCATCAAATATTGCACGTTGTTTTTGTTTATTTTCTGCAAGATTTTCTTCCGTTGTACTCAATTCTTGTTCAACTTCTTCTTGACTTCTCAACTCAAAAACACCAACAGTATGTGACGGTTCAAGTTGTTGAACGGCGCCTTCTTGCTGTTGTTCTTGTCTGCTTATTTGATCAAATCTCCACATTAATACTCTGTCAGAACATGCTCCTGCTACAACAGGAATGGTTTTATGAAATTCTAGACACTTCACGGCACTTGGTAAACCGGTTAATTGTGCCAACTTTTTTGGTTGCGGTTGATTTATTTCAAATAATGTTACAGTTCCTGCATTATCCCCAACTACTACCAATGGTTGAGTTGGATGAACGGCCATGTAAGTATGAGTTCGCCCTTCCGTTGCAATTAGTTCTGCAATGGTGTCCATGAACCCTCCGCCGCGTTGAACATATTTTTTAGAAAAATGATGTCGCTGTCGCTGTCGTTGTTGTTGCCGT
>Ga0208784_1000447_pt1 | contig 20117 bp, 38 predicted proteins | sample DEB19_08_DNA_FD_184531 | JGI IMG/M metagenome (GOLD analysis project Ga0208784, IMG submission 184531) | Aqueous microbial communities from the Delaware River and Bay under freshwater to marine salinity gradient to study organic matter... | ecosystem: Environmental > Aquatic > Marine > Coastal ... | reverse complement strand
TTTTTGTATCTAACTTGACAAGACTTCAAAAATTTCATGAGCAGTATCAAGAACTTGTCCATCAAAAAGGGCGATGCAGCACTTGTCGTTGTCTGCATCGAGCATGAGGCCGATCTGGTCCGGGTAAATCGTCACACATTTATTTGCTTCGCGATCCACGGCAGAGTATTTTGTTCTATGTTTCTGCAATTTCACCAGGTCGCCTTTCTTAATTTTGTTCTTCATATTCCACCACGCGGAGATGACGCGCGCGACAGTGCTGGACGCCTTGGATGGGAAAGCTCACGAACACGTGAGGAACTGGTTCGTCTCCCCACATCTCACAGACGACATCGCTCAAGACCAAACCGATCTCGGCGTCAGGACCTTCCATAAGAAGGTCTAATTCCCAGACGACCAGGTCACCCGGCTTCACTGATCACCTCGAGGCTCATGGGTTCCAGGGTCAAAATGGATCCATTCTGGAGAGAAATTCTCCAGACATCGAGCGGCCCACGTTTACTGGGACTTAGCACAATGCCCAACAACCCATTGAGCTTTGAAGCATAAACATCGTGTCTAGGCGCCCTAATCTTTACTCTAACAAGGTTGCCCGGCTTCACTGACCACCTCCATGTGGTCCTGAAAAACCCAGTTCTCTTTTTGACCAAACACTCCCACCACCCACCAGTAACCGTAAACTTCGGTTCTCCTGATAACGATTCCATACGAGTCATGCTGAATTTCCGCATAACCACCACCGCTTGGGTAACAGATCTTGACCAGGTTACCGGGTTTCACTGATCACCTCCATGAGATTCCAGTTACTCCATACGACCTTGCCATTGACATTCCACTTGACCCAGGTTCCATCAGGATTTGAAAGTATGATACCAACTGACCCGGCAGGCACCTCACCAGTGGGAATCTGCTTGTTGACAGCGTGAACAGTGTCGTAGAAAAACACGATGTCTTCGTTTCTGACCAGGTCACCGGGTTTCATGTCGGCCTCTTTGGTCTGACAGGTTAGTCAAGTTCCAAAATTTTGCGGGCCTCTTCTCGAGCGGCATTGCCTGAGGCGGCACCACAATTGCATTTTTCTGTAGGCCAACGGTGCATCAGACCGCAGTGACCCCTGTGTTGTTCAGCTGGCCAGAAAGAAACTGCAGTACGCAAGGCTTTGATCTTTTGCTGCAGTTCTTCGATTTTCAGTTTGTCGTCTTGAGCAGTGAGTTCGGCCTTGGTTGGAACTTCATCTTTGCGTCCATCATCGATCTCACGTTCGATGATTTGCCAGTCTTGCCACTCCGTCTGGTTCGACCACGTCGCGCCAGGCCTGAACCAGGAAGGCATTCGGCACATGATGCCAGGTTGCTGATCCATGAAATCCACTGCCTCTTCACGAGTCTTGTAGGTACTGTGACAACTCCTGCCAAGACGGCCTTCGGTCATGTCATTTTCACACCAGACTTCGTAAACCTTCATGGTAAACCTCCGTCCGATTCCTCCGGACATTTAGATCATACCACATGCTAGATCGATTTGCACTCAGTCGATTTCTAGGTCATGATTTTTGTGGGGAGTTTGCTGAACCTTCGGACCGGACATTTCATCGATCCTACTCTTCAGCTTGTCATTCTCTAACCGAAGCCTGAATACTTCGTTCTCTAACCTGGTGACCTCGTTCTTCAGGAACGCATTGATCTTGGCTTCGAAGTAGACTCGGTCTCTGACCTCAGAACTCCAACGGGACATTTCCTGTTTGATACGGTCGGTAGTGTCCATTTGGAGTTCAATCTCCTGTCAGAGGTTGCATGTCAAATTTCATTTTTCTTCCCAGTTTCCAACCATCTTTCAGCCAGTTGTCGACGTCTTCTTTCATTACACGAATAGATTTTCTTTCTGATTCGTTGAATATCCATGTCTTACCAAACTGGGAATTTCCTTCACCGGCCTGATGAACAGCATTGGCTTTTCCAATCTTTTCTTTCGTTTCTTTCCTATGTGTTTTGCCTGTCCAGTCAGGTGCTTTTAGAACACCTTCTTTGTGAAGACGTTTTGTTTGTGCAGTCAACCTGATTTTATTTCTTTCACGAAAGCTATGGTCATCCCAAGCCTTTTTGTTCATTGAAATGGCGGCTCGTCTGTTCTTTTCTTTGCGAGCATCAATGTCACTGTTTATTGAAAACCAAGAACCATTTCCACCCGTTGTCAGGTTGTAAACGTCATCTCTGTACAGAAATTCTTCATTGACGATCTCTGCTTCTTTAGCGAACATCTCTTCGGCAGATTCAAAAATATGCAAGAATTCCTTCTTGAAATTTTCAACTCCGTGTTTTTCAATTGCCTGTCTAATTCGAGTGCCAGATCCCATGTAACCATCATCAAGATTTGATGTTTGATGACAGCCTATGTAAATCTTGTTATTGAGTAAGTTCGTGATTTTGTAAACAACGTAATGTTTCATGAATGTAAGTATGCATGAAACTTAGTTCAATACTCATTACCTGCGAGAGCGGATAGTGGGATTCGAACCCACGACGAACAGCTTGGAAGGCTGACACTCTACCCCTGAGTTATACCCGCATTTGGTGCCGTTACTTGATTACTGTAATCCGTTGGCCACCGAATGTACAATAATGTTTTCACGTTTTGTCGGGACCCCTGATGAGTCGGGACTTCACCTGCACCGTGGATTTTTCAATCTGCTTAGCGAACGTCTGAGTAGTAATCTATTCCGCTATCTTCAAGTTCTAGATTGTATTCTCTGTTCATGACCTTGGTGAACTTTTTGGCTGCTCTTCTCAAGAGGAGAAGTTCTCTATCCATGTCGACATCCATATCATCAGGTTCAATGTCAGACTGTTCTATGATGTTCTTTACATTTTCGATAGCGTAGTAAAGCTTTTCCATCCCATCAATAAGATCATGCAAAAACTCAGAATGTTCTGGACTCAGTTCGGGTTCCATTTCTTCTGGCGGCGTAATGATCTCAGAAAGAATGATTTTTCTCAGCTTTTCTTTTGAAAGTTTCATGACTTTTCCTGTCTTCCAATTCCTGGACCGTGGTATTTGTTCTAAACTGCGTAATCGGTCATGCTGGGCCTGATCATCGTGCCGCCAGAACCCTTGACCTTGTTGAAACCCAGGCGGGTGTAAAAGTCAGCTAGCTGTTTCTTGCTGAGGCCGCCTTTTCCGAATGGCTTGACATCCAGGTCCAACGAGACGTCGTGTTTGTCCGCAAGGTTCAACAGTTCGTCCATAACTTTTCGAGCTGCGCCTTTGCCTCTGGCTTCTTGCGGTGTGATTTCCACAGAAGCCACATGAATTCTTCCATCGAATGGATAGATCTGCATCAGTGCATACCCTTCTGTTCCGTCATTTGTCTGAATTTCCTTGTAGAGGAAACGCTCATCGAACGGATTGACCTTTGTGATTTTCATCAGGTCGGCCATGAATGCCCTCAGTGCTGATGCGTCAGCCTTGGGAGATGGCGCGCTCAACGTCTCTGCCGCAAACTGTTCTAGTAACGAAAAATTCATGAGTGTAAGTATGCAGTGCCAACCCCGGGATTCGAACCCACGACAACCTGATGGGTCAAGACATTCCTACACTGTGGATTATTGCATTGTGTTTTTAGCAGGTTTTGTCTTGGGATCATATTCCCAAGCAACGTTGGCAGGCATACCTCTTCCTGTTGGACGACCAGTCGCTGTGCATGGAACATACGAAATACCTTTGCGGTATCCATCATCGAAAAGTTTGAAGAAACGGTAGTACTTTTTTGCTGCGTATCCGGGCTCTCCCCTTGTTGATCCTAAAGCCCCACGATCTCTGTAATCAGGGGTCGAAAAATCTGTGCCCATTTCAGCAGGATCTTGTACTTGAAAAATTTCAGCCTTTTGAAGGAACAGTTTTCTTTGGGCGGTCGCAGTTGCGTAATCAGTTACCGATCCATCGAATGTAGTTCCATCAGGAAATTCAAATTGATCGGGATCGGCAGCTAGCCCTCCTTCTCTTGATGAGCCGAAACTTGAAACCAAGGTGGGCATGCTAGGAGCGGGGGATTCTCTCAACACAGTTTCGGATACGATTCTCTTGATTACTTTTCTAAGTTGGGACTCTGACAACTTCATGTGTAAACTCCTTGTGGCCCACATAAGTATTCTGCACAGTGAAACTGTATTCAAAAAGTGCCAACCCCGGGATTCGAACCCGGCCTCGAACGATTTTGAGTCGTTTGCCTCTGCCGCTGGGCTACGTTGGCATTGGGTACTTTGTTACTGGACCTTCCGAAAAAGTAAACTCATGAACAGGTCTTTTCACCTCTCTCACTGGCATGCATAAGGCAAGCTCGGGAGAAACACCCAGTACCCGGGGCTGTGTCAGGTGATTTATCAATCAATTGTGAGAAGTGAGATTGTTCTAGAACCAGTGCGAAGAGGAGTCTGCACGGAGCTGTTTCTCGTATGAGGTCTTCTTTTTTCCGGACTTGGATGAGTCAGACTTTTCAAACCTATCTCTGTACTCTCCCTTGATCAGTCCTTCGACATCATTTATTTTCTTGACATCCACACCAGTTTTTGTGAGCATTCCCATGATGCCATCGATGACGCCCTTGTTTTTACTTTCAGCCTTCTCAAGGTCAGATTTTACCTTGGGATCGCTTAGGTCAATTCCACGTTCCTGTGACATGAAAGTCCAGTATGAAGTATCTTCAAGTTCCTTTGTCTTCTCGTAGACTGCCTTGATTTGATCGTCTGACAGCTTTGACAGTGGGCCTTCCGGCTTGGGAGGGGCATCTGCACCTTTCTTGTCACCAAAAAATTGCTTGAGAGTATCTGCAAAACCCTCATCAATTGAGCGGCGACGAGAAACTACAGGAGCTCTCGATTCAGTAATTACTCTACGAATGATCCTTCTTAGTTGTGATTCCGAAATTCGCATACTTTTCTCCCTTTTGAGTAGAACAAAAAGATAACAATCCGGATTGTAAGTATGCAATGAAATTCGAAATGAACTAGGTGGAACCGGTGGGGGTCGAACCCACGACCAACGGATTAAAAGTCCGCTGCTCTACCGACTGAGCTACGGTTCCATTTGATGCCAGTTACTCATTATCACCAGGACTTCAGCTCGCCCTGGTATTTACTTTCACTTCTGACCTTGCGCGCCGCGCCGGCCTACGTGACATCATCGCGTGGCTCCGATGGCGTGACTCGAACACGCGACCCGGTGATTAACAGTCACCTGCTCTACCGACTGAGCTACATCGGAATAGTTGATTACTCGCAATTTACACTGCTTGTAACTCAATGAACTTCAACACATTGTCCAGATACTTGTCATTGCCGTCCTTGAGGAAGGCCACCCTGTTTTCTTCCAACTTCACTGCAACTTCCATCGCCTGGCTGGTATTGTCCAGTTTGGTGAGTGCGTTTTGAACATGCGGAATCTTCATCCACTTGTCAAAGCAACGTTGTGTCTTGTTCTCTTCGTAATCTTTCAGGTCAATCATGGTTACTCCATATCGGCGGAAGGAGAGGGATTCGAACCCCCGGACGCTGTTAACGTCTTCGGTTTTCAAGACCGACGCATTAAACCACTCTACCATCCTTCCATGCTGTTACCGCCTTTCGACGGCAACGTTACACCTTGTACTCATGGTACATGTGCGGTCGGCGTTGGGGGATTCGAACCCACGACCCTCTGCTCCCAAAGCAGATGCGCTACCAGACTGCGCTAAACGCCGTTTGTATTTTTGGTGGAGGAAGAGAGATTCGAACTCCCTAACCCGTAAGAGAACAGATTTACAGTCTGCCGCAACTCGCCGTCGTTGCCGTTCCTCCGTGAGGTATACTTATCATTGTGAGGTTCAAATGAACAGAGATGAAATTATCGCTGCCGTTAGGCAGCACGTAGAAGGCAAACAAGAGATAGAATGCAAATTCATCTCGACCTACAGCGATGAAGAAATCTTCGTCTTAGGTTCAGGTGCTGAATCTTTGAATGAAGCAATCGAACTTGTGATTGAGCATTCTAGAAATAATGTTCCTCCGTTCCTCCGCGGTGGGCCTGGACAGAGTTGAACTGTCGACCTCACGCTTATCAGGCGTGCGCTCTAACCACCTGAGCTACAGGCCCAAAGTGCCAAGGGGCAGAATCGAACTGCCGACACGTAGATTTTCAGTCTACTGCTCTACCAACTGAGCTACCGAGGCGACGTCCCACAGGATATTCCGGCTTACCTGTGGATAATCCAACCGGACTTGTCCCGTTCAATTTCTTCCTGTGACCAACGGACACAATCACATCCCCACAGCCGGGAACTCACCTGCAGATGAGTGGAAAGGCATGCTTGGTGGGAATTGAACCCACTTTAGCGGTGAACCGCCATCCTACCATTAGGATTCAAGCATGTGGCTTTTTACCAAGTTGTCAAAGAATTTTGAGGCCTGCCTGGTAGGACTCGAACCTACGTTAAACCGCTTAGAAGGCGGTTGCCTCATCCGCTAGACTACAGGCAGATAACTTTCGGAGAGGATACCACCGCGTAGGTGGATTTCCTTTTCCTTATAGATGTATCATACAACAAATCTCCACACTTTACACCTCAGGGCGCAAAGTATTTTGACCTGAAGCGATTTGTTTATTCTTCTGTCACCAATCTGGCGTTGATCTTTTCCCAGTCGATGATCTTGTAAATGTTGTTCAGGTAGGATTCCTTGTCGGCCTGGTAGTCCAATGCCCAAGCGTGTTCCCACCAGTCGATGAGCAGGCAGATGTCGGGTTTGACCTCGTGGTTGACGATGGTTTTGATTGCGCCCTTGGTGTCCACATAAACCCAACCTGAACCCTGGATCGCCATCGCCACTTCTTTTACCTTGTCGCGAAACTTGTCGTAGTCACCGTACTTCTTCTCCACCAGTTCCAGAAAAGGACCCGAAGGTTTGTTTGCACCTGCCGGTGGTTTGAACTGGGTGAAGTAGATGGAGTGAAGAAAAGCTCCTGCTACCTGAAACTGTCCACCTTCACCTGCATTAGCCTTCTCCACGTAAGCCTTGTACAGCGTGCCGTAGTGGTAATCCAAAGCTTCTGCAGATTTTACAGGTTCAAGCTCATCCTTCTTGAAGGGGAGTGAGACTCTGGTGTATTCTTTTTTGGCCTGTTCCTGAAGAATTGACCTCACAAAAGTTTTGAGTGCAATGGTGCTCATGTGAATAAGTATCTGCATACTTACAGACAATGAAAGTTTTGATTCATCAAAGTCTAGTTGACAATTTTTCTGACGACAGAATGATTCTTTTGAGTCATTACGCAAAATATTGTGTTAGGGCATTAGACCTTTATGAGACAGTCGACGTAATTTGGATTGTTGATAACAGAAAAAAATACGAAATTGAAACTACAGGCAGTTACTCTCCAGATGAAAATTCTGTTTACATCTATGGAAAGGGCCGTGCATTTGTTGATATTCTTCGAAGCATTTCACACGAACTTGTTCACGTGAAGCAAAATGAAGCAGGTTTCAGCAAAGAACACGATTTGTTGCATTTTGATTCTGAGCTGGAAGACGAAGCAAATATGTTTGGAATGTCTCTTCTCAACGCCTATTCAGAAGTAATGGGACACGACATTATTTACGACAACTAATCTTGTTTCTTGTTGTTGGCGGCGATCTTTTCCAACACCTTTATTCCGGCTTCAAAATCCTCTTGTGAAATCTGATGGTGGTCCATGTTTGGATTCCTACCCCATTCCGACTTTAGCCAACCCTCAACCATGTGCCTGAAGATTTCCACTGGAATCGCCATGCGGATACGTGTTTTGTCACCGTCCCGCCAAACCTCAAACTCCTTAGCATCGTCCAACTGTAACCAGACATTGTCATTCTCGTAACACTCCTGGTAGAGGTGGTACTTCAATTTGTTCTCTTTGTCGTAGGAGATGGTGACCTTAGTTGACATCTTTTTCCTTTGGGACCCAGCCTCCGCCTCGCTTGTCGTCCCACATGCTTCCAGGGTCGTATTCAAATTTACCTAGCACCCAGCCGGCGACAAGTGCATAAGACACGGCACCTGTCTTGCCTGGTTCCCTGGAATCTTGAAGTAGCGTCTGAATGTATGTCGGGAGTCCGTCGACATTTTCCCAGAGGAGACCGACCATGTCTTCGATCTCATGGTCATCCAGGTTCATGCCATCGTTAGTCTGAATACTGCCGGTTCTGACACTGACAACTTTTTTTCTTGCCATTTGAACCCCATTGTATTCATTCTAGAAGAATGTGTTTAACTTGTGACTAAGCCATTATCTTCCCTGACCACGGTAACGCTTCTTGTAAAGCTTAGAACATTTATGAGTTGCGAACTTGGTGTTGACGCTATTTCCTTGACGAGTTCTCTTTTGTCTGGTGTGACCGGACTTTGAATTTTTCGCTAGTCCTGCATCTGTCTTTGCCATTGTGTCTCCTTAAATGTTTGCTAAAGCGTCCCTGCCTTCACCTGTAATTGTAGCCCTGTAACCGCCACTTGGATGCAGGCCGTAAACCACATAGCGGGCGTAGATCAGGGGTTCAACCTCTTTTCTGTCAACTTCCAGGCCTGCGCGGCCTGACATTGCAATTTTTGCCAGCAGGTTTCCAAGCGGACTTCTTGTTCCATTGGGATTTGTCAAGCCGGCATCTTCCGATGCCGACATCGACAAGTATCTTCTTGGGGGCATGCCCATCATTGCATCACGATCGAGCCTCATTTGCTCTTTCACAATCCGCCTCAGTTGCGATTCAGTAATTCTCATTTTACCCCAACCTTTCTAGCACATATCTGAAATCACCTTTCGTCCAACCTGGATACTTCATTTCCCTATTAACACCTGGTACCCTGGCGTTCAGGTTACTTGCCCACATAGAGAAGTGTTCTCTGGCAATGTCCCAGTCCTGAGGATTGCTCGTGTAGTAACGAACTACATTGTTGATCTCATCGTCAGAGACCTGTTCACTTATCAGTCTTTTGACGATTCTTCTCAGTTGAGATTCGGTGATTCTCATTGCAATCCTTTAGAACCAGTTCTTTCCGAAGACGTTGTCCTTGACCTCATCCCAGTAAACAAACTTCTTGGCCTCGTTGAGTGAGTAAACCTTCAACAACTCTTCACCGAACTTGCTGACTCCGTCTGTCAAAGCCTTGTTGTACTGGAAGTGCCACCACTCAGCTCCACCGTAAGTACCGCCTTCGAAGAACGACTTGCGTGCTGAGATGCTGACGAATCCATGTTTTGCAGCGACCTCTGTGAAGTTGAATGCCTTGACATCCATTTTTGTGGTTGTCAGTTCTGTCTTGCCGCCCTTGGTCCTGCAGGTCACGGCTTCCAGAGAAACCAGAGGAGCCTTGTCAGACTTGCACCACACAGTCCACTTGCGAGTTCCTGGAACTCTGACGCAGAGGTACGGATCGGTTGCAGTGTTCTGCATGCCGGTCGCCAGGCTCATGTCAAACGCCAGACCGGTGTAGTGCATTGATGTCTTGGAACGAGCAGGACCTGCACCTGAAGAAAGAGCGCGGCGTCCACCTGCTGATGTAATCACACCGCCGAGCGAGTTGATCTCAGCCTTGAAAGCCTTGTAAGCCTCGGCTGCGTCAGTACGAAGAATGGTTGATCCGTATCCGTCCTTGCCGGGAACCTTGTCAGCTGGGCATGTCACCCAACCGTAATGGACTGTGGCTTCCTTCAGAACGGCAGGCGCTTCTTCAGGCTGGTCGTCAAACTCTGCGCCTTCCTTGCCTGCCGCCTTCAAAGCCTCATCCAAAGCCTGCAGCGTCTTTGCACCGACGATACCGTCAGCTCCCAGTCCCTTCTTTGCCTGAAAATCCTTTACCGCTGCCTCGGTGTTCTTACCGAAAGCACCATCAACTGAACCCAGGTCATAGCCCAGGTCGGACAGGTTCTGTTGCAACGATGCAACTAACGGACCTGTCATTCCTCTTTTGATCAACATTTGAAACCTCCACTGTGTTGGTAAGTATACTTAGGCAAGTCAAGGAAACTAAGCATGAGTCTTTTGGTAGAAAGTGTCCTGAGAAAACTCCTGACAGAACTGCGGACATTCACAAATTTCAAACCCACAGATGACGTGTATTACGCGATGTTGCGCAAGAACGGTTACGTCTCCTATTTCAAGATGGGCACGAGCCAACAGGGTGGATACCTGATGAATCCGCTGGATCCTGAAGATCCGTTCAAAAACCGTCAAAAAATCTTCAACAAGTATGTTCAGCAGGTTGACAAAGATCCTGAACTCAAGGCCAACGCTGACAAGTTGGTTCAGCTCGGATTTCTGAAGATCAAGGACCAGAAAGAAGAGTACAAGGACATCACGTCCAAATACAGCAAGGACGTATTCCCGACACCTGAAGATGTTCCCGATGTCACACAAAAGTATGTGGAAACAGGTTACGATTCTGCAGAAAATACTTTGAAGGTCGATCACACAAATAAGTCGATTGATCTGGACGCCAACTGGTTGCAGTACAACCCTCGAAGAACAGATCCAAGCAAACGACAAGGTGCAGCCTACACTGGCCCGGCTTACGTCATTCCAAGCGGAACAACAGCGTTTAGTGGAAACGAACTAGGTCTGCAGAAAATGCTGAAGTTCCTGATGTCCCAGGATTCTCGTATCACATCCGATTACAAGATCACAGGCGATGAGAAGTACAGGACGATGACTGTCGGTCAGTTGGTTAAAAAACCTGGTGAGGTTGAGACTGCATTGACTGGTCGCGGTAAATTGGTGATGTTCCACGGTACCAGCAAGGCACGTTGGAGAATGATCGAAAGAAAAGGATTGAAACCTGGCGCAAGTAATGATGTTTACATTGACCTTGTAACCGGGTGGTCTGACAAGAATGTCTACCTCACCTTTTCTCATACAAATGCTGAAAACTACGCAACACGTCAGGCTCTCAAAGACAGATCAGAAGCCGTAGTTCTTCGTGTTGAGGTTCCTGATATCTCCAATCTGGTCGCCGACGAGGACGTGTTCGGCCAATGGTCACCGAAACGCAAATACAACATTTTCATCAAAGGAAGGTACGGTGAGTGGACACCCTACACTGTGGGCGGAGAAAATGAATCTTACCTCAAGAACATCATGGAAATGTTTGGGACTGGCGGAATTGAGATGGAAGGAGACGGGAAGGAACTGTACAAAGACATGATGCAGTACATTACCAACGAACTCCCCAAGAAAAGCCTGAAACAGGGAGTCATCGCCTACAGGGGTTTCATTCCACCCAAGTTCATTGAACTAGACATGGTTTATGAAAAGACACCTTTCAAGACAGGTGAAAAGAAAGGTGGACCCGATGATGAAGAATACAACAGGATCAGACGAGATGTTCAACAGAAGGCGCGGAGATATGACGAGGCGCTGGTGCGGAAGTTTGTCGAAACTCTGATGTCAGGAAGGAATCCAACCCACTGATTCCACATCTCATTGAGGAGTACTGACTTCGACGAACATTCGCCACAATGTCACTTTCCCTTGCCGTGACACGCTCAATCTTCTTCACATAAGAGTTCCACGCACCTGACGGGACAAAGTGGCGCTGATCATCCCAACCGAAAAGGTACCACTTGTTCTTTCCTTCAAACTGAAGCTTCGACATTGGGAACACAGTCTCTTCCTGTGATGCGGTTACACACTCGATAAAGAGGTAAGTTCCATCAGGTCGAGTGCAGATCAGATCACCCCATGTCTTTTCCAATGCCCACACCTGTTTGTTCTCCAGGCAGGGGTCCATCGACTTCAGCCAATCAGGAACAGACTGAACACTGATACCAGCACTTCTAAACTCCTGGAGTGCCAGGTCCTGAAATCCCAGGCCGGCCTTCGCCCTCTCCGAATTCTTGTTGAACCAACTTGTTGACATAGTCACCGACTACCTCCAGAAACCATTGTTCGAATTTTTCTTGAGAGAATTCTTGAAGATTGTGGTACTGATTGAACCACATAACAAAATCTTCGTTGACATCCATTTTTACAATTGCAGAACCGTCCATTTGTTCCTCGACTTCTAGGACATCAATTTTCAGTTTCGACAAGTTCATTTTTCTTCCACTTTTCGGCTCGCTTTTCCTCACATGGTTCACACCTGACACGAAACCAGCCTTTTCCTTTCATCGTACCAGGTGCGCCACATTCCTCACAGGTTCTAGCCGAAACTCTTTCGGCCATCTCGATGAGACCGTGAATGTGATCGTCTCCACCGCTAATGTAGAAACGAAGTGAGCCGAACTTTTCTTTGACCTGAAGAACTTCCACCTGTCGAAAGTTCAGATCTTTCTTTTTCTGGTAATCGACTCTTTGCTGAATTGCAGCGCAGAGATCCTCGATCAGAGGAAGCCAGCCGTCGCCGTGCTCAAGTCCCCATCGAATCGGGTAGGGACGTGAGTTCTCAGGCTGGTCATTCCTCTTCTCGAAGAGTGCGGGGTAATCATCAAACAGTTTCTGTCGCCGTTCCTTGCTCATTCGTGTTCTCCGTATTTTCAGAATCTACGGGTTGAGTGTAACACTTGTCGCAATAGAGTTCAGCGTGGTCTTCAAAAACTTTGACTCTCCAGTTATCCAAGTGCTCAGGATTCCTGTTGTCGAACTCAGCTCCGCAGGTGAGACAAGATTTCTGCATGTTATCTATGACTCGTGTCATCTGTTTGAATTGCGTCTTGGCTTCTTTTCTCTGCTTATTGAACTGTGCTCGCATCAATTTTCTAGAGGCACCCATTTTTCTCCTTACGTGTGATTACCGGTCAACTTGCTCTTGATCTTCAAGAACACGTACCAGTGATTGACATTTTCGTGGCATCTGCCTCCCGCCTTGGGAGCACGAACACCATGAACCCAAGCCAATCTCCATGTATCAACTTCGGTTTTTGTCTTGCAATTTTTTCTTACAGAAGGAACCTGCCGTTCGATGTGAGTCAACCAACCTTTGGCTGACGAGACGACATCGCGGCGATTGACCTTGTATGCGTGTTCATAGACAGGCCACATCTGAAGAATGCCAATTGCCTTCGGGGTCTTGCCATCCTTACTAAACCTGTGATCACCCTCTGCTTTCTCATTGAAACCAGACTCGACACAGGCGGCAGCCAGAGTCATTCCTCTCATTGAATCAGGAACTCTGAGCGCGTACTCAACCTGTAACAGCTGCGTCGCATTGATGTAATACTGGTCAGGAATCTTCTTCATTTGAGGATAGCAGACCTCGATAGCTCTCTCCACAAGTTCCTGGTCCTCTGCCTCGGTGTGAGGCACTTCACAGACCTGGTCCTCATTGGACGGCAGCACAGACATCTCCCCATTCAATTTCTCCTTGGTCTCCACCCGAACTTCAGCCATCCTCTCTGTGAGAGGCCGCTTTGTATCTTGTGGATTGGCCAGAGCCTTCTGGGATTCGGACGCCTGTAGCATTGCGAATGCCGCAATGATGCAAGTGGTTATTATCTTTCTCATTCTACACCTCCTAAGTGTGGACAGCTAAGTATCACTGGTCGGAGATGGTAGGAATACCCTTCACGATAGTTAAGGCTTCCTTGTGAATTCGGTTCTTCACATCGTTGGCAGCTAGCTGCTTTCTCCTGCTAATGAACTTCACGTGTTGTAATGATTTTAGAGCCTTGCGTTTCAGTTTGCGATATTTCCGCTTTGCAATTCGGGCCTCTTCAGGCTCCATTTTCTGAAGTTCTTGACGAATGTCGAGGTCAGTAGGAATGATGCCTTTGTTGAGGCAAACAATCATTCTTGCCCTTTCCAAATTTGTCAGTTCGTTCTCCATTTATTCCTCGAAGACCCGGACTTCCAGGTCCATGGAACGAGCACGACGAACCAAGTCTTTGGCGGTGTGCGAGTTCTTGTTGACGAAGGCGAAACAAATGTCGATGTCTGACTGAATCATTTCGGCGTTCAGTTGGCCGCCACGATTTTCATACTCCTCATCGTCATCTGACCAATCCTCAATGTCCAGTTTCAGATCCTGTTGTCTTTCTCTGACGACCTTGCAAGCTCCAGAATTTGTGGGTAGCAGCACAACGGTGCCGGCTGGCAATTCATATAGCGCTTCGATGACTGCCTGTTCATTGGACCAAGCATTCGAACTAGTGACGATGGCTCTCATTGTTTTTCGGAAACTTCCTCTCCATGGTTAGAACTGTCATTATCACTCAGAGTAACGAGGTTGACTTCTGAGACACTCTGTAGATTTTTATGGTGGAATCCTTTATCAGGATTCTGAAGTGTCACAGAAGTCAAACCTGAACCTCGGTCGTAATGTTCTGCGACATGCTGGAATTCTCACACCATTCTACCACCTTATCGACAACCGGGAGCAGTCGTTTGGGCATTCGCTTGTGAAGCTCTCGGACAGGATACCAACGAAAGGCGACATGCTCCGGATGGCCGAGGCGAGGGTTGACAGGCAGGTAAACCTGAGCATTGGAGGTCTTTTCGGCCAGAAAGTATGTGGCAACCTTAGACCCTCGCGGCACATTGTAAGGAGCGGTGGAAACACTGATTCCAACAGGCCTGAAATCTCCAGACCCGAGTCCGCATTCCTCCTCAGTTTCTCTTAGAGCGGCGTCATACACAGTCTCCTTCTTTTCCACATGCCCCTTTGGAAAGTCCCACTGGTGAAATCCATCCAGCAGGCACAAGGCTGTGGGTTCGGGTCCAGAGAAATCCACAATAACGAAACCGGCGCTTTGAATCATCATGATAGAATCATAAACTATCCTGTTACCCTTTACACTCTTTTGTGCACTTGAATCACAAGATCGGTGGCCCTGTCGGTCCTGATCACACGGTGCCAGACGCCTGCAGGAATGAAATGCGATTCGTTGTTTCTGAGAGCAATGGGCAATTGGTTGTCCACTTGAATTAACCATCCCTCGCCACTGACTTTTCTGACCAATCTATCCTCTGCGTCTCGATGCCACTTAGTCTCTTCCTCTTCGAGTTCGGCACTGAACTTTCTGACCTCCAAGTTCGGAGTGTATTTCAGAATGTCGAACGGAAGTTCCTCGTATCTTTGCAGGTCAGATTCCACTTTACCACCACTTGTGTGAGGTCTTCTTTAGACCCAAGGATTTCCAATAACGAGGAAGGCGGCATGACCAATAACTTGCCGTGGTCTTGTCATTTCTCTTCTCACATTGGTGACGTGCCTTGAAAGAGGCGCGGCGCTTGGGGTCGTGAATTCCTACACCCATTCCCTTGGCGCCAAAACCTACCTTCTTGATATTCTTTGTCTTTGGATCACGGACATAGACGTGATACTTTGTGCCGCCACCTGAACGTTTCGGCTGGCCGAGTTTGGTATTTGGAGGAAGTTCCTTACTTGCTTCATGAAGTTGAGGGAACATTTCTACGTGAAACACATCGGGAATTGGAATGTCTAGGGGAACCATCACACCCTCGTAAAGTGCGAACTCACCGATGTCTGTGCAAAGTGCTTCCCTGTGAAACCAGTCGTATGTCAACTGTCGGTTGGACTCATTGAGGGAACTGAAACGTTCCTTCATTTCTCTGATCTTTTGAAAGAACATGTCAGAGAAAGGTCTGAAAACAATGTCTCCAAAGCAATCAGGGTTATCCCATGTCTCCCGAAGAGTTGATTCGACCAAATCCTGAAGTATGCTATCGTTATTCATCATGACACCACATCCTGGTCCGACACCGTGTGCCTGGCACCAGCCTTTGTTTGCTTCTACTACATATCTGACTGGACCATCACATGAAAACTTTCCGATGTGGGGTTCCATGCTGCCCACCTGAAGGACATTCATCTGTTCGTCCAGGGCAACGATGTCCAGAGGAATCAGGGTGTTCTTCATCCAGAAGCTGACAGGACCAGGTTCATCCATCACGAACAGCATGCCACAATCGTGAGGCATGCTTTCCACACCCATCAGGCCCCGGGCGCGCTTGTTTTCAGTGTCACAAACACCCACACTGAGATTGGCACCACCGAAATTTAAAATTCTTTCGTCAAACATGATGAATTAACTATGTTTCCTTACGCCTTTCTTTACCGTCTTTATCACGAAAAGGGACTCGATGTCATCGTGAACTTGGCCGTACGGATAATCCACAGGCAAGAAAATGAAAGTCATTGATTCACTGATGAATGGTTTGCCGGAAATAATTCCTACGCTGCCTAAACGAAGATTGCAGACTTTAGCACCAATAGGAAAACTGACTTCTGCTATTTCTAGCCTCTGCTGAAGTGTGTCTTTTTCCATGTGAGCCTCAAAAACAGGCGATAATTTTGTCTGCGAAATCGATTTTCTTCGAGAGTTTGCCTGCCTTTATGAGTTCCCGATTTTCTTCAATTCTGCTGCGAACATCGTCAGCGAAGGGCCACATGAAAAAGTAAGAGCCTGATGTGAACTGTCCAGCCATCCAATTGATGTCGGTAAAAACTCCGTCAGATTTGAAGTACGTAGCGTCGGTCATGGCGTAACCACGAAGTTCCCAGTGAGTTCTAAAAGGCGATGGGATGGGTGCCAAGAACAGTAGGCACAGCAGCCACCACCAAGTTGAAAAGATTGCCAGCAAAGAAAGTAATGCTAGCGCCTGAGGTAGCAGGTACGTGTAGGAGAAAATGAATCCTCCTGCCTGCTTAGAATCACCGATGTGAACTAGTTCATGTGCCAATACATGGGCAGCAGAATCCTGGTTCTCCTTCAACCACTTACGGTTGGCAAAGTACACAGTGCTTCCGATGGTTGTGGTGTAGTTGGTCATGAACTTGGGATTGAAGAACAGAATCCATCCCAGAATTTTCATGAACAGACTTTCGTCTTTGAACTTGACCTTGAGTCCGAAATCTTTCTCACCGAGTTCTATGACTTTTTCAAGTGTGCTCATCTCTTTTTCCTCACATAGTTTTGACCGCCAGGCTTGTGCGGCAAACTAAGTAGGTTCATTCCGGCCTCGATTGGTGTCTGATTTCCTTTATCGTTGTTGCACTTGTGACAGCTGATGACGCAATTGTCCCAGTCGGTCTTGCCACCACGGGAACGGGGTAGGACATGATCGATGGTGCACTCCTTGCGGTCCAACGGTTTCATGCAATACTGGCAAGTTCCGCTGTCGCGGAGAAACAGGCCCTCACGGCTGAAACGCAAGGACAGCTTGTTGCGGAACTTGGCAGCAGACATTCCACCCTTGAACCTTACCACCTTTGGCAGTGGAATAGAACCGTTGACCATGCCGATGAACATGTTCTCGTGTTCTTCAACAACTTCAGCCCGACCGACAAAGACGTCACTGATTGCGTCCTTCCAGTCCGCCAGGTACAGATGCTCGTATGCGTAACTTAGAACTTCAACTCTGTCGTACATTGGTCACCTTTATTCGACTTTGCTTGCCATTACAATTGTAACACACTTCAAAGGATGTTTTCAGTTGAGTAACGCTTCTCTGGTACCCCTGATGTTGGCAGTGATGGCAGGTTCTCACTTGTCATTCTGGTTCTCAGGTAACACTCAGTTTCTGGTAAGTAACGCCAAGGTCGCTCTATTTGTTTGCCTTGCCGCAGGTATTGTTGGAACGTTATTGTCTTACAGCGCATCTAAAATCGGTTTCGGCAAGTTCACAATGTGGGAAATTAGAATGATGGGTTTCGCTTCCTCATATTTCACTTTTCCCATCCTCACCTGGTGGTTCTTTCACGAGTCCATTCTGAACCCCAAGACCCTGGTTTCCATTGGCATTTCCGTGATTCTGGTCTGTGTTCAGGTATTCTGGAAACAGTGAATCGATTCCGTTTTCTATCGCCTGAAGTTTCTGTTGGCGACTGAGTTTCTTGAACCTGTGCTCGGCTTTCAGGCTGGCAGATTTGCTGGGCATGGGGCAGGTAGCGACAACTTCACACGGTGTCCTGGACCTGGTGTACTTTGCACCTCGTCCGGAATTGTGAGAGAACAACCTTTTCTGCAGGTTGTTGGTGATTCCGGTGTAAAGAGTGCCGTCAACGCACCGAAGAACGTAGAGGCACCAATCAGTCGATGATACCGGCAAGCCTGCACCACCTTTCTACAACCTGGGCATCTTTTGCTGGAAAGCTTTTCTTTGGCATGTTAGGTGAAGATTTTCCATGGTCAAAATTTCCCGGACCGTAGATGAAAAGTTCTGATGGATACTTTTCGGCGATCTCTGCTTCCACTTCTTCTGTATTTCTGGGTGAATCGTCGTAGAAATGAACTTCTTCAGGTGGATCACCTTTCAAAAAGTCATTGACAATTTCTGTGCCTTTATTTCCTCCGACAAGACCAATTACACCAAGAGTTGGAGCTGCACCGTGTTTAGACAAGAAATTGTACATGTCCTTGTCGTTCGTCGCAGGAATTGGATTGCCGTCGAAATCTTGCAAATGACCACCTGCTTTTCTTGCAGTCATCACAATTGATTGTGATCCCTGTGAATTGACTTTCTTCAACTTGTCAATAGTGGGTTCGATCGGCTTGGTATTTTCTGGATCAGTCCCACCTGATGGTGAAAAATCAATTAGAAGAGCTTCGCCTGGTTTGTAAGCGTTCGATTCTGTGTCCTGATATGCAGCGCCTTGATTTGACCTAGGTATCCTCGCTTGTACCTTTGCTAGGCCGTCAGAGTTGAGATACACTGCGTAACCGTTTCTTGTTCTAACAGGCGTGATGCCAGGTTCCAGAATATCACTGTCTGGAATTCCTGTTTTAGACAACCAGTCTTTCACATCATCTGGATTTTGCCACACAGGCTGTCCATCACGGTAAAGCATGATGCCATTAGGATTTGAAGTCACACCTAAAGTGTCATCAAAATCGAAAATGTGAACTTGTTTTTCTGGAGGTGCGTCATTAGGAATGACTGACTTTTCGGTCAGGACTCGTCTTACAATTCTTCGTAATTGGGATTCTGTTATCTTCAACTCACACCTTTCGGTGTAAGTATCTCAGAAGTCATCGTCATGCATTAGCTCAGAAAGTTTGATGGTCTTGATGACGCCGTTTTTCAGCTGAACGTTAGCGTAGAATTCAACAGATGAAGTGCCTTCGGCAATCCACTGTGATGATGGCCTTTCAATAATACTGACCAGCACACCTGCGAAGTTGGCGTCCAGAAATGCCTTGACCTTGTCACCTGGCTTGAACCTTCTCATGCTTCACTTACCTTTGCGATCTTTCGCTTGTCTTTGAAAATCTTCTCTAGTTCTTCGGCGATCTCTTTCTGGTGTTTCCAGACTTCGCTTTGTGACATTTCGTCCAGCAGCATCCAGGCGGATTCGATCTCGTCCTGCTGCTTGTCAATCAGAACAATGACATCCTGCAGCCCTTTCGAGACTTCGGCTGCTTGCTCACCAAAGTTGAGGTCCATGAAGTCGATCAGTTGCTGAAGAATGTTTTTTGCTTCGTCTGATGTCATGTGATTACAGTAACAATCACTTCTCTTTTGTATCCATCAAGCCCATGTCAGTGTACCACTTGACAAGGCGATCCTGAACCGGTGGATCATACTCACCCTCAGGCCAACCACCAATCATCATGGGGCGATCCAGATACATGTTCTCGCGGGTAGCAGGACGGTAACCTTCTTCAGGATGTGAACCCGCGGTAGGATTCTCTGATTTTTCTAAGATGATACGAAGCTTGCTTCGCACTAGGTAACGCAATTGACTTTCTGTGAGTGGTTTTGCTTCTGACATGTTTAACCTTACGCAGCCATGGCAGCAGACTGTTTTTGCATTTCAACATCCAAATTTGCAGCGTTTAGTTTTTCTTCTCCGGTAGCAACGTTACTTAATTTTTCGTAACCGCCAAAAAGCTCAGACAATTTCTTGTACGCGCTGAAAACTGCAAATGTGCCGCCACCAGCAACTAGCAATCCTAGCAGAACATCTCCTGCCGATGAGGTCATTTTTGCAGCCTCAAAAGCTTCAACTGCAACATGCAAAACGTGGGCTACGTTTGAAGATATTTCCTTCCAATTGGTTATTGCTTCTTTCAATCCGCTAGTGACGGCAGCAAGAGATATCGCCTTGAAAATCCAGCCGCCTACTTTGATGTAATCTGTCTTGTCAGATTCTTTTAAAACAGCTTGC
>Ga0208784_1000441_pt1 | contig 20214 bp, 19 predicted proteins | sample DEB19_08_DNA_FD_184531 | JGI IMG/M metagenome (GOLD analysis project Ga0208784, IMG submission 184531) | Aqueous microbial communities from the Delaware River and Bay under freshwater to marine salinity gradient to study organic matter... | ecosystem: Environmental > Aquatic > Marine > Coastal ... | reverse complement strand
GTGTCGATATTATATAAACCAGTTTCTAAATTAATATCATCTGGTATCTTAAATTGTAGATAGATATACACTTGCCCACTGTCGGTGGGTATGCCCGGTGCTTCTGTAGTACCCGAGGCAGGTGTAGGAAACCAAATATCATCTTGCTTAATATAATCGGGATCACCGGCTATTTCTAAGGTCAGTGTAACCATGTCACCGCCGGGATTGTTGAATATACTGTTCCATAAATCCACTGCTTGTACTGATTTTTTACTGCCGTCACTGAGCTGTTGGTTACTTTGATTCACTGATGTACTAAAAGTACGATACGGGAATACATTATTATCGTCTTTTTTGGCTTTTGCAGCCGCAGTAGGACGTTGCCCACTCAAATCTAACCCTTCACTGTAGCTAAGTGGATCATCGGTAATATTCAAATTATCTTTTTCAAATCTAGATTCAAAGCTGGTTAATGCTTGAAACCACAAAGTATTAAAATCTAATCGCAAATCACGCACATCTTGATTTTGGCCAGTATAGATATAATGATAATACTTTGACACAGTTTTTGGCAAAGACCTCGGAGCATTAGGATAGGTGTGATTATGATACTGATACTTTTTAATAAAATACGTTATCTTTTTCCTATATTGCTTGCGGGTCGAATCCCATTCGTCGGCATACTCAATCTTGCTAGTTATTTTGTGTATGTCTATGGGACGATTTTTTTGCGGATCAGATTCTGAGTTTTTATCTTCTTTTACATTCTTTCTGTAAAATTCACTGCTACGTATAATATTGTTCATTACTTCAACCAAGTTAGCACCGGCATTAATAGGAATAACACCACGACTAGAGTCATTATTGTCTTTTTGTACTTGATTGGTTACATCATTTTGTATAGCAGACTGTGATAAATTGTGCTTGTCAGGTATGAATATTTTGCTGTCTGCTATTTCTTGATCGATTACAAAAAAATATTCATCAGCAGTTTCTTGAAAACGCTTCCCTTGTGCAGGTTTAGCTAGTGACCTCTGGAACTGATTCAGTGCATCAGCTATACTAAGAGCAGCATATCCTTTGGGTTGTTTATTACCAGAGTTGGCTGTTTGTGTAGCTAATTCATCTCGTGCCTTGCCGCCGTCGGGTATAGAAACATAGTCTGTGTTGGTACTGGCCTTGAAAAACTCCCCTATAGTCTTAGCAGTAATTTCAAAGTTAGCAGGCACATTAACTGCTGTTGCATTAAATGCAGTATGATTAACAGGTTGTGCACGACAACGATACTCAGAACCTTTGTTAGTAATTGCCAGTTTGAGATCTATAATTTTTACACAGAAAAATTTTGTCAAACCTTCGATTGGAGTTTCGCCATAAGTACCGTTTTCATTTTGCACGAAAAAATCTATTTGTAGTACCAAAGGCATTTCTACCCAGCTTTGAATATTATTTTCTCTAGCCAATGCTACGAATCTTTCTATTAATGTAGCACTGATAGGTTCGTATATGGTAAATTCTATTGTAACAGCATTAGTACCGCGTGTTTTAGCATTTTGCCCAATCACGGTCACCATCTTAAAGTCGCCAATGTACATGTCTAAGTTGAAATTTTTATTTCTAACCAAGGTGGCATTTCGTCTACCACCACTAGCAATAATTACTCTATTTTCTTTCGGACTGTACTTGACTCTGCCTGTAACAAACGCATTATAATCTTTCAAAGTCATATAATGCAGACTAATTCCATATGTGTAAGTGCTGTATTTGTGCAAAGGATTAGTATCATACTTGACATCAACAGCCACAGGTTCATCCGATGGAGTGTCTGATGTAGTGGGACGATCTTCAACAGCTATTTCTGGTAAAGGAACTTCCACTGGTGCAGGATCTACCAGCGTAGGAGTTATAGTGAATCCACCATCCTCATCAGATACTAATGGTCTTACTATTCTACGATCTTCATCATCACTAACTGGTACATTGGGCAAATCTTCAGACTGCCCAAATCCATGTGCCACTGAATAGGCACTGTATTGGCCGTTGGGCAAAAGTCTCACATTAGTATCATAATGATTAACATTATAATTATTAGATCCAAAACTTATTGCAGCTTGAGCTCGAGCATTCTCTCTAGCAGCTTCTTCGGCAGCCTCGCTAGTCTTTGCTGTAAAATCTTCACTAGTATAACTGAAAGGCCGTTCTTCTCGTTGTCTACGAAATTCTCGATCTGCTGTTTGATTTGCTGCTTCAACTATTTCTGAACTTGATACTGTTTGAATTTCTGAACGCCTGCTGCTTAACCTATTTTGTGCACTGTCAAACTCTGCCTGCAGACTAGATGATTCTTCTCTACTAATAGTCTGTGCCGTAGACAACATATTGAGTTGTCTTTGTCCCTGTGTTACCAACGATTGAGCTTGAGCAAGATCGTCAACTGATTCACTGGTCGATGCAGCTTGTTCAGCTTGACGTGCTAGATTTTGTACTGAACCAACTGATCCAGTTCTTGAATAGGTAAAAGCTACCATTTAGATCCCTAGTGAAGTCATTAAGATCTTAACATCAGGTATGAAAATTTTTTGTCCCACCTTAAAATCCCAGATTGGATCTTGTAGAGTATTAGGATTCCTAGCCACAAACACCCACCATAAACTACTGCGCCCATACATATCGTTGGCTAATAGATCAGGTCGATACTCATAAAATTTATTAATTTTGAAAAGAATATCTTGACTACTACGTGGTATAGGTCTGTAATTAAGTACATCAAGAAAATTCCCAAACTTATCAGTAGTATAATAGGGACTGTATTTTGAATATTCGGCACTCATTATAAAAATCTTTTATCAGTTAATCGGCCTTGAGCGAAATCATTTAGATTGAAATCAGTGAGTGCCAGCTTGCTGTAGACCGGTTGCAGCGCCAGAGTAAATTGACTAACTGTAGGGATTCTTGTAGGATTAGTACTAGTAGCACCACCTGGCAACGAATACTCCTCACCAGTTTCAGGATTGATACGTTTTCCACCGGACTCTATGCCTACTGCATATCCCTGAGCATTGTATCCAGAACGTGATGTTGGAAACGAAGCTGGAGCTGTTTCTATATAATCTACTTCACTGGGCATGGTATGGCTAAACGATGTGATCACGCATGGTACATCCGGAAAATAATGTTGCCCATAACCATTCAAAAATACTATGGGCGGAGGGTTACCTGCTAACTCACCTTGCCCAAAGAACATCTTAGTTGCTGCCCTAAAGAAATAAATACAGGCTAGGACATATTGTGCTTCGGATTGATTCTGTGCAGTAAAATCTGCTGTGATCTGTATAGATTGAACCTCTGAATTGTCGTAGCTATAATGAGTATAATTGCTATGAGTAAATCTTTGTGCTGTATACAAGGCCTGATAAGTTGTGGTAATTGATGGTGTGTAGGGAAATACCACTCCCATAGTACCAACCAAAGGTGATAGAAGACCAGAATCTATGTTATACAAAATTGGACTGTCTTTGGCGATCCTAATACGTACTTTCCAATTTTCGCCGCCTGGTTGGCTATCAAAAAAATTAACTTGTGGGTTTATTCTACGATTACCTACACCAAAGAGACCCGAGGCCGATAGCCTATTCATAACTGGATTGGCTAATGGAGCAAGCGATTTGGCCACTGTATTAACGCCGGCTAAGACCGGTGCTGCTACTGAGCTAACTAAATCTTGGAAATCTGGCATGCTTTGTCCTCTTTATTTTGTATTTATAGTCACAAAAATCGGTTGTATTCAACCTATTTCTATGTTACTATCCGCATAACAGCAGTTGGGAGAATAAAAATTAAACACAACTATCTTAATAACAAGGATATCTTAAAAGAAATCCACAAGAGCAAAAACACATATTGTAGCTATGCTAGCCCCGATGTAGCCGACTACGATATCATAGTACACGGTATGCAGGCCATCACAGCCGAAGTGATCGAACAAGCTCGCCAAAATCGTGCCGATCGTCTAGCTAGGTTAGCCTGGGAGGAAAGTGCAGCCCGTGGCGAAAAACGCAAATTAGACGAATTCGCTATACCTTTGACACAAATCAAAAAAGGTGACGTAGTACTGCGTGTGATGACTTGGGAACACGTACCAGTTGCACCACCACCTAATCGTCGCCCATCTATCATGGACATCGAGGATGATGAAGCAGTGACCACAGAGTATGATGACGAACCTGCGGCCGGCCCAGTAAAATATATCAAATGTAACTTTCCACCATTTCAACATTATAAAATCGGGCTACGTAACAAACCGTATTGTGTAGGTAAAAGTCATTGGCAGGGTGATTTGGAGACTGGATCATGGTCAAAAGAACACGGTACCATGACTCGCACTCTTGCTTTTATGTTTATGAAGTTATGTGAACGCTATGCTACCCGTTCGAACTGGCGTGGATATACTTACAATGACGAAATGCGTAGCCAAGCACTACTACAACTAAGCCAAATCGGGCTACAGTTTGATGAAAGCAAGAGCTCAAATCCATTTGCTTACTATACAGCAGCCATAACAAATTCATTTACCCGAGTACTTAATATTGAAAAACGTAATCAAAATCTACGTGATGATATCCTAGAAATGAATAACTTTGCTCCTAGCTACACTAGACAGGGAATGAATGTAGGGTATCACCACGACAGCGATGATTAACATCTAGTTTAATCTGCCAATCACCAAGGATAAATATTTGTAGGAGATTGGCAGAGATGAAATATAAAAAAGATTACTACGGGTATGTGTATGAGTGGACAAATACTAGAAATGGTAAAAAATACATCGGTTCGCACTACGGATCAGTAGAAGATTATTATACTGGTTCAGGTAAGGAGTTTATGCCTGCTTACAAGTCGTCGCCTGAAGATTTTGTTATGAGGGTTCTCGAGTATGTAAAAGTTAACGATAAACAACAAGTTCTTAATATAGAAAAGAAGTGGTTAGATACAATTCCAAATATTAAAGATAATCCAATGTATTATAACTTGAATAACGATGCGGTAGGTGGATTCGGATACATCAATAACAGTCACATAGAAAAAAGAGCAGAAACATTAAAAGAAAAACATCGTAAACACGGACTAAGTGAAGCCGAAAGAAATTCTTACAAAAAGAAAATAAACACAAGATTAAAAAGAATAGCAACTACCGGGTTTACTGAAAAAGAAAAAGAGCAACATTCAAAATACGGATATCAAGTACAAATCACTAAACCCAACGGAGAAACGATGATTTATAACTCTTGTGGTGAGGCTACCAGAGATCTTGGTATTGATGTTCAATATGGGTTAAAGGTATGTACCACAAGGCTTGACTTTAAGGGTTATAAGATAGTAAAATTGCGTGACCCTATAACAGATTGTCGATAATGGCCAACTTATTCAAAAAAGCAGCAGTATTTACAGATTTACATCTAGGACTCAAAGGAAATAGTCAGCAACACAATGAGGATTGTCTTAACTTTATAAAGTGGATGACCAAGACAGCCAAGGAACACGGCTGCGAAACTTGTTTATTTCTTGGCGACTATCATAATAACAGGGCCAGTATAAATATCGTGACGCTGAACTACAGCCTACGAGCACTGGAACACCTGAATGACAATTTTGATCAAGTGTATTTTATTCCTGGAAATCATGATCTTTATTATCGCGATCGTAGAGACGTGCAGTCCGTCGAGTGGGCGAGACATCTTCCGCGTGTTCAAATAGTAAACGATTGGTTTGAGCAAGATGACGTAGTCATTGCTCCTTGGTTAGTCGGAGACGATCACAAGCGTATACTCAAAATGTCCGCCAAGTATTGTTTTGGACATTTCGAGCTACCCGGTTACCTAATGAACGCAATGGTGGCTATGCCTGATCATGGTGAAGTACGCAGAGAGCACTTTACAGGATTCGAACATGTCTTCACCGGACACTTCCACAAACGACAAACACAGAGAAACATCACATACATTGGCAATTGTTTTCCACATAACTATGCTGATGCTGGCGATGATCTGCGTGGATTAATGATCTTGGAATGGGGACAGGAGCCCGAATTTCATGCTTGGCCCGATCAACCCGTATATAGAGTCTATGATTTGAGTACTGTATTAGATGATCCCGCAGCGGTACTAAAACAGAATACCCACGCTAGAATTAACCTAAACATCGATATTACCTACGAAGAAGCCGGATTCCTGCGTGATACTTTTATGAACGACTACGGTTGTAGGGAAATCAAACTGATTCCAAATACACAGGCCGACTTAGAAAATCAGATCATACAAGGCAATATTACGTTCCAAAGCGTAGATCAAATTGTAAATCAATCCTTGACTGCTATAGAAAGTACGCAGTATAATCGCAACTTACTGCTAGAAATATACAAAACCCTATGATTAAGATAAAAAACGTCACTGCCCGTAACTTTCTAAGTATAGGCAATGTCACACAAAGCGTAAATCTCGATCGTAGTGATCTTACCCTTATTTTGGGCGAAAACCTAGACTTAGGCGGAGATGATTCAGGTGCTCGTAATGGCACAGGTAAAAGTGCTCTACTGAATGTAGTCAGCTATGCCTTGTACGGATCCGCACTGACCAATATTAAAAAAGATAACTTAATCAACAGGACTAACGATAAAAACATGTTGGTCACTGTTGAATTTGAAAAAGACGGGCAAGACTACCGCATTGAACGTGGCAGAAAGCCTAACGTATTGAAGTTTTATGTGGGTGGTCAAGAACAGCAAAGCGCCGACGAAAGTCAAGGCGATAGTAGAGAAACACAGGCAGCAATTGAACGATTGTTGAGTATGAGTCATACTATGTTCCAACATATTGTAGCTCTGAATACTTATACTTTGCCGTTTCTCAGCCTACGTGCCAACGAACAACGTGAAATTATCGAGCAGTTGCTGGGCATAACACTATTAAGTGAAAAAGCCGACGGACTCAAAGAGCGTATTAGACAGAGCAAAGAACACATACAGCAAGCCGAAGCTGATTTGAAAGCTAGAGTTGATGCTAACCGTAGAATCGAAGAACAAATCGAATCCCTAAAGCGTAGACAAACCCTTTGGCAGAACAAACACGCTACCGACTTAGAAGAATTGCGTTTGGCTTACGATCAACTTAATCAAATTGATATTGATGCAGAAATTTCTGCACACCGGGCACTTACCCTTTATAGTACCAAACAGCAGCAGATCGCCGCACTAACATCAGAAATTCGTAGAACAGAAACTGACTTAACTAGAGAGCACAGAGATCTAGCAAAAATAGAGCGAGAAATATCGAGTCTACGCAATCACAAATGTCATACCTGCGGCAATGATTTTCACGACCGGCAACAAGTTGCTGTATTAAAAGAACGCGAATCTGCCAAGCATGAAGCAGAAAAAACCATTGGCGAGCTAGAAAAAAGCCTATTGGAACAACAATCCCAATTAAATTCGCTAGGTGAATTAGGTGCAAGGCCCGTTGTATTTTATGATCACGAAAGTGATGCTGTAGAACATCGTGCTACACTAGCAGGTTTACAGCAACAAATTCTAGCAAAGGCAGCAGAAACCGATCCTTACGGCGAACAAATTGTAGAAATGCAGACCACTGCTCTAGCTGAAATCAGTTACGATCGCATAAACGAGCTAGTACAGGTTCGCGAACACGAAGAATTTCTGTTAAAGTTGTTGACTAACAAAGACAGCTTTATTCGTAAGAAAATTATTGACCAGAACTTGAATTACTTAAATACACGACTCAGCTATTACTTAGAAAAGATTGGATTACCACATCAAGTTAGCTTTAAGAACGATCTTAGTGTAGAAATTACAGAATTGGGTCGTGATTTGGATTTCGACAACCTTTCAAGGGGAGAACGTAATCGATTAATTCTAAGTTTGAGTTGGGCGTTTCGTGATGTTTACGAAAGTTTATATCACAAGATGAATTTACTGTTTGTAGATGAATTAGTAGATTCAGGCTTAGATAGTTCAGGTATGGAAAGTAGTCTTGCTATACTGAAAAAGATAAGTAGAGACAGTCGTAAGAGTGTCTGGCTAGTATCACACAGAGACGAGTTAGTTAGTAGAGTTGGTAATATACTTAGAGTAACAAAACAAAATGGTTTCACTACGTATAGCACCGATGTCGAAGTTTAGGGACGAAACAGTTAAAACGAAATGACAACAAATAACAAAGTCCGCAAAGACCACCCCAAACTTAGACTTTAGTATAAGTAAAATAACAGATGCCATCAAAAAGTAAGAACAAAGGAAGTAGTTTCGAACGTGACGTAGCCAAGATGTTGTCAGAAACCTTTGGCGAAAGTTTCATTCGTGTTACTAACTCCGGTGCTTACATAGGTGGTAAGAATACCGCAAGAAAAGACACATTATCAGAAGCTCAAATTAGGCACAGCAAAGGCGACATAGTACCAGGACCCAGTTTTGGTCGTATGAACGCTGAAGCAAAAAATTACGCAGATTTTCCATTTCATCAATTATTCACAGGCTCATGTCGACAGTTAGACGGATGGATTGAACAGATGTTAGAGGTAGCTGACGAGGGTGATTTTAACATTCTGTTCATGAAGTTCACACGCAAAGGCACATACGTAGTAGTACCACATAATCACAATTGGGACCAAACCCTTAGCTCATTTACATATAGATCAAGACACCAAGTCTGGCAAATATTCGATCTAGAACAATTCCTTAAACTTAATCGAGAATCAATCGCGGCCTTGTGCCGTTAACATGCAATAGTGTTTGGTCGGGGCTGCTCGACTCCCATTGAGGCTGTATTCATTTACCGTCAGATCTTGGGCATTGCGAGGTAAGAAACTAACTTTAGGCTTCAAATGGTTACGGCTCTGTGAAAAAGATACAACCGTAGGTTCCGATTGTGCTGCTGATTAGTGCAACCGGGGTTCCGTTGACATGCAAAAGCTAGAGTGGGGGTACAGGTCAACCGCCTCCTGCTATTGTACATAGCGACTCTACTAGATCAGTGACTGATGCACTCGGATGAAGGCGTCATCATAATTTGCCCCTAGCGGGCAAATTATGACTGAATTATCTGGATGAATGCAAAAGTCTAAGTTAAAAAAACATTTCTGAGCGCAAGCGAAAGAAATAGATTTGCGTAAGCAAATCTTAATAGAATGGCATACCTGACTTTTTAGTAGTTTCTAAATTATCATCTATAAGTTTACCAATTATTTCTCTTTCTGAACGACTCAAGTACATACTCTCTTCGTATGTAAGTCCACCTCGCATATACCAACACATTCTTAATAATTCATCTTTTATGGCTTTTGACTCTTGATCGAGGTCATCAAGAAACTTGACAATTTCGTCATCAGTTAGTGTCAAAAGCCTCGCCCGAAAAAACTTGAGAAGTCAAATTCTATAGGATATTCATAGTTCTTTTGGCATTCTTCACAAACAGCACGTATGTCTGGTACTTTAACCCTGTTATACATTTCAATTAAATGAGCTTGAACCTTTTTAATTACGTCGCCTTCTATGTTATTGTAAAACTCTATGATATACTCATATTCAATTACCTTGGTGCCGTCCTGTAATTGTATGAATTCAGTCTGTAGTGCTAATGCTTTCATGCTAGAATCTAACATTTTCCTAGCATGTTTCGTCATTTCCTTGATTTTATCTTCTTCACTCAAGTTACTGTCATTTACTACTTTGAGTAATCTATCTTCGTGATATCGCAGCGAATCTTCTCTATTAACTGCAAAATACTGCATGGGTTTGAATCTAAACAGTAATTGATCATGCTGTAGAGTAAAGTCAAAGTCGGGGCTGCGTATTTTACCTAGTCTATCTCCTAGGTCAACACCATGCCTATTTGAAGTGCCGCAGTGCGGACAGGTACTATCTACGTCAAGCATATTGCCATAACTGGCTATGCGTATACCAATCAATAAAGCATCTACGTCTATGTTTGGTACTGCCCAAGCATCTGTGATTACGTTACAGCAACTTTCTATAACTTCTTTTACAGTGATTCCGTTAAGTAACGCATCTGGTGTACGCAGTAATATTTCATCTCTAGCTGTCATAGGGCATACTGGTATTCTGCGATCAGCTGGCATGTTTATGCTGCCCGGGCGCCACCAACGTCCCTGGGATGGTAATTCCATGTAAATTACCGGTTGCCTAAAGTATTTGTTCAAAGGATTGACCATGTATTGTCACCATAAATAATTGATATAACACTATATTTATAGGCTAAAATGGCTACCGATGACGAACTAAGACAGATTATGGAAAGGTTGACTCCCGAATTACGGGACTCTCTCCAACGTCATATCAATGTTATTAGGCAAGGTACACAGGGCACACAATCTGCCGTAAACAGGTGGAATAATACAATAACTAGTGGTGCTAATGCTCTAAGCACTGCCTACAATGGGTTTGTTGATTTATTAAGTCGTACTTCTCGCGAACAGCAACAACCTATTGAGGTCGGGCTCGACGCCTTGATGACCGCGTTCAAAACAAGTGAAACTGTATTAAAAAGCATCGGGGGACCGGCTGCTGCCTTGGCAGGATCCTTGACAGATAAATTATCAGCTGCAATCAAGGGAGCCGGCGGGGCTATAGCCAGCCTGGCAGGTTCTCTTACAGGCGTAGCCGGAGATGTGCTTACGTTATTTGCTACGCAACTAGTAGAAACTTACAACAACTTCAAAATATTAACCAAGAGTGGTGTAGTACTTGGTGGGGGCATGACAGAGTTAGCGCAACTCACTAAAGATTCTGGACTACCAATTAAGGCATTTACTACAGGTTTACAAAAAGCTCGAATGGACTTGTCGGCTATGGGCATTGGTGCCGGGCAAGCTACACAGAAAGTAGCCAATGTCATGGGCGAGCTAGTCAACGGTGCTGACAAGTACACCGAATCTTTAGGAGCACTAGGATATAGCACAGATGAACAAGTTGCTTTAGTTGCCAGCCAGTTAGCTAATGATCGTGCTGCTGGTATTACAAGAACTAAATCTACTGCTGAGTTGGCCAAAGATACGTTAGAATTAGGTAAAAACATGCGTATTCTATCTGATTTGACAGGCCAAGACGCTAAACAACTAATGGAAAAAGCTAGGGCACAATCCTTAGAAACAGATTTGTATAAGCGTGCCATGAAAGAAGGTGGGCCCGAAGCAGTAGAACGCATGAGATTACAACTAACTGCGCTACAAGCACTGCCTGAGAATGTGCGTGCCGGTATGATAGAACTGATCAGTACTGGTGGTGAAGCAACCACAGACATAGCCACTAACATAATGATGAATGCTAATCGTGAGCTTAGACCTTTCATAGAACGTACAATCAAGGATATGCGCGATCCTAGCTTAAACCCGGCTGACGCACAAAAAAGAGTAACAGAAGGACTAGAACGAGTAGGGAAAGCTGCTCTTGAATCATCTGATTCTACGGTAGATGCAATGAGCCAGGCAGCACGTCTTACTAAAGATGGTACATTGACTTCTGTTAAAAACTACAATGACGCATTGATTAAGTTAGGTGTGGGGATGGAAAAAGGTGCTACTGCGGCTACCACAACTGCTGCTGACAAGTTAGCTAGTGGTGTCAAAGGTGACAAGTTAACACAAACCGCAGAAGAAATAGCAAGATTAGGCACTGTAATACAAAGTGATATACAGAATACTTTGCGAGCGCCCATGAATGAGCTCGCTAACGGTGTTAAACAATTCACAGAAATTATAGCCAAGGGCACTAGTTCTATAAGGACATATTTTACCGGTGGGGGCAGAGACAATCTTCCAGCGCCTACTACTGAGCCTCCTGCTCAAAGACCTGGTCGCGAAGGACTAGAACAGCCAGCTAGGCCTGGGCGCGAAGGATTGGGTACACCGGCTCGTCCTGGTAGAGAAGGGCTCGGAGCACCTACTCCGAGGGCCTTGGGTGGTGAAGTGTTACCAAATAGATCATATCTTGTGGGCGAACGTGGTCCCGAACTACTAGTGGCTAGGGAAATGGCATCAGTTATCAGCAATGATCAATCTAAAATGGCTGGTATGATACAAGAGTTAGGACAAAGTCTACGGGCTGGAGCTAGAACTGACGGTAATACTGAATCTAATAAAATGTTCCAAACAGAAATGATGACAGTCATGCGCGAACAATTATTACTGATGAAGAATAATGTTGAAATTTCTAGAGATATGTTAACAAGTATGGAAGAAATTTACTCGGTACAGACTAGAATAGCCGAAGGCCGTACATAAAAACTAAATATATTAATCTAAACATACCTATTCATGACCTGGAAAAAATACTTTAAGACACCTAATGCGGCCTTATTGAGTCCGTTGGGCAACGGCAATGGCGATAGTATGCCTGGTGCTGCACCAGCTTATCGTAACTATCAAAGTAATTTACCAGAGCTTTATACAGGTCATCCCAATCGTATTGAGCGTTACAATCAGTACGAACAAATGGACATGGACTCAGAAGTCAATGCTGCCCTAGACATTCTAGCAGAATTCTGTAGCCAGCCAGACGATACTACTAACTTACCATTTGCTATACATTATAACGATGATCCTACTGATACCGAAGTTGAATTAATTAAAGAACAGCTTCAACAGTGGTGCAATTTGAATGATCTACATCGTAGAATATTCAAGATTGTGCGTAATACATTAAAATACGGCGATCAAATCTTTGTGCGTGATCCAGAAAACTTCAAGTTATTCTGGGTTGAAATGAGCAAAGTTACTAAAATTATTGTAAATGAAGGCAAAGGCAAAGAGCCTGAGCAGTATGTATTAAAAGACGTTAATCCTAATTTACAAAATCTTACTGTTACTGCTGTTACTACGTCGGATACCTATATGCAGCATCCACAAGTAGGCGGGCCAAGTGGTGCTTATATCCAGCCTAATGCCCCATTTACAGGTGGTAATCGCTTTCAAAATAGTCAGAACGAACTAGCTATTGACGCTAAACACGTAGTTCATATGAGCTTAACTGAAGGCTTAGATATATTTTGGCCCTTTGGTAACAGTGTATTAGAAAACATTTTCAAAGTTTTCAAACAAAAAGAACTGTTAGAAGATGCTATCATTATCTATCGTGTACAACGAGCACCAGAGCGTAGAATCTTTAAGATTGATGTAGGTAACATGCCAAACCACATGGCCATGGCTTTTGTAGAACGCATCAAGAATGAAATTCACCAGCGTCGTATTCCTACACAGACTGGTGGTGGTGTGAACATGATGGATGCTACATATAATCCATTGAGTACTAACGAAGATTACTTCTTCCCACAAACAGCAGATGGGCGTGGATCTAGCGTAGAGACACTAGCCGGCGGACAGAATTTAGGTGAAATTACAGATTTACGTTTCTTTACTAATAAATTATTCCGTGGTTTACGTATTCCCAGTAGTTACTTGCCTACGGGGTTAGAAGATGGAACACAATCCTACAATGACGGTAGAGTCGGTACAGCATTAATTCAAGAGTGGCGTTTCAATAGATATTGTATACGTCTGCAGAACATGATTTGTGGGCAGTTAGACCAAGAATTTAAGACATTCATGCGTTGGCGCGGTATAAACATTGACGGTCAATTGTTTGAAATTAAATTAAATGAGCCACAAAACTTTGCACAGCATCGTCAAGTTGAGATAGATGCGGCACGTATTCAAACATATGCTAGCCTAGAACAGATTCCTTATTTTAGTAAACGATTCTTAATGAAGCGTTATCTCGGTCTCACTGAAGAAGAGATGCAGGAAAATGAAGAGCTATGGACTCAAGAGCAGGGCGAATCGTCTGAGGCCATGGATGTTGGTATGCGTAGCGTAGGTGTTACACCAGGTGCTCTTGCCACAGACATGGACATGGCTGATACGGCAATGCCACCACCCGAAGCTGGTATGCCAGGAGCAGAAGGCATGGCAGGCATGCCAGGTGGCGCTCCACCGCCCACAGGAGCAGCTAGTCCGTTAGGTGGAGCCCCGGCTGCTGCACCAATGACAGCATAAATAATCATATGTTTGTATACGATTTATTTGAAGCCGGTAACCCTATTCCTGATGGATATCGCGATGAAAAGAGCGATGAGAATCGTCCACGCCTAAAAGATACAAGAACTACACGCCTTACTCTTGCCCAAATCAAACAGTTAAGACAGATGAATGATCTTAAAAAGTTTGAGAAGGTCAACGACACAGAACGACTAGCCAAACAGTATAAACCCGCTGCACAAGCGGCTATGCCGGCATAGTCCGTCAAAATCAATTAAAAAACACCTATTTAACCCCATAATCTGAAGAGATTATGTAAATAAAACTATACTTAAAACAAATAGGAGTCCCTAGAATGAACAAGTATGAACAGCTAATTGAATTTATTATCAATGAGCAGGAAGATAAAGCTCGCGAGCTTTTCCATCAAATCGTTGTGGAGAAGTCACGTGAGATTTATGAGAATCTCATTGACGAAGAGGGTTTTGACCAAGTTGGTGTAGCAGTTGATGAAGTTGCCGCAGAAGACGAAATGGGCATGGCCGAAGCCGGTGATGATGACATGGATCCAGCAATGGGTGACATGGGCGGCGACGACATGGAAATGGATGCTGACATGGGTGACGACATGGGCGGCGACATGGATGCTGACATGGGCGACGAAATGGGCGGCGAAGGTGAACTTGAAGATCGCGTTATGGATCTCGAAGCTGCACTTGACGAGCTCAAAGCTGAATTTGACGCCTTAATGGCTGATGAAGAAGGCGAGCCTGAGCACAGTGACGGCGAAAGTGATCCTGACTTTGGTGGTGCAGAAGAGCCAAAGGAAGAGTCAGTTGACCCCAACATGGTACGTGAATATGTAGACAAAGTTGCTACTCCTGGTAACGCTGAAGGACAAACAGTTGGTGCTCAAAGCAGCAGCAAGCCTACAGTAAATACCAAGAGCATGCCTGGTCCTGGTGTAAACATGGGTGGTAGCAATGCCAACATCGTTAAAGGCGGAACCGAGCAAGCAGCTGATGGTAAGCCAACACCAAAGCCTAGTAACCAGTACACAAAAGGACAAGGGCAAGTAAAACATGCCGGTAACTTTGAAAACGTACCTGGTGCTAAGACCAAGGGCTACACTGACAAGCACACCAGCTATGAAAAGCAGCATGGTGATGAGGGTCAAACTACAGGACAAAAAATGCCTGTAGATAAAAAAGCCTTTATTGGAACCACAGTAAGAAACAAGTAATATGACCAAGTACCTACGCGAAGATCTAACTTTTGATCACGCCCAAATGCAGATTCTCGCTGAGGATCGCACTGACGGTAGTGGTGGTAAAGATCTTTACATGAAAGGTATATTCATCGAGGGTGGGGTAAAGAACGGTAACAACCGTGTTTACCCTGTCAATGAGATATCAAAAGCAGTAGAAACCATTAATGAAAAGATTAAGGGTGGATACAGTGTACTCGGTGAAGTCGACCATCCAGATGATCTAAAAATTAACCTAGATCGTGTCAGTCACATGATTCAGCAAATGTGGATGGACGGACCTTGTGGTCATGGTAAACTAAAGATTCTGCCCACACCAATGGGTCAGTTAATTCGCACCATGTTAGAAAGTGGTGTGAAATTGGGGGTATCAAGCCGCGGCAGCGGTGAAGTTCATGAGTCTACTGGGCACGTCAGTGGATTCGTCATAGAGACTGTAGACATTGTGGCTCAGCCCAGTGCTCCACATGCCTATCCTAAGGCCATATACGAAGGTTTATTAAACATGCGTAATGGACATAAAGTGCTAGAAATAGCCGGTGAAGCCAGTCAAAATCAAAAAGTGCAACGGTATTTGAAAGACGAAGTCGTTCGTCTTATCAAGGACCTTAAAATCTAAGGAGAAACCGCAATGTTTGACGCTTTAAGACCATTGCTAGACAGCGGTATAATCAATGAGGACACTCGCAAGGAAATCACAGAAGCTTGGGAAGCCAAGTTAACCGAAGCCCGCGAGCAGATTCGTGCCGAACTTCGTGAAGAAATGGCGCAACGCTATGAACACGATAAAACTGTAATGGTAGAAGCACTCGACAAAATGGTTACTGAAAATCTTAGAGCCGAGATTGAAGAGTTTGCAGTAGAGAAGCGAGCTATCGTAGAAGATCGTGTGCGTGTCAAAAACCACATGTTAGAAAGCGCCAGCCGTTTCAATGACTTCATGGTTAAGAAATTAGCTGATGAAGTTGGTGAACTACATCATGATCGTAAAGTTCAAATGGAAAACTATGCACGTCTAGAGAAGTTTATTGTTCGTGCACTAGCTGAGGAAATTCGAGAATTTTCTCAGGACAAGAAAGCTGTAGTTGAGACTAAAGTTCGCTTAGTTGCCGAAGCTAAGTCTAAGCTAGAAGCTATTCAAAAGCGTTTCATTGAACAAAGTGCTCGTATTGTGAAAGAATCAGTAAGCCAGAAGTTAGGTGCCGAACTAACACAATTGAAAGAAGACATCCAATCAGCTCGTGAGAACATGTTTGGTCGTCGTATTTTCGAAGCATTTGCTAGTGAATTTTCTTTAACTCACTTAAATGAGAACAAAGAAATCATCAAGCTAAGAGATCTAGTTCAACAACGTGATCAGCAAATTGCCGAAGCTGTAGCTGTCAAGCAACAAGCTGAGAAATTAGTTGAATCAAAAGAACGCGAAATTCGCGTAATCAAAGAGAGCCAAGATCGTCGTGCAGTAATGGACGAGTTACTTGGTACTTTAGTAAAAGAGAAGCAATCGGTCATGCGTGAACTTCTCGAATCAGTGCAGACTCCAAAGTTGAAGTCGGCATTTGAAAAGTATCTACCTGCTGTACTAAACACCGGTGCTAAAGAACCAGCGCAGAATTCTGTGTTGACTGAAAGCCGTAGTGCAGTAACAGGGGATAAAGCTGCTAGTGTTACAACTCCAGAAACTAGGGAAACCAATGTAGTTGAGTTGAAGCGTCTAGCAGGGTTGAAATAAAAATAGTTTAACCTTAAAGGAAAGAAGATAATGACACAAGAACTATTAGAAAGCCGTTGGGGCGAAACTAAAGATGCCCTGTTAGAAGGCTTACAAGGCTCGCGCCGTAACAACATGGGTATCATGCTTGAAAATACCCGCAGAAGCTTGATGGAAGCCGTAACAGCTGGTTCAACAGCAGCAGGTCAAATCGCAACTCTTAATCGTGTGATTCTACCGATTATCCGTCGTGTAATGCCTACTGTTATTGCTAACGAAATCGTTGGTGTACAGCCAATGACTGGTCCAGTTGCTCAAATCCATACATTGCGTGTTCGTTATGCTGACACAGTTAGCGCAACAACTGCAACTGACGGTGCAACAGCCGGTGATGAGGCACTAAGCCCATTCCGTATTGCAACAGCTTACTCAGGTAACAGTTCAACAAGCAAGGCTGATTCAACATCGGCACTTGAAGGCGTACCTGGTAACAAAATCAATGTTCAAATCTTGAAGCAAGTTGTCGAGGCTAAGACTCGTAAACTAAGCGCACGTTGGACATTTGAAGCTGCTCAGGATGCACAAGCAATGCACGGTATCGACGTAGAAGCAGAAATCATGGCTGCTCTAGCACAGGAAATCACAGTTGAAATCGACCAAGAGATCCTAGCTAGCCTACGTTCACTATCAGGCACAACCTACAGCTTTAACCAAGCTACAGTAAGTGGTACAGCTACATTCGTCGGTGACGAGCACGCTGCTCTAGCAGTTATGATCAATCGTGCTGCTAACTTGATCGCTCAGCGCACACGTCGTGGTGCTGCAAACTGGGCAGTTGTAAGTCCTGAAGTACTAACAGTACTACAGAGTGCTACAACTTCAGCATTTGCTCGTACAACAGAAGGTACCTTCGAAGCTCCAACCAACACCAAGTTTGTTGGTACACTAAACGGCGCTATGAAGATCTATGTTGATAGCTATGCCGGCACAGGTACAGATGTTCTTATTGGTTATAAGGGTACAAGCGAAGCTGATGCTGCTGCTTTCTATTGCCCATATGTACCTCTAATGAGCTCTGGTGTGATCCTAGATCCACAAACCTTCGAGCCAGTAGTTGGCTTTATGACACGTTACGGATATGTTGAGCTAACAAATACAGCTAGCTCGCTCGGTAACGCTGCTGACTACCTAGAGCGTATCGCTGTAAGCGGATTAACATTTAGCTAATCCAACTTCCTTAAAGGGATGGGAAGGAAAGAAAAAGGGCCGCAAGGCCCTTTTTCATATAGAACAATTTTTTATAAACCCATCCAATTACGCTTAGGCGGTTCGATTTTAACTGTTTCGTTCTTACATTTTTCAGCTAAGGCAATGGCACCTACTTTGGCTCCTTCAGCACCACCTTTGGCAATATCAGAAATAGCAGACCAACAAGCGGTTTGACTTACGGTATTATCTCTGCTGATAGATTTAGCAGTTTCATAATAGAGCTGCTCTTTTGTTGTAAGGCAACCGGCTAGTAATAATGTAGGTACAGCTAGTAGAAGAAACTTTTTCATAGGATACCTCGCGGGTTATCTACTATTTATTGATAATTAATTTTACTTGATTTAACCTCAAATGTCAATAATTTTGGTAAATACAGTGTTCGCTCAATGGAGTTTATGGGGAACCCACCCCGTAGGTCTAGAACACCTTTATTAGGAGAAACAAATGGGTCGTCCGATTAATAAACGATATTTTGGTTATGACAACAACGATAACATCCGTGTTCGTTTTCACAATGGTACTGCCAGCGTAGATGGAGCTATCCAGAGCCAGCGCGGCGATAGGAAGTTTCGTTGTGTTGATGCAGCTGGTGTAACAGCAACATGTGTGCTTACTAACAAAGCTGACGGTTCTCTAGCAGCAGGTGAAATGACAATCAAGGTCAAGGCCGATGATGGTACATTAGGTTATGTTACTAAAATTTCTGGTCGTAAATTAACCGCAGTTGATTCTAATGGCGCTGTGTTATACTCTGGCCCATGGAACTTTAGCTCAAGCACATCAGATACTTACATTCAAGTTGAAGAATCTGGTAACACCAGCGTGTTTAGCGGTAACGTTGATATTCCTGGTAACGTTGCTTAAACTCAAAGTTGGCAAAAGAAATAGCACCTTAGGGTGCTATTTTTTTCCTTTGAACATCGCATAAATATATAAAACCTACATTTTATGGCAAGCTACGATAGATTAACCGGTGATTATTACATAGAAACGCTCACTGGTCCGCAAGGACCCGGTGACATTCATATCACTGTGGGCGGCGGCCAAAAGACTGTTTTTATCAACGGTAATCTTGTTGTAGTTGGAACATTTACCAGAGTTGAAACTGTAGAAACGTTTATCTACGACAACATAATAACTCTTAACGCTGATATTACTGGCGCTCCATTTGAAGATTCTGGCTTGGAAATAGGTCGTGGTACTAGTCCTAATGTTTATTTCAAATGGAATGAAACTATTGATTGGTGGGAGTTTTCGGCTAGTCATCCCAATAGGTATGTTACGTCAACTAGAAATGATCCTAGCAATGACGCTTTCATGCTGTACAAGGTTTTACGTTTTATTAGGGACGACCCTGACCCGCACCTAGGCGGACATTTTTACACAGATGGTTACGAAATACGTAGCCAAGATCCATACAATATCATTTTTACGCCAGGATGGAATGGCACTAACGCTAACACTGGTATACAAATTAATCATGTAAATAGTCTAGTAGCTAACATACCATATGTACAAAACTCAACAATCATGTTTGCTAAAGAACCTGGCAATGGTGTGAGTGGTTTGTACATAATTGACAAAAAACAAAGACAGGAAGAATTAGTAACTAAAAGGCGAGCCGTAGTGTACTCGCTAGTTTTGTAGGAATAGCAATGGCCATAACCAGTACAGTATTAACTAATTTGAATACAAGCATATTCACCAGTGACGGTAGTAATGCTGTAACTACAGCCTATTTCTGTAATACCGGAGAGCGTATAGCCTACCTTACTGTGCACGCAGTACCAAAAACTTTTAGTCCCGGCCCGACTAATATCATTTATTATCAAATACCTATTGCTGTTAAAGATACCTATGTTATTGATACTGAGAAATTAGTACTTGAGGACGGCGACAGAATATTTGCTACAATTGATTATAATTA
>Ga0208784_1000438_pt1 | contig 20430 bp, 18 predicted proteins | sample DEB19_08_DNA_FD_184531 | JGI IMG/M metagenome (GOLD analysis project Ga0208784, IMG submission 184531) | Aqueous microbial communities from the Delaware River and Bay under freshwater to marine salinity gradient to study organic matter... | ecosystem: Environmental > Aquatic > Marine > Coastal ... | reverse complement strand
TGCGCGACTCAGTTCCCATCGGTGCAGCGCTGACTATGAATGCAGGATCAGCCGCGCAAATACTTTTGGCTTGGGAAGATGCCGACAAATTACATCGAGCTTTAACAAACGCGCGTTTTAACGCTGCAGCTCTCTCTGCAGTACGACGGAGAGGTTGGGCACAAAGCGTCGGAGAACGAGAGCCTGGAGTCGCATCAGTTTCAGCGCCGGTCCGAGGTCCAAATAATCGCGTTATCGCCGCAGTAAGTATTAGCGGACCTATAGAAAGATTAGGACGTCAACCAGGGCGAATTCATGCTGCCGCAGTTGTGGCAACGGCTGTTCGTCTCAGTGAATATATTTCTAAGAAATAATTCAATTTTTTGAATTAGGAAAAATAACAATCACGAGTCTGGCAGCCCCGAAGGGATTCGAACCCTCGTAGCTGGCTTGAGAAGCCAGAGTCCTAGGCCGCTAGACGACGGGGCCAGATCTCGTTTATTGAGTTGTACAACTTTTCGCTGGGGTACCAGGACTCGAACCTAGACAAGCTGAACCAGAATCAGCTGGGCTGCCAATTACCCCATACCCCAATTTCATTCGCTTCCAAAGCAATAGAGACGAAGAATACCCCGAAATTTGAGCCTTAACGAATTGCGCCCGAGAGCCGTGCAATCGAACGATCTTTTCCAAGCAACTCCATCGATTCAAAAAGTGGAGGTGAAATATGGCTACCGGTCACAGCAATTCTCACTGGACCGAATGCAACTCTTGGCTTGAGCCCCATTTCATCAAGGAGCGCTTTTCGCAATTCAGCTTCAATGAGTTCGTGCGTCCAATCGCTCAATGGAGATAGGACTTCAAGGGCTTTCTTAATGACATGTTGCGAAGGTTCTTCACCAATCTTGGCCGCTGATTCCGCATCAAACTCTACATTCTCAATAAAGAGGAATTTGAGCATCGCGGTTACTTCATTCATTCTTGCAATACGTTCTTGAATTATCGGCAGAGCTGACTTCACAACAGCAATCTCGGAATCCGTACCTTGAATCACGCCATCTTTAAGCAGGAAAGGTAGAGCGCGAGCTAGAAAATCATCGATCGTGAGAGCGCGAATCTTGTCGCCGTTAATAGCTTCAAGTTTCTTCATATCAAAACGTGCCGGTGAGCTATTAACTCTCTCTACAGTAAAGAGTTGAACTAACTCCTGCATCGAAATGTTTTCTCGATCATCTCCAGGTGACCATCCGAGCAAAGCTAAATAGTTGCAAATAGCTTCTGGTAAGAAACCTTGTTCGCGATACCAGGCGATGGAAACTTCGCCATTGCGTTTGGAGAGTTTTGCGTTGTCTTGACCCATCACAAAGGGAAGGTGCGCAAAGAAAGGGTAATCGGCTTCCGTTACTCCCATAGCTTGATAGACGCGGATCTGTCGTGGGGTGGATGAAAGCAGATCCTCGCCTCGCAGAACGTGAGTCACTTTCATCAAAACGTCATCAACGGCAACCGCCAAGGTATAAAGCGGTGAACCATCCGCACGCATCAATACGAAGTCCGGAACAAATTTGTGATCAAATGTAACTTCACCGCGAATCAGATCGGTAAATCGAGTCTCGCCATCCGGCATCCGCATGCGGATAACTGGCTTTCGCCCTTCCGATTCGTATCGTGAAATTTCCTCGGCTGTAAGTGATCGGCATTTTCCGTCATAACCAGGGGCTTGATTGAGTTCGCGCTGCTTTTCGCGACGTGCTTCGAGCTCCTCTGTTGAGCAATAGCAGTTATATGCATCGCCGTTCTTCAAAAACTTCTGAGCCCACTCGTTATAAATATCAAGGCGCTGTGATTGCAGATATGGGCCGTAAGGACCGCCAACTTCGGGGCCTTCATCCCAATTCAGCCCCAGCCACTGGAGAGTTTCGATGGCACGTTGAATATATTCGTCAGTTACACGTTCCCGATCGGTATCTTCGATTCGGAAAATGAGTTTGCCACCAGTATGACGGGCATAGGCCCAATCAAAGAGCGCGGTACGGATATTTCCCACATGGAGATCTCCCGTCGGAGAAGGTGCAAAGCGGGTACGAACTTCTCTCTTCTCACTTGGCACGATTCGACACCCTATTCTTGAGTGAACCTAAACCTTCTACCGAAACAATTACTTCTCCGCCCGCATTCATAGGACCAATTCCTGACGGCGTTCCAGTAAGAATTACATCCCCTGGCAATAAAGTCATGACTTTGGTGACGAACTCGATAATAAATGGAACATCAAAGACCATATCTGAAAGAGGAGCAGATTGTTTTAACTCTCCGTCAACATGAGCAGTGACGAGTTGTTTCGCTGGTTTAAATTCTGTATCAATCCACGGTCCAATCGGACAGAATGTGTCAAAGCCTTTTGCGCGCGACCATTGACCATCTTTCTTCTGGAGATCTCGCGCCGTTACATCGTTTGCAACGGTATAGCCAAAAATTACATCGTTGGCCTTTTCACGTGGAACTTCTTTACAGATCTTTGAGATCACCACCGCTAACTCTGCTTCATGATCAATGCGCTCACTGGAAGATGGCCACTGAATAACATCATTGGGTCCGATAACCGAGGTGTTTGGCTTGATGAAAATAATCGGTTCTTCTGGTACTTCCCCGCCCATTTCTGCGGCATGATCTGCATAATTCTTACCGACACAGACCACTTTGCTACGCGGAATTACAGGCGCAAGTAAGCGAACTTCATCAAGTGAAAATGTTTCTTCCTCTTTAAAAATACCAGCGTATAAAGGATCACTCGCGATGGCGCGAACAGTCGTTTCATCTTCCATGATTCCAAAGTGTGGGTCGCTGCCTAGTTTGGAGCCTTGGGGTGGAGCAAATCTCACAATACGCATCGGAGAACTCTAAACCTCTTCAACTTTATCTTCGGCAACGGCTTTTTCAAGTAAGAAAGTGGCGATTCGGTGGCGACGACCCACTGGGCGTTCGGCCGTTATCTGCCACCCATGCAGCGTTACTGCGCTACCAGGAATCGGAACGCGACCTAATACTTTGGCGACATAACCGCCGATTGTGTCGACATCTTCGAGCTCTTCTGCACTTAAATCAAGCTCTAGATTATCGGCCAAATCTTCTAGATGAAGTCGAGCTGATACACGTGCTTGAGTAGGGGTAATCCATTCCAATTCATCAACATCATCATCGTATTCATCAGCGATCTCTCCGACGATTTCTTCTAAAATATCTTCAATCGTAATCAGTCCAGCTGTTCCACCATATTCGTCGACCACAATTGCAAGATGGATCTGGTCGCGCTGCATCTCTTTCAATAAATCTGAAGCAGTCTTTGTTTCTGGTACAAAGGTTGCTTTACGTAAGTGATCTTTCACCAATTCGGTGAGCTCTGAATCTCGGTACTCATGGGTCCGCTTTGCTAGATCCTTGACATACGCTATTCCTAGAATGGTGTCGAGATTCTCTCCAATAACTGGAATGCGAGTAAAACCAGAACGCAACGCTAATGAGAGTCCTTGTCGCAAATTCTTACTGCCTTCAATCCAGACCATTTCTGTTCGTGGAACCATTAATTCGCGAACCAAGGTGTCTCCCAGTTCGAAAACTGAGTGAATCATCTCGTGTTCGGACTCTTCCACAAGACCACGTTCATGCGCTTGATCTACCAAATCGCGTAACTCCGCCTCGTTTGCAAATGGTCCAGTTTTAAAGCCTTTACCTGGAGTTATTGCATTGCCAATTGCGATGAGTAAAGCAGTGATAGGACCCAGTACTTTCGACATCACAACAGCAACAAAGCAAGATGGGATAATCCAACGTCCGGCATTCTGCTTTGCCAGCGTTCGCGGTCCAACTCCGACAACAACATAGGAAAGTACCAACATCACACCTACGGCCGCAGCTAATCCCGAGAGATTTGAATTAAAAATCCTCACAAAGGACTCGGCCACAATTACAGTAGCAGTCAGCTCACAAGCTTTTCGGACGAAGAGAATCACATTGAGGTAGCGCGCCGGTTCCTTAATGACGCGTTGCACCCACGCAGCAGAGCGTGAAGATTTGAGCTCTAGCTCTTCAACGAAAACTCTCGATATGGAGTTAATTGCAGACTCAGATCCCGCTAGAAATCCCGCAAAGAGAAGTAAGGAAATGACGGAGAGAATTGCGGCGAGACTCATACCTTGGATCTCCATTTTCTTAGGAACTCTTCCTGCAAACCGAACATGATCGCCTTCTCATCACTTTCACGATGGTCATAACCCAATAGATGCAGTACTCCATGAACCGTCAACAACTCTAACTCTTCTTGGAGTGAGTGCCCTGCATCTTGGGCTTGCTTAACAGCGAATTCTGGGCAGAGCACAATATCTCCAACCATACCTGGGCCTTGGGGAGCGCTATTTGGCTTCATCTCATCCATAGGAAATGAAAGAACATCAGTGGCGCCTGGTTCATCCATCCAGCGAACATGCAGCGCACTCATTTCATCTTCATCAACAAGTGAAATGCTCAATTCAGAGTCTCGATGAATGCCCAGAGATTCCATCGCAAAACTGGCGACTGATTCGAGTCTGCTTTCATCACAATCTGACTTTGTTAAGTTAGAAATTTCTATAATCATTGCGCACTATTTCTTAACTTCTTTCGAAGTTGAGAAAAGCTAGCGATCACTCCTTAAAGAACGAGGCTTATTTACTCGCCGGTTAGCCCTTGCGCCACCAGTTGCATCATCGAATCTGCCGTATGCATCAACTATCTCACTGACTAATCGATGTCTCACGACATCTTCCGACGTTAAATCCATAAACGAGATGTCATCGATTCCCTCAAGAATTTCGCGAACAATGCTCAAGCCAGATTCTTGGTGCGAAGGGAGATCGATCTGGGTAACATCACCAGTCACGACCATTTTGGAACTAAAACCAAGTCGGGTAAGAAACATTTTCATCTGCTCAGGAGACGTGTTCTGGGCCTCATCGAGAATGATGAATGAATCATTCAAAGTACGGCCACGCATATATGCAAGCGGCGCAACTTCGATAGTTCCTGAGGACATCAACCGAGGAATCGCATCGGGGTCGAGCATGTCGTGGAGCGCGTCAAAGAGCGGACGAAGATATGGATCAATTTTCTCGTGGAGCGTTCCAGGTAAGAATCCAAGACGCTCACCCGCTTCAACAGCAGGACGGGTAAGAATGATTCGATTTACTTGTTTCGATTGCAGCGCTTGCACCGCTTTTGCCATAGCTAAATAGGTTTTTCCGGTACCAGCTGGGCCAATTCCAAAAGTTACCGTGTGCTTATCAATCGCATCGACATACTTCTTCTGGTTTGAAGTTTTTGGGCGAATAGTTTTGCCACGATTGCTCAAAATATTTAGTGTAAGTACTTCGGCAGGTGTTTCGTTCCCATCGCTAAGAATCATTGCGATAGAGCGTCGTACTGCATCATCACTCAACGGTTGGCCCGCTCGAACGACAGTGAGAAAGTTCTGAACCAACTTCTTTACTCGCTCGGTTCCTTCTGGAGAGCCGCGAAGGATCACTTCATTTCCACGAACGGTAATGGCGACATCACGAAACGCGTTCTCTAAAGACCGAATATAGGAGTCATTCGGCCCAGTTAAGGCAACGCTAGGAATGTCGGCAGGCAGAGTAAGAACAATGCGATTCATTAGGGCGATTCTATCCAGTTTCTTTAACCAGGCGGCCAGTGAAGTGCTCGGCCACCCAGGAGATGCAGATGAGCGTGAAAAACAGTCTGTCCGCCATCTTTCCCAGTATTGAAAACGGTGCGATAACCGTTTAGGGATTTTTCTGCAGCAATGTCACGCGCCACAGAAAAGAGTTCTGCCAGAATTTTTTCATCAGCTGCAGCAAGTTCTCCTGCATTTTCAAAATGCACTTTAGGAATGATCAAGATATGAGTTGGAGCTTGCGGATTAATATCGTTGAATGCAAGGACGTTGTCATTCTCTTTCACTTTACTCGCAGGAATATCTCCAGCAACTATCGCGCAAAATAAGCAGTTCATGGCGTATCTCTACCAGATTCCCAATCCCGTTTGTACTGCGGCCAGCGCTGCAGCGCCAGCGTGCGCGGAACGAAAGATGGGTCTTCCCATGCTGGCAATCTTTGCGCCGGCTGTCACAAACTTTTCGGTTTCCTCGTCGGTAACTCCCCCTTCAGGACCGATGATGATCAATACTCGCTTTGGATGTTGATCGCGCAGTAGTGAAGATAACTTCTCCTGAGATCCTTCATGGAAGAGTAGAACCAAATCAAATTGCGAAAATACCCGAATTGCTTCTCCTAGTGAATGAAGTCTCTCAACTTTTGGAATCCAGCTTCGACGTGATTGTTTAGTTGCTTCGCGTGCCCACGATTGCCATTTTTCTAAGGACTCACGGTCGTCTTTCCATTGACCAATAGAACGAGCAGCGTTCCACGGCAGAATGTGATTGACACCAGCTTCCGTCAGTAATTCAACAGTCTCTCGAGCGCGATCTCCTTTGGTGAGCGCTTGTAGGACTGAGATGCTAACTTCCGAATCCGCTATGTCCTCGCGGAGCACAATTCTTGCTTGGAGACTTTTTTTATTAATCTCAATAACTTCAACTTCAGCTCGTGCCCCATTGCCATCGGTGAAGGTGAGATGTTCTCCTATACGCACCCGCGAAACTGAAATGGCATGATGCGCTTCATCGCCATCAAGCAGTACTTCACCACTTCCAGGTAACGAATCAACTAAGAAAACAGGGAGCATTAATTCCTAAACGCATCTCTAAATTTGCCAAACAATCCCCCACCAGATTCAGCTTCGCTATCACGTGACGTCACTTTATTTGACTTCTCTGAATCTCCGCGTTCTGCGGCAAACTCCTTGAGGAGTTCTTCTTGTTTACGCGAGAGTTTGGTGGGAATTTCAACGTTGATGTGCGCATAAAGCTCTCCGCGTCCACCACCGCGAAGGCGAGTCATTCCTTTGCCGCGGATAGGGATGATCTGCCCACTCTGTGTCCCTGGTTTAATTTCTAGTTCTAATTCGCCGTCAAGAGATTGAATTGTCATAGAGGTTCCAAGTGCAGCTCCAGTCATGGGTACCGAAACAGCAATATGTAAGTCATCACCTTCGCGCACTAGGTAATCATGTTCAGCGACGATAATTTCAACATACAAATCGCCAGCGGGCCCACCGCCCGGACCAACTTCACCTTGTCCAGATAATTGAATGCGATTACCTGTCTCGACTCCAGCAGGAATTTTCACATCTAAATTTCTTCGCGCCCGAACACGACCATCACCTGCGCACTCGCTGCAAACGGATGGAATCACAGTTCCAAATCCTTGGCAGGTTCCACATGGACGTGATGTCATAACCTGACCAATAAATGAGCGAGTTACTTGTTGAATCTCTCCTCGTCCTTTACAGATATCGCATGTACGCGGAGATGTGCCTGGCGCACATCCATCACCGCCACACTTGGTACAGATAATCGCAGTTTCAACACCGATTTCTCGAGTTACTCCAAAGCACGCATCATGAAGTTCAATGGTTACGCGAATGAGCGCATCTTGACCTTGGCGCATACGTGGACGCGGACCACGTGGTGAGCCCCCGCCGCCAAAGAATGCATCCATGATGTCGCTAAAACCACCAAATCCTCCGCCGAATCCTCCATAGCCATCTCCACCGCGATCGTATGAACTTCGCTTATCTGGATCACTCAAAACTTCGTACGCCGCAGTGATTTCTTTAAAACGATCTTGAATCTTTGGATCAGGATTTACATCAGGATGCATCTCGCGAGCTAATTTGCGATATGCCTTCTTAATTTCATCTTGGGAAGCGCTGCGATCAACACCTAAAACTTGATAGTGATCGCTCATGATTGACTTTCCGTAAGGAATCGGCCGACATATCGTGCAACAGCATTAACTGCAGACATCGAAGAGGAATAGTCCATACGTGTAGGGCCGATAATGCCCAAACCGCCCAGCGGATTTCCTTCAATTCCGTAACTCATTGTGACCAAACTAGTTCTTTTTAGTCCTGATTCATCTTGCTCTTCACCGATACGCACTCGCATCGTCTCGCCCGCATCACTTAAAAGACGAAGCAAAACAACTTGCTCTTCTAGCGCTTCGAGAATGCCATGAATATCGCTGGATTCCCCAGTACCTCGAGCCAAATTTGCAGTACCTGCTAAGACAACTTTTTCTTCAGGTTTTTCAATCGCCATTTCAATCAGGTTAGAGATGATCAGCGCAGTTGAAGTTCTTTCGTTTCTTCCAAATGCCGCCAAGATTCCCTCAAGCTGTGGGGCCACATCAGACATTGACTTTCCAGTAACGGCGCCATTAAGACGTTGCCGTAAATCGCTCAGTAATTGTTCATTCAACTCATAGGGAAGTTCTAACACTCGTTGTTCAACGCGCCCAGTATTTGTAATAAGGACCATCATTAATCGGGTCGGAGTGAGAAGAACTAACTCAATATGGCGAACTCGAGATTTTGTTAACGATGGATATTGCACTACCGCAACTTGCTTGGTGACTTGGGCAAGCAGTCGCACAGTTCGCATGACAATGTCATCGAGATCGTTTGCACCCTCAAGAAATGTTTCGATAGCTCGACGTTCCGCTTTGGAAAGCGGTTTGACTGTGGCTATCTTGTCGACGAAGAGTCGATATCCCTTATCTGTTGGAATACGACCAGCGCTGGTGTGTGGTTGAGTGATAAATCCAGCATCTTCAAGGACTGACATTTCATTTCGAATTGTGGCGGGCGAAATTCCAAGTCCATGTCGCTGAGAGATTGCCTTAGAGCCAACTGGTTCTTCTGTCGCCACATATTCTTCAACGATGGCGCGCAGAATATCTAATTGACGCGTTTCCATTTTAAGAGTTCATCTCGCTTAAATTGTTGCGATACCGATTGTTGCCAAAATGATTAACAGCATTGCTGGAAAACCAGTTCGCACCTTGTTGGCCTTGAAGTGATAAAAAATAGCGCCCGCCATAATGAACCAGATTGCTACAAATCCATAAAGTTCAAGGTCTCTGTTCTCAAGGGCAAAACCAATTACTAGAGATGATGCTGCGAGGGTCTCAAATAGCCCCACTAACCGCGCTAAACCATCGGGGAAACCCACATCACGCGTTCCTGAGAGGCCCGCATTACTCCCACTGGCCTTGGAAAGCCCAGAGATGAGAAATATCAGAGCCAATAGAAGCGTGATAACTGTGTGAAGGGTTGTCATAGGAAGAGAAGTTACTACAACACCAACTCTCGCACGATTCGATCAGCGATAAGGCGACCTTCCCTGCTTAAAACTAACTTCTGCTGGCTCCACTTTTTTTCATCAAGGTGGCCACTCAATACAAATACTTCTGCCTTCTTAATCTGCAGATCGGTCAGAGCAGCGAGATTTATTCCTTCCCGACGACGAATCTGGAGCATCACAAATTCATCCGCCAAATTTACATCGGTCAATAATTCGCTATTGAGTTCTGGACTCTGGTGATTAAGAATTTTCTCTTGATAACTTGATGGATGTTTTACGTTCCACCAACGTTTCTTGTCTACATAAGAGTGTGCGCCAGGTCCAACTCCCCACCAATGCGATCCATCCCAATATGCAATGTTATGGCGGCACTGCCCACCGGGTTTACTCCAATTACTTAGCTCATACCAAGTGAAACCTGCGCTCTCAAATGCCTGATCAGCAATCAAGTATTTTTCAGCGGTTTCATCGTCATCTGGAATCGTTAATTCACCGCGTGCTACTTGTGCTGCTAATTTCGTGCCACGCTCCACGATCAGGGCATATGCGCTGATGTGATTAATTGGTAATTCAAGAGCTGCATTAACGCTTCTCTTCCAATCCTCCACACTTTCACCAGGCACTCCATATATGAGATCAACACTGATATTTTCAAAACCTGCTTCTTGAGCGGCCTGTACCGCTCTCACAACATTTTCTGGTTTGTGGGTCCGATCCAGAGCAGCAAGAACATGAGGAACAGCCGACTGCATTCCCATGGAGATTCGTGTTGCCCCAGATTCCTTCATGGCACTTAAAAATTCTGGAGTTACTGAATCGGGATTAACTTCTAACGTTATTTCAGCGCCATCTAATAATTCAAAACGTTCGCGAATCTTGGTAATAACGCGGGCTAACTCTTGGGCGGGCATTAATGATGGAGTTCCTCCCCCGAAGAAAATTGTTGGGACCTCCGCGCTTCCAACTGTGGCGTGGGCTAGTTCAATTTCACGTATTGCAGCGTCGATGTAATTTTGTGAGACTGTAGCGAGATCCGGTCCTTGCAATTCGGCAGGCGTATATGTATTGAAATCACAGTAGCCGCAGCGCTTTACACAATAAGGAATATGAATATAAAACGAGAGCCGACGGCTCACCTTACTTCTTAACCTTTCCACTTTCGGCATCAGCATTTGTGGAGAGTGCAGCGATAAAGGCTTCCTGCGGAACTTCAACGCGCCCCACCATCTTCATACGCTTCTTACCTTCTTTTTGCTTCTCAAGAAGCTTGCGCTTACGTGAGATATCGCCACCGTAACACTTAGCAAGAACATCTTTGCGGATCGCGCGAATATTTTCGCGCGCAATAATTTTCGCACCAATTGCAGCCTGAATCGGCACTTCGAATTGTTGCCTTGGGATCAGCTCACGCAACTTTGTTGTCATCATGACGCCATAGGCATATGCCTTTTCACGATGAACGATAGAACTAAAGGCATCAACGGTATCGCCTTGAAGCAGGATATCGACTTTGACGAGATCACCTTCTGCCTCACCGATTGGTTCATAATCAAGTGAAGCGTAACCTTTTGTACGCGACTTCAATTGATCGAAAAAATCAAAGACAATCTCAGCAAGCGGCAAGGTGTAACGAATCTCTACGCGATCTTCAGAGAGATAGTCCATACCGTTGAGGGTTCCACGGCGCTGCTGACAGAGCTCCATGATCGTTCCAATGTAATCAGTTGGCGAGAGGATTGTGGCGCGCACAATCGGCTCTAAAACTTTATCTACTTTGCCACTTGGATACTCACTCGGGTTAGTGACAACCAGTTCATCTCCGCCTTCTTTAGTGACGCGATAAACCACGTTGGGGGCAGTTGAAATAAGTGTGAGATTAAATTCGCGCTCAAGTCGCTCTCGGACAATTTCCATATGAAGGAGTCCTAGGAAGCCGCATCGGAAACCAAAACCAAGCGCTGCAGAAGTTTCGGGTTCATAAACAAGAGCGGCATCGTTGAGCTGCAATTTATCGAGCGCATCACGGAGCATCGGATATTCATCGCCATCAATCGGATAAAGACCAGAGAAAACCATAGGCTTAGGATCCTTGTAACCGGAGAGCGCATCTTTTGCTGGCTTATGAAAAGTTGTCACAGTATCGCCGACGCGCGAGAGACGTACATCTTTCACGCCCGTAATCAAATAGCCCACTTCCCCCACACCAAGACCTTTACTCGAAACTGGTTCTGGAGAAATTACGCCGATATCAAGAAGTTCGTGCTTTGCAGCTGTTGAGAACATTTGAATCTGTTCGCGCGGTGACAGTTTTCCATCAACAACGCGGACATAAGTCACGACGCCGCGATACGTGTCATAGACCGAGTCAAAAATAAGTGCACGAGCAGGAGCATCTGGATTTCCTTGCGGTGCAGGAATTTGGGCAACAATCTGATCTAAGAGCTCCTCAACACCTGCTCCAGTTTTTCCAGATACCTTTAAACAATCTTCTGGCTTACATCCAACAAGTTTCGAAAGCTCTATTGCAAATTTTTCTGGTTGTGCTGCGGGTAAATCAATTTTATTTAAAACCGGAATAATTGTGAGGTTGTTCTCCATCGCCAAATAGAGATTGGCGAGCGTCTGCGCTTCAATTCCTTGTGCACAATCCACCAGAAGAATTGCGCCTTCGCATGCAGCGAGCGAGCGAGAAACTTCATATGTGAAGTCAACGTGGCCTGGAGTATCAATCATGTTAAGGATGTATTCCTGGCCATCAATTCCAGATTTCCATGGCAGACGAACCGCCTGGCTCTTAATAGTGATGCCACGCTCTCGCTCGATATCCATGCGGTCGAGATATTGCTCGCGCATATTGCGCGCTTCTACTACGCCGGTAATTCCCAACATGCGATCAGCAAGTGTTGATTTACCGTGATCAATGTGGGCGATGATGCAGAAATTTCGAATCTGCGCTGGATTTGTGGCAGAGGGTTGTGGGGCTTTTGCTAAAGGAATTGCAGGCATTAGCGATCGCCTACTAAAGAATGTGAGTTGGCTTGATTAACGAACGCCAGCTTTGTGAGCTGACTTAGCCATTGCTGACTTCTTGTTAGCAGCTTGGTTGGCATGAATGACGCCCTTAGATACTGCAACATCGAGTTCGCGTGAAGCGCTCTTGAGTTCAGTTGCAATTGCTGTGGAATCACCAGCGGCAACAGCATCACGGAAACGGCGGATCGCGGTCTTGAAGGATGAGCGAACAGACTTGTTGCGAAGGCGCGCCTTCTCGTTGGTCTTGATTCGCTTAATCTGGGACTTGATATTTGCCACGAACGTAAAGCCTTCCGGTTGGGTGAACTTGAGCGCCGAAGGGTATCAGCCGACCGCGCGAAGCCTCAAACTGAGAGTGAACCCCTTACCGAGCCCCTACTTTTGAGGCTATCGCAACAACGCTCCGCTCCAATGCGTATAGCGGATCGGCTTCTGCCCCTTTGATAGCCACATCTGCACGCGAGAGTTCTTGGACCGAGAAGGCAATCAAAGCTGGCGACCATTTCTGAAGTTGGCGTCGCGCTTTATCAATCTGCCACGGCGCAAGACCGAGTGAACCGGCAAGTTGGAATGCATTTGCATTTCGTGGAGCTCCAGAAACTTTTGCCAAAGTTCGAATTGATGATGTGAGTGCCGAGACAATCATGATCGGATCTGTGCCAGTTTCAAGTGCATGACGTAACGCTACGAGAGCACTTCGAGGATCTCCCGCCAAAGTCGCATCTGCAACATCAAAACCTGTGGCCTCAACTCTTCCTTGGTAATACTTTGAAATATCTTCCTCATCAATAACTGCCTTGCCAGCGTTTGTATCGAAGGCAATCTGGCTACATGCCGCAGCTAACTCTCGGGTATCACTTCCAGTTGCATCAACGAGCGCCGAAATTGCGTCGGATGAAATCTTGCGACCATGTCGAGCAAACTCCTCGCGAACAAATGCTTCCTTATCAGCAGCTTTTTTGATTGGTTCACAAGTAATAATTTCGGGTTTCAATTTTTTGATTTTATCCAGTAAGCCTTTTCCCTTTACTCCGCCTTTATGTACGAAAATTAAGTGTAAGTTTGGATCAAGGCTTTCAAAGAGAGATTCAATCTCCTCTTGAACTTCTACAACCACATCTTGCAAATCTCTGATAACAACAACTCTCTTTTCCGCAAAGAGCGATGGCGCAACAGCTTCTCCGTATCGACCAGGCTCAAGATCTCCACCATCAAGGACAGTCTTCTCAAAATCACTTCGCACAGAGAGCGCTTGTAAGAGTGCGCGATCAGCGAGTACCGATTCGCCGCCATGAATAAGAAGTATCGAGCTCATCGCCATTGGATTCGCCACCACTCCTTTCTCATTGACTTCATGGTGAATATATAGCGCTGAGCGCTGTCATCAAATCTCCACGCCACAGCAACGGGTCCATCGTGGTCAGTTCGTAGCGCCCGCGATCCCATCTCATAAAGCCCTTCAAGAACTTCAGCGCTGGGGTGGCCATATGTATTTCCCGCTCCGACGCTTACCAGTGAAACTTCAGGACTTACCTCTTCGATAAAGCTCGAATCTTGAAACCGAGAGCCATGATGCGGAACTTTCATGACGTCGATATCAGTGAGGTCATACCTCTGTGCGAGCAAACCCTGAACTTCTGGCTCGATATCTCCCGTAATCAAGAGCTTCACTCCATCGAAAGTTACGAGTAAAACTAAGCTTCTGTTGTTTTCAGCTGATCCATCCCCGGAAAGCGTTGAAAAATTATTCGAATGAGCAGCCGGCCAGAGCACATCTATCTCAACATCTCCAATACGCGCTTGAAAGCCTTGTTCAACGGAGATTGCTCTATTCGAAGTAATTTGATCTATAACCTCACTGCCGTTGCTCCAGATTGATCCAATATCTACAAGTGATGAAAGTTCATTAAATCCAAAGTAATGGTCCGCGTGTCCATGAGATAGGACAACCAGTGGCAGGTTACTCACGTCGGCACTTAATAGACAACGCCGCAGCAAATTCGGATCTGGTCCAGCATCAAAGAGAATCGCAGCGCCGCCACCAAGATTTACCAAGAGAGCATCGCCCTGGCCCACATCGCATTGCAAAATCCTCCACGCTGGACCAGGAAAAGCTAAACGTGGAGCAAGATTGATAAATACGAAAATTAAAACTAAGGAGATAGCAAAAAGAAATGACCTGCGTCGATAAGCAACCCACGTTGCAATCATGAGCATTACTAGCAACGCGGGCGAAATTCCCCATGAAGGAACGTGATTCGTCAATCCTGATATGAGCACAATCCACTGTGCAAAGGGCTTTGTCGTTAAGAGCAAAAGATTGGTGAGAACGGGAATAGGTAGTAATAGAACTGAAATAAAGCCAATGATCGTGATGGGGGCGACAACTGGGGCTACCAACATGTTAAAGAGCACGCTCAATACTGAAACTTCCCCCGAAAGGAAAATGATGTAAGGAGTACATGTAAATGTTGCGGCACAGGGAATGGCGATCATTTCTGCTAGCCACTCGGGGAAATGCTTACTCAATTTCTTCGTCATGATGGGAGCGATAAAAATGAGTCCACCGGTAGCCAATACCGAGAGAACGAATCCCGGATCTATCGATTGAAATGGGTCAAGAAGAAGTAAGGCAGCTATCGCTGTAGCCAGTGCAGCAACAGAGTTGCGCGCATTTCCAGTGGCCTTCGATAGAAGCACAACTGCTGCCATAACGCCGGCTCGCAAAACTGAAGGTGATGGACGTACTAAGAGAAGAAAAACCAGTAGAAACAAAGAGGTGACAATCAGTCTGGGAATAATTCGTGGAATCACTCCACGGAATAGAAAAAAGACTAATGCGCTTACAATTGCAAAATTGGCGCCACTGACTGCTGTTAGATGAGATAGTCCGGCTCGGCGCATCTGCGTAGAAAAGTTTTCGCTCTGCAAAGTCGTGTCGCCCAAGATCATTCCTGGTATCAGAGCCCCTGCATCACCTCCTAGAGCGCGGGCGTGATTTCGAAATTTGAAACGGATTGAAGTAAGAGAGTTCGCAAATTTGTTGGCAGGTTTTATTACCTTAGGCTCACCTTCTGCAATGAGAGTTCCGGCAACCCGCCTTTCTCTTGTGATAATCAGTTTTCCAGAAATTGATATGACATCTCCTGGATCTACACAAATATTGAAATTTCCCAGAATTCGCACTGGAACTCGCACTTTAGTAATTGAATTATCAACATCAAGTAACTTAGTTCTTGCTAAGAATGAAGTGGAAGGTTTCTTTAGCTGTGAGCCATAAACTTTGTGACGCGTAACTTTGCAATCACTGATTACTATCGCTTCTATCTGTACTAGTTTGCGAGCCTGCGCCATGCTGCCGATAGAACTCTGTGTAAGAGTTGCCGAATGAATTGAGTAGCTCGCTGAGCCGATTACTAATGCGAGCGCCACAATCCAGTAACGGTTAAAAAGAAAAGTTGTGATTACGACAAAAACTAGCCCTACTGCACTGGCCCACCATGACAACTGGCTGGCTAATACTGCCCCTAGCCAAAGCCCAATCGCATAAAGAAGAAACCTGTAGTCCGTGTACTTTTTTACTGGCGTCGTTGCTACAAGGTCAGTCGTGGTCGAATCCGCTCGAGAGTTTTTGCTCCAATTCCGGATACTTTCAACAAGTCCTCTATCGCCATAAAGGAGCCGTTCTGATTTCGATAGGTAACTATCTTGCCCGCGATTACCGGACCAATACCCACCAGTGAATCAAATTCAGCTTTTGTGGCTCTATTAATATTGACGATTCCTGAGTATTTTTTAACAGAGTTCTTTGGTGTACTTCTATCTACTGCGGCTACATATCCAACATAGATTTGTTCACCATCTATCAGTATTCGCGCCAAATTAATGTCACTGAGATCAACGCCCTTCTTCGCTCCTCCAGCGGCCTTAATCGCATCTGCAACGCGAGAACCTTGCAAGAGTGGATACACATCGGGTTTCTTAACTTTTCCTGCAACGTGAACCAGAATTGTCTGCTTGACAGGAGAAAGTGAAAGTAAAGGCTTTGGAGTTTCTTGCGCTATAGCGCTCCCTCGAGTTGTGGCAAACAACAAGCAGGCAAATCCAATGGCGAGAAGTGAGATTGTTACAAGCGCTCGCTTCTGTGACTCGGAATATTCGGGAAGGCGCTCTTTTATTTCAGAAAAATTCATTGGCGCATCAAAGCGCTCACAATCGCGAAAATTTCATACTCAGGGAGATAAAGTGCATATCCCCTGTTGTGGAATTAATTTACAGAACGATATTTACAAACTTAGGTGCTTTGGTGATGACTTTCTTAGGTTGGGCGCCAGCAAGTTCAGCAATCACAGCTTCATCTGCAAAGGCCATCTTTTCAAGGTCGGCATCGGAAATGTCAGGCGATATATCAACGCGAGATTTGATCTTGCCATTGATCTGGAAAATAGCGGTCACAGAATCTTGAGTAAGGAGCGCAGGATCTACTGTCGGCCATCCGGCAAGTGCTACGGAAGGCTTGTGTCCTAACTTCTCCCACATCTCCTCCGCGGTATATGGCGCGATAAGAGAGAGTGAAATAGCCACAATTTCTGTAGCTTCTCTTACTGCTGGATCTGCTGGTCCGCAACCAGAATCAATTGCCTTGCGAGTTGCATTCACTAATTCCATAACGCGCGCAACTGCGACATTAAATCTAAAGGATTCCACAGCAAAAGAAATATCGTGGAGCGCTTTATGCGCCACTTTTCTGAGCGCTAAATCACCGGAAGCGAAATCTATTCCGGGATTGCTCGTTACATCTCCAGCTAAACGCCAGGCGCGATTAAGGAATTTGGCAGAGCCTGCAGGTGAAACATCGGCCCAATCGACATCATCTTCCGGAGGTCCAGCAAAAACCATAGTGAGGCGAATCGCATCAACGCCATGTTTTTCTAACTCATCAGAGAGTCGCACCAAATTTCCGCGACTCTTACTCATCGCAGAGCCATCCATGATGACCATTCCTTGATTGAGTAGTCGAGTAAATGGTTCGGTGAAATTGAGATAGCCCATGTCGTGCAGTGCTTTGGTAAAGAAACGAGAATAAAGTAGATGCAAAATCGCATGAGTTACGCCGCCGACATATTGATCAACTGGTAACCAGGTATCAACTTCTTCTCTGATAAAGGGACGATCATGGGTATTGACACTGGTGTAGCGCAAGAAATACCACGAGGAATCCACAAAGGTATCCATAGTGTCGGTGTCACGAAGGGCTTTACCGCCGCACTTTGGACATGAAACATTTACCCAATCATGAGCTGTTGCTAATGGCGATGTTCCTTTGGGCTTTAAATCCAAAGTCGATGAGTCAGGCAACTTCACCGGAAGTTGTTCGTCCGGAACCGGAACTTCACCACATTTTTCGCAATGAATAATAGGAATTGGCGTACCCCAATATCGTTGCCGAGAAATCAACCAATCGCGGAGGCGATAGTTGTTGGAAGCATTCGCCAATTTCTTTGCCTCAAGTTCACCGATGATTTTCTTAATAGCATCAGAGCAATTGAGTCCATTAAGGGAGCCGGAGTTCACCAAAGTTCCATCCCCCGAGGTGGCAATTCCACTCGTAGACGGGTCTTCTTCCTCAGTTTGAACAACAACTCGCACCGGCAATTTCATCGCTCGAGCAAAATCTAAATCGCGCTGATCGTGAGCTGGAACAGCCATAATGGCGCCAGTTCCATAGTCCGCGAGAACGTAATCACTGGCCCAGATAGGAATCTTTTCACCATTGACGGGATTAACTGCATAACGATTGAGAAATACACCAGTCTTTGGACGATCAGTTGCTAAACGATCAATATCACTTGCCGCTTTCACCGAATCAAAATACTGATTGAATTCCTTTTCAGCGCTCGTGCCAGCAACAAGTTCACGGGCTAAGTCGCTATCAACGGCGACCACCATAAAGGTTGCGCCGTACAAAGTATCTGGACGCGTTGTGTAAATGACGACTGGCTTGTCCCGACCTTCAATTTCAAAGGTAACTTCTGCGCCAGTGGATTTTCCAATCCAATTGCGCTGCATGGTTAGAACTTTTTCTGGCCACTTTCCTTCAAGTTGCTCCATATCCCCAAGAAGGCGCTCGGCGTAGTCAGTAATCTTGAAATACCACTGATTCAATTTCTTTTTGGTTACCGGGTTGTCACAACGTTCACATAAACCCGCTACGACTTGTTCATTTGCAAGCACTGTCTGACACGAAGGACACCAGTTAACCGCTGAATCTTTTCGGTACGCGAGTCCTTTTTCGTACATGCGATTAAAGATCCATTGATTCCATTTGTAGTACTCGGGATCACAGGTATAAAGAACCCGATCCCAATCAAAGGAACATGCATAACGACGCATGGAAGCTTTCTGGGTATTGATATTTTCATAGGTCCAGATACTCGGATCTTCATTACGCTTGATTGCAGCATTTTCTGCTGGAAGTCCAAATGCATCCCATCCAATTGGATGCATGACGTTAAAACCTTTTTGTACCCAATAACGAGCAATCACATCGCCAAGTGCGTACGCCTCGGCGTGGCCCATATGTAAGTCACCCGATGGATAAGGAAACATATCCAAGACATATTTCTTGGGGCGTTTATCGTCAGGCTTTCCAGAGCGGAATGGCGCAATCTCATCCCAAATCGGGAGCCACTTCTCTTGAACGTGGTGAACGTCGTACGCCTCGTGCATATGCGTAGGTTACCGCCAATGAACGCCGGTTAATTCCTCGCTGACGTTCCAGAGATTTCGCGCCAAATTCTGGTCATAGGCAATAGCTCGTGCGCGAGTTGCTTTTGGAAATCCACGCATTTCAAGTAATCCGTCAGGGCCGATATATGTAGCGCCATAGAGATTTGGAAATGTTGCGGCGCAGAGAGTCGGAAGTGCACCACGCGATGCTGATTGAGCGACAATGGAATTCATAAATGCTGTGGCTCTCTCTTCAAAAACTTTCCCGCGCATTTGTGGACCAACAGCTTGGAGATTTGTATTGGAATATCCTGGATGCGCAGCGAAAGCGTTAAAGGAATAACCGCGCGAAGTAACCAAACGCTGCAGTTCAAAAGTAAACAATAAATTTGCCAATTTGCTTGCACCATAGGCAGCCCAAGTTTGATACTTGTTGCGGCCCAAACAAATGTCACGAATTGCATTGACTGAGCCATCGCCAAAAGAACCAGTGCGATGCGCCTGACTAGAGATGGTGACGATACGAGATTTGACTCGTTCCGCAATGAGGCCAGCAAAAGCGAAATGGCCTAAGTGATTAGTTCCTACTTGAAGTTCGAAGTCATCAGCTGTCTTTGTAAAAGGAACCGCCATCACTCCCGCATTGAGAATAAGGACATCAATATCTGTGGTCACTTCGCGCGCCGCTTTTCGCACGCTATTGAGATCAGCTAGATCAAGTAAAAGTGTTGTGATTCGCTCACTCGCTATTTCCTTGCGAGTGCGTTCGGCTTTCTCCTCACTGCGCGCTGTAATCGTGATGTGCGCACCTGCGCGAACTAGTTCGCGAGCTGCTTCTTTGCCGATTCCACTTGTTGCTCCAGTAATGAGAAAATGTTTTCCGGTTAAGTCGGGAAGATCGCGCGCCGACCAGCCGCTCGGTATATGTTGCAGCGGCAGACGATTATTAGATTTTTCGCCATTCATCGAGTGGAGCTAAGGGGACTTGAACCCCTGACCCCCTGCATGCCATGCAGGTGCGCTACCAGCTGCGCTATAGCCCCGAATTGCCTAAGTTGATTGCCTGAGTTCCCGACCTTACCTGAACTAAGCGCCGCTTTCCTCTCCATAAATCGGCTCAGGTAATGAGCCCGAGTTATGTTCAACTAAAACCCAACCTTGTCTATGGTGCCCATTTTCCAAGATCGACCACGAAGCATTTGATAAACCACCTATCGCCGACCATTGCGTCATAGGCATCTCAAGCATCTTACCCAATATGCATCGCGCAGTTCCGCCGTGTGTTACAACAATCAAAGTCTGAACATCATCTGTTAGCGCGCTCTCAATTGCTGTAACGGCGCGATGCGCAATAGCGCTACGTCGCTCTCCTGTTTGGCCCGCAGGTTCAT
>Ga0208784_1000436_pt1 | contig 20450 bp, 28 predicted proteins | sample DEB19_08_DNA_FD_184531 | JGI IMG/M metagenome (GOLD analysis project Ga0208784, IMG submission 184531) | Aqueous microbial communities from the Delaware River and Bay under freshwater to marine salinity gradient to study organic matter... | ecosystem: Environmental > Aquatic > Marine > Coastal ... | reverse complement strand
CCCGGCCTCACTTTGGCCCTTTGGGTGAGCTCAATGATTCTCGCGGTGTGGTATCGTAATACCAATCCAGAGCTTATGAGTTTCATCATCACCTCCACCTTTGGGATGTTCTCCATCTCAGTTGGCTATTGGTTCGGGGTCCGTACCGAGCAGAAGATGGCAATTAGGAGCGTCAAATGAACGTCCCACGCCAAATTGGTAGTGATGTACTAGCAATGGTGAGTGCCACCAGTAGCATTGCCGCTTGGCAAGAGCAGATTGATTGGGGTCTCCGCATCCTAGCCTCCCTTTTAGCCATTGCGGCTGGTGTCTACTCCATTGTGGTACGCTATCGGAGAGCTAAGCGATGAATCCGCGAGACCTTCCTTGCAACAAGCCCCGCCGAGATGTGCAGGGTGGTAAGAAGTCAGTTGTGCGAGCCTGTCAGAATGGTAAGTCAAAGGTCATTCGTTTTGGCGACGCCAACATGACCATCAAGAAGTCCAATCCTGAGCGTAAGAAGTCCTATTGTGCTCGTTCAGGTGGAATCAAGGGTACGGGAAACAAGCTCTCGGCTAACTATTGGAGCCGTAGGGCATGGGGGTGTTAATTCTATGAGCAAAACCGGCGAGAAGTACAAGTCCAAGAAGCAGATGATGCGCCATGAGCGTTCCGAGGGAAAGAAGGAGCGCATGATGGAGTATGGCGACAAGATGAAGGGCAATGGCTGCTGCCAGCGAAAGGGCTGCAAATAATGCCTCTCACAAAGAAAGGTAAGAAGATTATGGCCGCCATGAAGGCGGAATATGGCCCTAAAAAGGGCAAGGAAGTATTCTACGCTAGCCAGAATAAGGGAACGATCAAAGGGACGCATTTTGCCCGTAAGGGAGTGAAGTAGTTCTGATAGAATGGGCGTATGCCTCGCTACGCCTCATTCGGTCGGCTGGATAGTCAGTTGGTAGATGACGGGGACACGGCTTTTGTCCGTGTCAATCAACGTCTGCGTCCCGACCAGCTTAAGTCTGGGGAAGTGGCTGTAAGCCAGAATGGGCGCATGGACATAGACGGGTCTTGGCAGACCCGCAAGGGGTATAGGAATGTCTTTGGCAACATTGCCAATGCAGGTTCTGCTCTGGTCATTCCTTTTTCCCTGAATGATAGTTCTCCTCCGTCCATCAACGATGCTGCGGTGGCTGCAATCTACGGAACGTGTCTCTACTCTGATCCGTCTACGGCCAACACCGAATACGTCGTACTAGCCACCACAAGCAAGGCTGTTCTTGTAAAGACAAGCGACACCAGCGTTTCCTACAACATCAACTATCCCGCTGGGCAAACGGTTGATTCAACCTGTGAGGTGATTCAGGCGTTCAACTATCTGTTCATCTTCAGGAATGGACAGGTGGCTTTCCAATGGGATGGGTCCAATCTGACTACGAGTCCCGTATTTACGCTTGTTGCGAACGGCTCCTACACTCAGCCGTTGGTTTATGACGACAGTTCAAACTGCGGTATTTTGGAAGGTATTGTTACCATTACCACTCTATCCGCGCATGATGTGTCCGTTGGTGATTTGGTTACTGTTAGCGACAAGGGATCGACCGATTTAAATCCTCTTACAGAGTACAGGGTTTACGAAGTAACCACATCATCTCCATACACCTTCAAGTTTAAGGCCGACGCTGGAAACATTTCTGGAGCAACGATTGCAGTTGGTAAACGACAGTCTGTCGGACTTGGCTTCACCCATATGCCCACTCCTCCGTGGGCCATATACCACCAGCGCAGGCTGTGGATGCCGTTCAACTACACGATGACGGGGACTTCTGGAAGCCCGACAATCACATCCCGAAATGTCAGGGATGAGCTAATCGCATCTGATATTCTGGATCAAGACACCTACGATCAGATTCAGAACCAGTTCAAGATTGCTTCAGGAAGTGCCGACTTCATTGTTGGTATTCAACCATTCGCTGAGGATGCGTTGGTTGTGTTTGCCCGTAACTCCATCCACCTCATCCGTGGAGTTGGCGCGGACCTAGGCAATTCATCCGTTCAGGAAATCACACGCGAGGTGGGAGCAGTAGCCCGCAAGTCCATCGTACAGGTAGGCAGTCAAATTTTCTTTCTGTCGGATAACGGGGTTTATGGCGTAAACTTTGACGAGCTTTACAACCTGCGCGGAGCCACCACTCCTCTGTCCGAGCCGATCAATCCTCTGATGGCTCGTATTAACAAGTCTTATGTAGCTAATGCTGTTGGGGTCTATCACGATAATCGCTACTATCTTGCAGTTCCTTTGGATAGCTCTACGGTGAACAATGCCATCTTGGTTTACAACTTCCTGAATCAAGGATGGGAGTCTATCGACCTAATCAACAACTCCAACTGGAACATCATTGGGTTTGTTCGTTCAGGGGCTGGAACCGTCAATCGCCTGCACACCGTAAGCAAGGAGGGCGGCATCCACATGATTGACGAGACTGGAACTAGGGATGAGGACTATTACGACAAAGTGTGTTTGTCGCTTTCGTCTCCAGCTACGATTACAACCCTCAACATCAACTCCATCCTAACCACCCGTCAGTACACCTATTCGACGATGGATAGGAAGCGGTTTAACTCATACGAGTTGCACGTTGAGAGCGCAACTAATGTGGAGTCTAATGCAAGTTTGTCTATGGAAGTTGAGAACCCAGACTCAACCGTTGACATAGGAAATATATTTGATCTGTACGGTAATTATGTTCCTTCGGCTGAAGACCTGTCACTTCGCGGAAGGCTTGGCAACAAGCGTGGATATGGAGCGCAGATAACTGTCACTCCAAGCAAGGGTCGTCCAAAAGTAAGGGCGGTGAAGGTTACTGGAGCACTTCAAAACGGTGGTACTGTTTCTGCTGAATAATGCCTGACATCACCAGAGGGTATACGTTCACGGACTCCAATTCTGATTGGTCGTCCAATAAGAACACGGCTTTGCGTCTCAACAAGATGGTTGATGACGCAACGGTGAACATTGTCGCCGGAACCAACATAACCGTTTTCAGAAATGACAGCGGAATAAACATTTCAGCCGCTAGCGGTGGAGCAGGAAGCCCCGGTTATTACGGATCATTTTACGACACTACCGATCAAACTGCTGCTGCGGCAAACACGGCTTATCCGATAAATATTGGAAGTACAGCCGAATCAAATGGAGTAAGCATTGTAAGTGGAAACAGAATAACCATAGCAAACGGCGGAACTTACAATCTCCAATTTAGCATTCAGGTCGTAAACACCGACAGTCAGATTCAAGATATTCAAATCTGGCTAAGGAAAAATGGAAGCGATGTTGCGTCTAGCAACAGTATTGTAAGCGTACCAAATAAGCATGGCTCCGTAGATGGTCATGTGCTTCCTGCTTGGAATTTTGTTTTCACCGCAGCGGCTAATGACTACTACCAGTTGATGTGGTCCACAGCCAGCACGATGGTTTCTCTTGAGACCATTCCTGCTGGCACAACCCCAACCACGCCGTTGACTCCTTCCGTCATTCTTACGGTGAGTCAGGTGGTGAACATTGCTGCTCCGGGATCAATTACCGCCGGTCAGATTGCTTCTGTCAATGCCAGTTCGATCATTGGCACAATAAACGCCAATCAGATCAACAGCATCAATGCCAATCAGATAAACGGCACAATAACCGCGACCCAGATTGGTTCGGTTAATGCGACAACAATAAATGGAACAATAACTTCCAGTCAAATCGGAAGTGTGTCTGCCAGCACGATTGTAGGAACTATCAGTTCGTCGCAAATTAGCAGCGTTGCCGCAACGACAATCACGGGTTCTATCACAGCCTCTCAGATTAGCGGTGTTAATGCCAACACGATAGTTGGCTCTATCACTTCAAGTCAGATTAGTAGCGTTTCAGCTTCAACCATTACTGGTTCAATAACCTCCAGTCAAATTGGAAGCGTAGATGCTACATCAATCACGGGATCAATTACGTCAAGTCAGATTAGTAGTGTTTCAGCTACCTCCATCACAGGCTCCATCACCTCAAGCCAGATCGGAAGTGTTTCAGCTTCGTCGATCACGGGGTCTATAACCTCAAGTCAGATTGGAAGCGTTGCGGCGTCAACGATAACTGGAACATTGAGTTCTTCCCAGATAGGAAGTGTTTCGGCTTCCACTATTACTGGGTCTATTTCGTCTGGTCAAATTGGCAGCGTTTCCGCTTCGACCATTACTGGCGTAATTGTCACAAACCAATTAACCGACCAGATCATCAATACGCAAAAGCTTATTGCGAGTGATCTTTCTGTGATAAGGAGGGTGGCGAGCAATCCAACGCTACCGGATACTAACTATCCAAATGATTGCATCATTCTAAACACAACCAATAAGACTCTTTATCAGAATCTTTCTGGAACGTGGACGGCAGTAACTTCTTCGTCAAACGTAACTGGAACACTTACGGCTAATGACATATCTTCGGTTAATGCCACTTCCATAACCGGACTGATAATCGCAAGCCAAATTGGTTCGGTTTCAGCCAGTACCATTACTGGATCAATTTCAGCTTCACAGATTGGAAGTGTTAATGCCACTTCAATCACAGGATCAATTTCCTCGTCTCAGATTGGTAGTGTTGCGGCTAGCACGATTACTGGGTCAATAACCTCTTCTCAGATCGCTAGTGTTTCGGCGTCAACGATAACTGGAACGATCTCAGCATCTCAGATATCGTCTGTTAATGCTTCGGCCATCACAGGATCAATCACTTCATCGCAAATTGGAAGTGTTGCCGCCTCAACAATCACGGGGACGCTTTCTGCATCCCAGATTGGGACCGTAAATGCCTCGTCGATTACCGGATCAATCACTTCAACGCAGATAGGAAGTGTCGCGGCTACTTCGATTACTGGTTCCATTACATCTTCGCAAATCAGTAGCGTTGATGCCACCACCATCACGGGTTCGATTACGTCGTCTCAAATCAGTAGCGTAAATGCCTCAGCAATCACGGGCTCAATCACATCTGGTCAGATTAGCAGCGTTTCCGCTTCATCCATTACAGGAAGCATAACTTCAGGTCAGATATCGTCTGTTTCTGCGACTACGATAACTGGAACGCTTACCTCAACGCAGATTGGAAGCATCAATGCGTCCACTATCACGGTTGGGTTGATCCAGAATGGTCAAATTCAGTCGATTGACGCTGGGAAGCTGACTGCTGGAACTATCACGGCTACTATAAGCCTTGAGTCGCCAAAGATTGCCGTAGCTGGTGCGTGTTACAACGCTGCCTCCTACACCTCAAACACGTTTGGTTCCACCACACTAACAGTTGGTGATGACGGAACAAGCAAGCCTAGCGGATTTGACGACAATAACAAAGCCTACCTGACGATTGCAGATGCAAAGCTGTATGGCTGGGGTCATGGATCATACGGGAATCGCTATGGAAGGTCTGATCCGAAGATAAGCGTGTTTGCCGTGGGAGAGTTTTCAGGCATAGCCAGCGGTGAGTTTGCGGCATATGCGATTGAGTACAGCACGGATGGAGGAACAACTTGGGGTCAAGTTACAGCGATTGACGCATCTGCCCACTATCCTCAGACGTTTGTGTCGGTTTCTGGGGCTTTGGAGCTTACAGGAATGGCGGCTTTAGGTTCGGTTGATTTTAGGTTCAAGCTAACAGGAACCAACGGTGGCAACCCCACGTTTGAATACGGCCAGATTCAAGTGCTCTGTCACAACTTCTAATTGATAGAATAAGCCATGCCCATCCTATCCAAAGGCACTACTTTTACGTCACCCGATACGGTGACATCAAGCAAGCTTAACAACTTGGTTGACTCGGCTACCTTCGCTTCTGGAGCAGTCGATGGATCGACAACTGAGCTTTCTGGTGGAGCCATCATCGTCAAGAATGGTGGTATCACTCCAACCAAGCTATCGTCTGGTGCGCCTACTTGGACCGGGTCTACTGTTGAGGTTCCGCAGCACCTTACTGTTCAGAACACGATTGCATCTGGTGGTGATATCAGTACCTCTAGTAACTTAGCGGTCAATGGAACTACGGCTCTTACTGGAGACGCGACGCTTAGCGGTAAGATTATTCGCGCTGGAACTACTCCCAATCGCACGGTTGAGCTTCAAACCGCTGCAACCTCTGGCAACGCCAATCGAATTAGCTTTGGATGGGACAGCAACACTACTTCCCTGCTAGTTCAGATTGACGACACGAACTTCAAGGTTACGCTGACTCCTGTGTGAGTCCCATAGCGGAAGCCAAAGCCTACTACCAATCCAAGGGGTGGAGCTTTGAGCAGGACATAGGCTACTACCTGTGTCATGGGTATGTCTTCTCCACTCCTGACAGGCTTCTTCTAGCCAAGCCTGTTAGGAAGGAGATAGGGGAGGTAGACTGGCATCCAGAGTCGCCCGATTGCTGGTATGTCCATTACGCTGGAGGAAAGGGCTGTTTGGAGTGGTTTATCTCCCAAGCTCCCTACTTCCTGCCATTCATCGGTTGGACTCGTAACAAGGGCAAAAACAGCAGCTTCAGAGCCTATGATACGAGTCTTCTCTGTGCTAAACTAGGCGTCAAAGACTATGGCCTCCGTTAAAACTCCAGCCGCTCCCCCTCCTCCGACTCCCGTTAGCATGGCTGATGAATACCGCCGCACGGCTGAGGTCATGTCCGACCCCGAGCTTCAGAAGCGGATGCTGGATGTGGAGCGGGTTATGCGCCCTGAGTACGCCAAGCTCAATCTGGCTGACTTGGAGACGTATATGGGCGGGGTTTTGGGCCTACAGTCGCGTGCGGCTCGTCAGGCTGGTGAGCTTGAGCGGGAGCAGCTTGCCAAGCAGCGGGAGGCTGACATTGCGGCTGTGGAGGGCATGGGAGCGCGGGCTACGGCTGCTGCTAGGGCTGCTGACCCCTATTCCGCTCGTTTGGCTGAGTTGAGCCTTCAGGCTGCGGAGAAAGCCTTCTCTAGGGCCGAGCGTCTTAGCCCTGAAGACCTACGTCTTTCTCAGCAAGCTGCGCGGACGGCTGGGTTGGCCCGTGGGCGTATTGGCGATCAGTCTTCCGTAGCGGCTGAGATTCTCAATCGTGAGGATGCTATGGCGCGGCGTCGGGCTGAGGCTGGGCAGTATGGTCAGTTGGCCTTTGGGATGAACAAGGCTATGGCGGCTGACCCGCTCCAGTACATCCTTGGACGTTCTACGGGTGCCTTGGGGTATGGGGCTCAACAGCAGGGCTTCACCCAGCAGTTGGGCGGACAGCCGATTGGTCCGCGTGCTGTGGATTACAACGCTGCTCTCAATCTGGCTATGCAGAATCAGGCCAATCTGGGTCGTTATCAGACCGCCATCTACGGAGCTAATGCTCAAATGGCTGCGTCTGAAGCCGCCTCTAAGAATCAGCTTCTCGGATCAATGTTTGGTGCTGCTGGAACGATGCTTGGCGGACCAGTTGGTGGAATGCTTGGAAAATCCGTTTCAGGATTGTTTAGTGGCGGTGGCGGTGGTGGATTCCCCGGCGACATGGCTTGGAGACCCTCTGGAGGAGGCTAATAACTATGGCTTTTGCAACTGGAAGTCAGATTAGACCCGAGCTTTCGGCGGTTGACTACACGCCGTTTCTACAGGCTGCTGGACAGTCTGCTCAGATGCAGGCGCAGGGGATTGCTAGCTTTGCTTCTGGCGTCTCTCAGGGCATTCAGAACTTCCTCAAGAAAAAAGAAGAGAAACAGAACGAGCAGGAAGGAATTGCGTTCATCAAGAGTTTTGATCCTAGCCTTTCTGATGAAGCAGCTAAGGCTGGTTATAAGGCGGCTGGTGGTGCTGCTGCATTTGTTAAGTTCAAGACTGACATGGCTCAGGCCCAGTTGACTCAGCGTCTCAATCAAAAGCAGGTTGATGAGATGGAGCGGGCGCTAGCTGAGAAGAAGAAACTTGATGAGGCAATGCGTGAGTCTACGGCACCCGCTGCCGTTTCTGAGATTATGGCTGGAGTTCCTTTTGAGAAGCTATCAACTGGAACTCGCGCATTTACTCAGCCTTCTACTTCAACGGCTGATTTTGTTTCCAGAGCCCAGCGTGCTGGGATTTCCCCGACCACATACGCTCCGGTTGCTCTTACCCTGTCCCAAGTTGAGGAAAATTTATCCAAAGCTGAGCAGCTTAGAGGTGCTAAGCCTGAAGGCGTTGAGATGTTGCGTTTTCGTTCTCAAATGGCCGAGAAAGAGATGGAGGCTAGGGTTCAGCGTCGAGCGGATGAAATCTCTTTTAAACAGGCTGGCGCAAAGCCATTGCTGAACGCTGCCGAGGAACTTCGCGCTCAGGCTCTTGCTAGCAAGCAAACTGAGACCGGAGAGCGGACTCGTCTTGTTGAAAAAGTTAATCCTGATACTGGAGAAAAAGACGTTTACAAGCAAACCCTAGATATTTCAGGAAATCTTGTTAGCGAAGTTCCTCAGTTCAGGCCTACTCCCACTCCTAAAGAGCAAGCGGCAGCCGCTGAACTTGTTGAAAATACTAAGTCCGCTGTAAAGTGGATGAATGATTACGAAGAAAATCTATCTTCGGCAAATATTCGTGTAGCTAGAAATCAAACTGCACTTAAACTTCTTGAGTCTGGTCAGGTTAAAACTGGACCTGCCGCTACATATGTTCAGGCTGTTCGCCGTTTGATGTCCTCATTTGGAGGTGATCCCAAGACGATTGACGATACTGCAAAATTTGGTGTTGTCGTAAATATCCTTGGAGATCAGTTGATTAACTACTTCCAGAAGACAAAGGGAGCTATTTCAGACTACGAAACCAAGTACTTTGCGCGTCTTGCTGCTAACGAAAATAAGACACCTGAGGAGAACATAGCCATTTTGAAGATGGCTATAGCTATTGATGAACGCACAGGGAAAGCACAAGAAGCACTTGATGCCGCTAAAGAACGTGGCGAGGTAAAAGGAGCCGTTCAAGAGCGTGAGTTCATTAGGACGTTTGTTAAAAAGAATCCTCTTGATTTTGATGCCTTGTCGTTCGTTCCAGATTCCATAGTTGAGCGCAACCTTCGCCGGTAAGTAATTAAAATGGCTTACACAATCGAACAGCTTCAGTCCGCGCTTTCAGTTGCTATTGAACGAGACGACAAAAAAGATATTCAATACATCAAAGGACTGATAGATAAGCAAACTGGTCAGTCTGAGAAGTTTCCTTCCGCGCCTACTCCTTATGGTACTGGTGGTGGACTTGCTTTGTCGGAGATGCGAGATATTATTGATCCCGCCGCTAGTGCTCCTTCCGTTGTTCGCTACGGAGTTCCTGTGGCGGTTGGTTTAGCTACTGCTCCTGCGACAATTCCTACGCTTGCTAGTACTGCTGCAATCTCAGCGTTGAGCACGGGAGGTTCCGAGGCTATTTCTCAATTCCTTGAGACACTCTCTGGAGAGCGTAAGGCTGTTTCCGGCAAAGAAGTTTTTGCATCCACCGTATCTGGACTTGCTGTTCCTCTGAAGCTGAAGGAATACAGCAAGATTACTCAGTTCCTTACCAACTCAGGTATTTTTGGTACTGCTAATGAAACAAGCAGGGCTATTCAGGAGGGCGGTATCACTCCATCTACCAGCACGTTTGAAGGTGTGACGCGCATTCTAGGACCTTTCGCCGCTGGTGCAGTAGGAACATTTGCTCCAGCAAAAGTAGAGAAGGTTGAAAAGTATGCCGAGAGGCGTGCGGCCATCATGGCAGAGCGTTTTGGAGGGGCTATTATTCTGTCCGACCTTGGACCTGAGTTTACGGAAATTGAGCGTAGTGCTCTTGCTGGAAATAGCCGTAAGGTCCGTGAGCTATTAAATAATATGTCTATGAACTACGGAGATGCTCTCCGTGTTGCTTTCAAAGACGCTCCAAATGCAGAGGAGTTGGCAAAGCCATTTGTTCCGTACCAAGGCAAGGTCACTCGCTTGCAGCAAGCGGTGGACGATGCCGCCAAGGAATACAGCGTGCTTACCGAGAAGCTTGCGGAAGCTAGGGCCAACAATGCATCTAATTTGGCCGAGCTTGAGCGTCAAGCGGCTGATGCGGCTGGAGAGCTAATTAACGCACGGGCTCTTCACGACAAGGGTCTTGATAAGATTTTTGGAGGACTTGGATCAGATGCGGCTGCGTTTACTCCAAACGAACGTCTTGGCCGAGTAAATATTCAGATTGATTCAGTTAAGAAGTCCATTAAGGGGGCTGTTTCTAAGCTTTATTCTGAAGCAGGAATCAACGAAAACGACATCGTTGCCAACAAACAAGATTTGATTGATTGGATAGCCACAGGAGTTTCAGCCAAGAAAGATCAGGCTGTATTTATTGATGCGGTTGAGCGTGTCTTGAAGAAGCCGGGAATGATGGATGAGAACGGGAACATCACGCTGAAAGCCTACCGCGATATGCGCGATGAGCTTGCTAATGACTTCAAGCAAGCCGGTCAAAGCGCAACGGCTGCCCAGCGCACGGCTAGTCAAGTTTACGATGCGGTGAAGGCTGCTAGTGAAGACTTCCTTGAGCGAAACAGGGCAGATGCTCTACCCAAGTTCCAAAAGGCTAACGAAACCGCCCGAGGCATTTATGCTGCGCGTGAAGGCGAGCTTGGTGCTATTGGATTTGTTGAAGACAAGGATATTGAAGGCCTAATTAAGCTCATTAAGAAAAAGGGTTACAATGCGGTTTATCCAGAGCTTGAGGCGTATGCTGGAGCCATCAGAGCGTTGGGTGATGAAGCTTCTGTCGCTGCGTCTGAACAGTTTACCATCGATTTGAAAAAGTCGATCAGGGACGAAATTATTGGTCAGTCTCTTATTGAGGGCTCTGGTCAGATCACAAGAGGTTTTAAGGCCGTAAACATGACCAAGCTTGCTAAGAACCTATCCAGCCTTGTCTCTGAGGCTGGGTTCCCAGCCGAGTTTCTTGGTCTTGGAACTAGGGAACAAATCGACGCCTTGGCTCGTTTGGCTAACAGAGAAGGACGCAAAGGCTTTACGGCAGTTGAACTTAATGACTTTTTCAATGACGTAAGCATGGTTGGTTACGATAGGGCTTTGGCGCGTAAGGATTACGAGGAGGCCATGCGTACCTTCTATTCCAAGAGCAATAAGGCCGACAAGCAACAGGCTATGGATAGGGCCTTGCTTGCTCAGAAGAAAGCCGGTCTTGATTTAGCGGAGGCTACCGATTTGGCTAATAAAGCCTCGCAGGACCCGTTGGCTCGCCTGATGAATGATAGGTCTTTCCAGATTGATCCTGATTCCACTAAAAACGGACAATGGATTGGCAGGCTTTTGACTGTTGGCGAAAGCGACCTAAAGGAGTTGATGTCAACTCTCCGCAATCCTACGGCATTGGTTGACCCGAATGAGTTGATTCGTCGTAAGAAGTTGGCTGACGATATTGCCAAGGCTACATCCGCAGAGCTTCTCTTCCGTCCGTTGCGTTCTGCTACTGGAGAGGCGGGACAGATGGTTGACCTTACTGGAATAACCAATCTGTTTTATGGCGAGGGCAATAAGGCTTTCCGAGCCATTGTTGGCGATCAAGCCTTTAACGAGCTTAAAAAGACTTGGGGCAAGTCTGCTGCTGACATCCTGCAAAAACAGGTAAATCTTGGACTTCCGGCCTTTACCAATAAAGACGACCTTGTTGCTGCTGCCGCAGCCGTTGGTCTTGCTGGAGGACGGAGTACGGCTGGTGCAATGCTTGGAACAGCCCTAGACCGAATCAAGGGATTGATTGATCGTGGTCGTTACGCTAGACTTTGGCTGATGTACGGGGACCCCAAGACATCAGAGATGTGGAAGGCTGTTAATTACGACGTAGACAGGTTTATGCGTATGTCTACCCGTAATGCCGTGCTTGTCCAGCTTGCGGATCGTGACGACGATGAGCGAGAACAGGCTCAGTTGAGCAACCGCTACCTCACGCAAGGTCAGCCCACTCGTTAATCCGCTCGTACCAGCCGGGTTCTAGCCAGAACTTCAGGCCATCGTTGACGCCTGACCAAATCTCTCCCAGATAGGTGGGTTGCCCACCGTCTGGATGGGGTGAAACCCCTACTAGCGTAAACCGCTGCCTATTGGCTTCTAGGACCGTTAGTGTTCCTGACCGTTCCGTCAGGACACATTCCACCTCTGGCTTAAACCTGTAGATGGGCGGGCCTGCGTCTGAGGTCATTTCCGTCTATTTTAAGCCATTTTGACCACTTAGCCTATACCCACATAGCCATTTTAGGTCAAATCGTCTTAAAATTGATTCTAGGGCCTATTCTGAGGCTTTTAGGACGTACCCCTAATCCGCAGTTCTATGAGGTCTTGGTTGTCCTTACGGACTCTTACAGGGGTAATTTCAAACTCTATCCAGCCTAGGGCGCAAGCCGACCTACCCGCATCCACGTTGTAGGAGGCCCGTCCAGACTCATAAGCCTTCAGATAGGAGCCTGTACGGCCTAGCCAAGGGGTGCGTTCGCGGACCTCCACCCCATTCTTGGTGCTAACTAGCTTGATGCGCGGACTGGAGGGTAGGCACCCCTTCCCGTGGGTGTGGCCCATGAGGTAGATGTCGGCGTCTGCCGTGCTAGCCATCTTCTCAATGGACCCAAACTGACCCGCTGGGGTGGCTCCTCCCCCCTTCCCATGATGGGCGAAGATGTCCAGAGCTACCCTTTTCCCCGTTCCTTTGAGGCCGACCGAGAGACGGATGAATCCGCACACCCCCAGATATTTCCCGCCCAAAGCCGACGCAAGAACGTGATCGGTAGTCTGATCGCCAAAGTCAAAGTAGTGATTGCCGCCAAGAAGGCCAATAACCCTACCGCGCATCCATCCAAGCTCATTGACCAGAGTCTTCGTAACGCCTTTGTAAACATCTTTGAGTGTGTTTTTGGTTGTGTTGTGTAAATTTACATCCGACAGGACGATACGTTCAGACGTACTCACCCCATCGGTGTAATCCCCCATGCCTAGGAACAAAGCATTCTTCTGAGCTTTGGCGTAGTCCAGAAACTCCTGCCAATGGCTACTGGCGAACATATCCGAATCCCTGTGGATGTCGCCAAACGGAATGAGCTTGAAAGGCTTCCCAATCTCCGCCTCCACCTTTACGTTGTGGGCGGTAAAGATTCCATCGGTACGCATATTAGTGTTTTTTGTTAGCCTTTCTCACTTCCCTTTGTTTTTGCGTGACTTCGGCATGGCAGGTTTTGCAAAGCAACCTGTAGCCGTCTCGCTCGACGAAAAGACGTTCCACATAAACGTCCCAACCTTGGAATCCGAGAACTGGGTCCACAACGGGATTGATGTGGTCAACATGACATTCGGAGTTGCCCACAATTTGGGAACATGAGGCACATCTGTACTGGTTCCGCGCAACGCGGGCTGCTTTCTTACAGGCATACTTTGGAGCCCATCGTCCTGAGGCTCGCCTGAGTGCAGATATAACGAACGAACGGAATCGACTACTGGTCCAAGCTCCATTGCAGTAGGGTGTATCTGTCATTTAGCTACGGCGTACAACTTCATGCCCCAACCATAACAGACAGGCGTGGATGTGCTTGCAATTAACACGCTCCACATGGGGGTAGTCAATCGGGGTTGCTCCAGCCCTTATGCGCGGACCACATCTGGCCATCCAGTCGCGGCATGAGCATTCACCCATGCCGTGATGGAGGGATAGGTCACAGACATAAAACTCCTCTTCCTTGGACTCTGAAGTGACATGGAAGAGAAGCTGTCCACGATGCTCAACCCTTAGAGGCTTTTCTAATGGCTTCGCTTTCCAAGCGTTTGGCTCTAGCTGTGACAAATGCATTGTAGCGTTCAATTAGCTTGAATTGATCGACAGGGTCTTGGCAGTCGCGGATGTCCAATACCAGCGCAGCCATTACTTGTTCTTCGTGATGTTCGAGTTCTCGTTTGTCCATTTGAGTAGGTAGCCTTGTTGTTCTGCCCATTTTGGGTCGTGATGAATTCTGTCGTGACAAGCTCGGCAAACAGCTAGGAAGATAGATGCGTCATTCAGCTTCCCACCTCTGCCGAGCGGTAGTTTGTGGTGGATGTCGGTGGCCTCTGACTCGGAGCACACCTCACAGGTCGGATGGACTGATAGGTAGTCGGATTTACTTACGCGATAAATCTTCAGGGCTTGCGCCCGCTTTCGACTCACCCGCCTGAGAGGTGTACGCCTAATCAAGATCGTGGATCGTAATTGTTCTTGTACCGCCAGATGCCACAGGCGTTCTCAAACATCTCAAACTCCTTAGCCAGTTGATCGCCGTCGTATTTGACTACGTCGATGCGCCCCGGCTCGGTAGTTGAGATGTAGATGTTGTAGCCTATTGCTTTCTTGAAGTAGCCGTCCTCCCACTTGTCCTTCCAGTAGGAGGCGTAGTAGGCCGCGAGTTGGGCAGCGTGACCAAACGACGGGATGACCGGCTCGCCCTCATGGGTGCGCTTGGACTTGAAGTCCAGAATGCCACAAAGGTCACTATCCTTCGCTTTAAAGGCTATGTCGGTGGTTCCGGCATACCCATACTCTGGATTAACCGTTACGAACTCAGAAGCCACCACATTGATGCCAAGTGTTTCCATCTTGTTGATGGCGTCCTCAGCGTAGTTGATGATGTCTTGAGGATGTGCCAAATTATCGCCTTTTACCAAGGTTTCGATACAGTTGTGAATCCTAGTCCCCAACTGCGCGGCATCATCAGCCTCATCAAACGCTTTGGCTAAGATGAAGTCGATGTACTCCTCAAGACTCTCGTCCCCAATAACGGGACGGTTGAAGCAAGCTTCGACCACCTTACGATACTTCCACCGCTGAAGCATCTCATTGTGGATGAGCTTCAGGATGGAGGTGACGGACGGAATAAGCTTTAGCTTCCTAGCATCCTTGATTGTTGTGGCTCGGTTGGGACTCTTCGCCGTCTTTGACTGCGTCGGCTGCGTGTGAGCCGCAACTCCCTCCTTGGTGTACCAATGTTCCATTTAATTTGTCCTCTATTCGTTTGTTTATCGTTTCTGAGGCCTGTTCCCAGCTTTTGAACCCAATCTTTACCAGACTGAGTTCATGCTGGATGTCGATGAGCAGCAACTTGAGCGACCAGTTGGCATCACTCAAGTCACAAACTTCACGAAATGCACCAATAAATGATGGCGCATAGCGCGACTGTAAAGGCGAAGGCGATGACTGCGAGCTTGCAGAGCTCATTGTCGTCGTTCTTAAAGTTCATCGGAAGACCCCTTCGCTTTGGGCTCGGAGAGAGACAGAGACAGGAACTTGGTTCCCGTCTTTGATTCCTTCAGCCAGCCAGCAAGGCGGAATTCCTTGCCAGCTACGTTGAGCTTGCCGGTGTAGTCGGGCTTTTTATCACCCTCACCCTTTTCCTGATTGCGGAACAGAACACCCTTATTCGTATTGTCGTATTGCATGGTTTTATTTGGTTGGTCTAACAGAGATCAGAAAGGATTGTTGTTTTGCTTAACTGGCTTGCTTTCGACTTTTGGTGCGCTTGGCGCAACTCTTCCGCTAGCCGCATTCCCGTCGTCGTCCTCCTGAGTGATGCACATAAGTGCAGCGAGTGAGTATCGGCGCAGGTATGTAGTAGCACTTCCAACTCCTTGCGGGTCAGCTTTGGGCAAGGGGCTGAACGCGGTGTCTTCGATCCATTGGCCTGAAGAGTGGATGGCGCGAGTTGACAAATGAAGTCCCGTCTCTCCCTCAGCGAGCGTTTGGAGGATGACAATCCCGTGCTTGTTGCACGGCTCCTTGATTGCTTCGATGACCGATCCGAGACTTGCGTAGGAGCTACGGAAGTGCGGGTTCTTGGCGTCTTTCGAGGCATTGTTGATTTCCTTCTGAGCAGCCAGCAACGCTGGCGCAATGAGGTCAATTTTTTCCGAGGTCTTCATCTTGCATCAAGGTTTGAGTGTTTTGCAGCCATTCAATGGTTGCGGCGACGACAACCTCTTGCTCATGGCAACTTGGGGCTTCAAAGCGGCTCATCCAGCCGCTGAAGAGCAACGCGGCTTGCGCCAACGCTTGCTCGTAGTCCTGTCTTTGTGTTTTTATTTTTACCATCTGTGTTTCTGGTTTGATTGATTCTATCGTCTCCGTCAAGAGTTTTTTTCCTAAAAATCGCGTCGTAGTTCGACCGATAGCTTTCTGAGAAGCAGTTGCGTGGAGCGTCTCCTTTGCCGTTCATCGGTGGATTGCGTTGAAGGTTGTGGTTGGACGGTGGAAGGACATGGTTAGGCTAGCTACACCATCAGACCGGCCTTTGGCTTGGACAATGTTTACTTCGATGCGCTGAAGCGTCTGGTCGTTCAAGTCCTGCGTGCCTCCGTCTTCCTTCTCGTCTGGGGCGTGGATGAAGATGACCCGATCCGCGTCTTGTTCGATGTTGCCTGACTCGCGGAGGTCAGAGAGGCGGGGAAGTCTGTTCTCCTTCTCCACTTCTCGGCCAAGCTGGGCTAGCAAGATGACGGGAATCTTCATGCTCACCGCAAGGTCCTTCAGAGCCATTGTCATCCGTCCAATGGCGATGTCGCGGGTCTCTCCACGTTCCTGCTGAGGATCGTAGCGTTGGAGATAATCCACGATGATGGCCTTGATCGGCATGAAGCTTTTGCACGCTTCAACACGGGCTGTAATCTGGCTTAAAGTTCTGTCCTGATCGAAGACGCTCAGGGTCTTCATCTCGGCAACCTCCTTAAGCCCTTGCGTGAACTTCTTGGCGTCTGCATCCAACACCTGATTGCGCCTTACGTTCCTCCAGCTAACGCCAGACCTAATCTGCGCAAACAAGGGGGCTAACTGCTCAATTGGCATTTCTCGGCTAAACAACAGTACATTTCCGTATTTCTGAGCCCAAGACCATGCCACTTGTCGAGCACAGGAACTCTTTCCGCGTCCGGGGCGTGCCGCAACAATGATCAATTCTCCAGCCGTAGCCTGCCCCATCTCCTTGTTCCAGTCAGACCAAGGCCATTCCAGCCCTGAGTTTTCCTCAGTCTGTTTTCCAGCTAGGATATCGGCCACCTTCCCAATGCAGTCGTTGGCTGCTTGGCTCAGGCTCTTGCAGACGTTCGTGGCATTCTTCAGAGCTAGCACCCGCCCAATCTTAGCTACGAAGTCGTCGAGGCTAGCCTTCTTAACGAGGGCTGCTTCCCGCGTTTCCTCGCTTATTAAGGCTATCTGACGTAACTGATAAAGCTCTCTTAGCTGGTCTAGGCTATAACTGAACGCAACCCCTGTAGCCACATAGGCTGTAGCCTCCGAATAGCCAGAGACTCCTCCCACACTATCCAGCTTTGGATCGGCCTTCTTTAGTTCCTCAAGGATGATGTGGGCGTCCAAGGGCTTGCCGTGAGCATGGCATCCCATGATCGTTTTCCAAATGGCCTGATGTGGACGATGGTAGAACCATTGCTCGCTAACCCGGTAGTCGAGAGCTTTGGATAGATAGGCCGCGCCATCCAAGACGATGCACGAAAGCACCGTCCGCTCTGCTTCGATTGAGTGTGGTAGGTTCATTCTCTTCCTTTGTTTTTCATGTAGGCTATGATTTCTTTCTTGGTGTGCGGGAGATCGGAGTAGTACTTCCTACGATGGACGATGTTGCCAATCGTAGTCTCAGTACTGTCCAAATCTTTCGCGATGGACTTGATATGCTGCCCACTCTTGTACCGCCTGATGGCTTCCAAGATTACGGCAGACGTAACCGGAGCACGCCTAACGTGATCCTTCCTTTCTGATACGGAAGCAAGAGCAATAGGAATATCTGTAGCATATTCATACTTGCTGAGATGCTTATCGAACAACCACCTGATGCTCTCCATTGTTTCGCTGATATTCATTTAGTTTCCTTTCTAGTTGTCTGGCAAATTCCGCACTCACCTTCTCCACTTGTCCACTCTGGAGTATCTTTCCAACCTCTAGGTCCGTCAGAGGCGTGGGCGATGGTTTCGATTTCATCCCAGCGTTTCCAAATTGGTCCGAAAGAACTGGCGAGTTCGTATTCTCGGTAGGGCTTTTTGTACGGGTAAGTAACGTGAGAAATGACTTCATGTTGAGTGATGTCTCCGCAGGGCCATTTGATCCATGCGAAGAGCGGGAGACACGGACGACGCTTGGACTTATTTGCAAGCTTCATTCTTCCACTTTCTGAAGAATCTCCGCGAGTTGGTTGCGGATGTTCTTCGCCAGAGCTTCCACGTTTTCGTATCCTCCCTCTCCATGTTTGACTACGCTGCGTAGATGCTGGTCGATGTCGTGCATTACTGAGAACGCTTCCATAGCGTGGATGGCACGCTGATGCTCATACCGTTCTTCTGGGAGAGTGAATTCAAGAATGGCTTTCATTTATGGCTTGGGCTACGGATGGGAATTGCTGGTTGAATATTTCTTTGATGGCTTGGGCTACGTCACGGTGCTCCTTCTGCGTACCATCAGCACAACGCTGCTCAAGATAGTGAATCCAAGAGCGGACATTGCCGGTCATGTACAACGTAGTCTGCGTGCAGAGAGGCAAGATCATCCGAGCTGTCTCCTTGCTCACTCCGTATTGAAGCAGTAGGTTGTAGGCTTGAAACGCCTCCTGAACTACTCCCGCAGCCATGCCTTCGTTGATGTGATCTTTGTACACCTCTCCACTTGCTTGCCTGTTAGTCTTGTCCTGAGTGCGTAGTTCAATCGGCTCGTAGGTTGCGCTCTTGGCGTATCGCTGGCTGAACTCTTGGAATGTGAACGACCGATGCCGCAGGAGTTGCGCCGCGATGGCCCTGCTCGTCACAATCTCCACGGTCATGGAGACAGTCTCAAAAATTGACCAATGTCCGTGTTTCACGCAGTAGCGTAAGAGTCTGGGAGCGGTCTCTACGTTTAGTTGGTTAGCTGGGTTGCTCACCCTAGCGCAATAGCTGATGAGTTCATCAGCCGTATTGATGCCTTCAACGAGCGGCTTAGTTACCGCTATCAGTTTCACGTTCATTTGGTATGTAGCAGTCTAGTTCTTTTGGGTTGGAAAATTGGCAGATAGGAAGTCCGAGCTTCTCAGCCCTGTCCTCCACGTCTTGCGTCAAAGCGCGGAAACATCGCTTAAACTGCGTGCATCCATCGCCTGAGCAGAAGGTCATGTCTTTGTAGGTCACGGCTGCGCCTCCTTTGGTTTTGTGTAGTCCTCTACCGGAGGGAGTTCGTTTTGATTCATCTCAATCGAGAAGTGCGGCTTTGATGCCCATAAGCATCGGTAAGAATTGCCGTCTCCGTCATACCATCCAATCCACCCACCGCTTAATTGCTTCCACCATTCTCCGTTGGCCCACGCCCGCCACGAAACATAACCGTCGTCGCAGCGCATTGTGATGTACCAGCCTTTGCGCCTAGGTGTTTTGGTCTTTGGGTTCCATTTCATTTGCTCGCCTCTCTTTCGGATTGAAGTTGCACCCGAGCCAGACGTTCGGCCTTTCGGCTTTCTTCAAGTTCGTGCTCAACTGCGGCAAGCCTAGCGGCGCGATTGGCAAACTGCGTGCGCTCGGATTGAAGTTCCTCACATCGGCTACGGAGAGCGGCGTTCTCCGTTTCCAGCTTGTCCACCATTGCGCGGTATTCCACGCAAGCCTTAAGCAGTTTGGATGTGTCAGTTTCCATTATCCCGATCCTTCTTTAGTTGTTCACGTTTTTCCTTCAACCGTTTCTCAAGCTCTACCATCTGCTCTGGACTCATCAGATTGATGCAGGTGAATGCAATCAACGAATCATCGTCAAACAGTCTGGCTAGGATGGCGTATTCCTTCTCGTAGAAGCGAAGCGCGGCCTCTACCCCGTACTTCTGCTTGTATTCATCAGCCAGTTCCTTGGCGTGGAGGATTGAATGCTCTCCCCATCGCTTATGCTTAAAGGCGAACATTTTGTTTTGTGTTTTGTGCTATGAGTTTTGCAAGTCCTATGATTAAAAGACTATTTGTTTCAAATCTTTTGTGACCTAGTGTGGACTCCACTACTTCTTCTCCAAGTTTGCGAACCTGAAGAAGGATGGCCCGCGCCTCCTCATCCTTAATCTTCTCAATGGTTAGTGCCATATGGATGTCTTGTTTTTCCAAGGGTCCTGCTCTTTGTACTCATCCGCATAGGGGATGTCGTTCAGGTCCATCCGTGTTTCTTCCAAGAGTTGGATGGCTATGAGGTCTATTTCTTGATCCATTTGAACTCTCCTTCCATGTTGTAAGTGGCCGCGCCATTTGCAATGGCTTGCTTCTCCATCTTCAACGTAGCTTCCTTAACTCCCGTGATGTGAGCTAGGATGGTTAGAGCAGCTAGTGCTGTGACTATCATCACTACGATGAGTATGTCTTCTTTGTCTTTCATGATTTGTTTGTTTGTTGACTGACTCTGTTGTTTCAAAAGGGCAACGCCCGCCAGTTTGCAAGCTAAACTTA
>Ga0208784_1000434_pt1 | contig 20510 bp, 29 predicted proteins | sample DEB19_08_DNA_FD_184531 | JGI IMG/M metagenome (GOLD analysis project Ga0208784, IMG submission 184531) | Aqueous microbial communities from the Delaware River and Bay under freshwater to marine salinity gradient to study organic matter... | ecosystem: Environmental > Aquatic > Marine > Coastal ... | reverse complement strand
ATTTAGCGGCTTGCTTTGCCTGTTTGGTACTCAAAGTACTAATTCCGTTCTGTGCCATATGTATATTTAGCCTTTAGCTCTTTGAGAACGCGACTGTTTCTAGGCAATCCAGCCATTAAGTAATCCATTTGGTCAGCCAATATGGTTCTGCTCTGTAGTATCAAATTTTCGTAATGGCAGGGTTCATATGGCACATACAATAGCTCCATGCCCACTTCATGTAACAGTCTATCTCCTTTTCGAGCATTACATTTGCGACAACTAGTAACTAAATTGCGATAGGTGTTTTGACCCCCACGACTGCGTGGTATAATATGATCACGGCTGAGGTCACGGAAATTTGGGAATAATTTACCACAGTAGGCACAGATATTACGGTCACGCCCAAACAAGGTACGATTTGAGATACCTACCTTAGCGTGTTTCTGTGGATTAAAGCCGTGGCCACGGATAGCAATTATGCTAGGTGTTTCTAAATAGCTTTGTGTACCATCTTCTTGGTAGCCACCATGATAGCGAGCCACGATGGTGCCTAGGCTCCAGGCCACTGCTGATTTTGCGTGATAGGTTATGGCATCGTCAGTTGAGATCCATTGTCTAGGAACTCCTGAGATGTCTAAGGCTAGAACTGTCATGATTACTCCTTGTTTCGAATACAGTCATAGGTATTTAACAGATTATACTACAGCAGACTGCGACGGTCTACTGAGCTATAAATCTGGAGGCGGGTGCGGTGAAGTTGGCGGTGTAGCGAGCGTAACCTCGGGTGATACGGAGATCTGAAATATATCCTGTAAACGCACCAGTGCCAGTATGGGCAACATCATCACCAATATACAATGTTTGCGCAGATGAATAATCTTGTACAGCAGGCGTATTTGAATTTACCACTGTTCCATTTACAAATAATCTAAAAGTTCCTGATTGTCTAGTAGTGGCAACATGATACCAGGTTAAAGTTGTCATACTAGCAGTTGAATAACTTACTGCTGTTACATTCCAATTACTGAAAATTAAATTTGATCCTTGTACATAGAATGCCCATGAGGTAGTGCTGTTAGTACTCAAAGTTCCAACAAACTGCTGATTGTTAAAATTAACAAAATAAATCCAACATTCAACTGTAAAATCAGCTGTTCTCAGTGTAAACAATTCCGATGCAGGTATAGTCGCATAATCTCCAGTTCCATCAAAGTACATACTACCACCGGTGAATTTAGTTACTACACTGGATGTTCGAGCATCCGCCACAGTCTCAAGCACGTTACGTCCGGTACGGTCTATTATAGCACCGTCAACAAAGTTTAACAAAATTGAAGTATTGGCTGTAGATGTCAGTGGTGCTGTAGGCAAGGTCAGCGTTGTAAGAGTTGCGTTATATGGACTGTTCCCCACAATGGACCTTAAATTAGCGATATATCCTGGCCAAAATTGATTTGCAGCACCATCTTGGTGGGCACCTATTCTTATCCCACGATCAGTTGTTAGGTTAATTGCGTTGGTATTTGAAACTGTGCTACGTCTTGTGCCATCAACAAACAAACTCATAGTTCCACTGGTTCTGCACCAGGCTACATGAATCCATTGGTATAATGGAAATGCTGCTGTATCATCTAAATATTGCACCGAGTTTGTAGCACCGTTACCGTAATAAACTCCCATTCTTCCACTTGTAACTGATCCAACACCAAATATAAATCCCCAGTTATTAGTTGTCACTTGAGAAAGTATATAATTAGCAGTCAGTGAACTTGTAGCATAAGCCCAAAATTCTACGCAAAAATCTTGAGATGCGGCAAACTTGAAAGCAGGATTATAAGTCATTTCTAGGTAATCACCAGTACCATCCAAGTACATACTACCGCCGTGTACAGCAGGACTATAAACTGCGGTGGGAGCAAAGGGTGAGAAGGCCTGTACCTGTGGCGATCCTGATGTAGTAAGAGTAAAGTTATTAGAACTTATATCTCTCAAACGATTGCTTTGACAAACAAGAAATTTTGTATTTGTTATAGCAGTAAGAGGTCCAGTTGGAACCGTAATACTAACTTGTGTTGGATCATAAACAGACGATCCTTTAACGAATCTCGCATTAGATATATAACCAAGAAAATAGTCTACACCATTGGGGCCACCAACTCTTATGTTAGATGTACCAGAAAAATTATTAGTAACGGTCGCTGTACCAACTCGACTTCCATTAACAAATATTGACATTGTAGTACCAGAGCGACATACAGCAACATGATTCCACGAATTCAATGGTCCCGAAGTTCCGCTAACATATGTGTTATTCCAACCTTGTATTCTAATAACACCTCCTGTAATAAGGGTAAATACCCACTGCGTTTCTGTATTGCTTTCTAAATTTCCAATAAGTGCTTGGTTGCCAGATTTTGATGTCCAGTACCAAAGCTCGGCACAAAAATCACCGGTTCCTGGCGAAGTTTCTGCTCCTGTTACTGCAGAGATATTATGACTGCTAGTATCGATAAAATATACGCTCCATCCTGCCGGACTAAACGGTGAAAATGTACCTTGTGTAGCATTTCCGTTGCGTGTGATCAGGAATTGATTACTACTAGAATCTAAGAAAGTGTGGTTGTTGTGGGGTTGATCGTATTGTAGAGTAAGTAATTGTGTGTTGGCTATGGCAGTGAGTGGTTGGGTTGGTGGTGTAAAATTAGCAGTGTATACTGCGGTACCTTTGACAAATCTAAAATTACTGGAATAGCCCTGCATACCACGATTAGCCGCCGCTGCTTGATTAATTATATTAGGCACATAACTTGTGCCTGGATCATTTAATGATAGTGTCGAAAGAGTAGTATTAGTGGCAACACTTACACCATTTATGTAGATAGTTAGTGTTCCACCGTTTCGAACTACTGCAACATGTTGCCAAGCATTAATAATAATTGCACCAGCTGATGTATTTGCAGAGTAAACAGTTGAACTTACACATACAGTAAGATTTAACGCCCCGGTTGATCCAAAGTAAAGTTCTATTTCGGTTGTAGCATTTGTGCTACCCTCTCTGCTATATATAAAATTGTAAGTGTTTATAGCAGTAGGATAAATCCACGCTTCTATGGTCCAATCTACTGAAGTTAGAGCAAACGCATTATTACCTGGAGCTGTTAAGTAATCACCGGTTCCGTCAAAATACATACTACCATTGACTCCGGTGTTGGTGATGTTAAATGGGTTATAACTATTAAGACTTACCCTGGTAGAAGTATGACCCGAAGATGTTATAGCACCGATGTTGGTGCCACGATTGATTAATTGCCCATCTGTAAACAATAACAAAGTTGTAGCAGACAGCGAAGTTAACCGTGTTGTACTAGGTGTAAAATTCGCTGCGTACACCACTGACTTTGTTAATCTAAAGTTGGAAACTGAATAGTCTGCGTTACCGGAATATGTGCCATTTTGAGTATAAGCTCCAGATCCAATAACCAAAGTTGACCCAGCCACACTATAAGTTACTGCTGTTTGAGCAGCCCCGGTTTGTTGACCATTAACAAATAATTTAAGATTATTGGCAGCAGAACCTGATCTAACAAAAGCTGCATGATACCATGTGCCCGGTAAGAATGAAACTGTAAAACTATTTGATGTGGGAGTGCCACTAGAATAAGTTACAAAATTTAGTGTGTTAAATACCGAACCAGAAACATTCCAGGTTACGGCCCACCCATTGGTGGCTGTGCTCATCATGTTCCCACCTAAGTGGCTGCCGGCACTTGCCATGGTGTTGAGTGCGTTCCAATTCAACCAAAATTCTAAAGTGAAATCTGTGTTGATTAGGTCAAAGTCTGAACTAGCAGGTATAGTAATAAAACTTCGGTCTCTAGTTAATAAAGACCATCCTGTACTATATGGCGTAAAATTACTAGCACGAGCATCACCGTATGCAGTAAGATTAAAGTTATTTGTACTAGCGTCAGATAAGACATTAGTGCCGGTGTCTCCCGGTAACAGTAGAGTGGTTAATCTAAAATATAAGTCTGCTACACTTATGGTGATAGAGAATGCCTGCGGTGTATCTTGATTCTCGGCGTCGGTGGCAACAATAGTAAAATTATAGGTAGTCTCTGTGGCAATACCTGTTACAGTGCCTGATAATAGGCCTGAACTACTTAGTGTAAGACCAGTTGGTAGTGTGCTACCTGCCTGTAGACTAAACGTGATTGCTGAATTACTAGCAGCTACTAACTGAATACTGATAGCAGAATCTTTAACACCACTAGGTAAAGGACTGGTAGTGGTCCAAGTAGGCATTGAACTATAATTTAGGCCATTTACACGAATGCCTACACCACCATCGGGGTTGACTAGATACACAGTATAAGTACCTGCTGATTGTGCTGGTACCTGTGCTCTGACTTCTGTGCTGCTGATAAAACTTACACTGGTGGCTACTACACTACCAATTATGACGGAACAACCTGTGACAAAGCCAGTACCCGTAATCTTTATATAGCCGCCCGCAACAGACACGGCGGTGTCATCCAATACTGTATAAGCATTGTCTGTGACTTGTATGTTGGTGAGTTTGGGACTACCACCTGTTTGAACAGTGGTAGCTACTGAGCTTTCGAGTTGAGTTACAGTGATTGTGCCCGGGGTAATTGCTGACCCCGGTAACTTTTGTATGGTCATAAGTGTAATTCCAAAGAATTACACTTATTTACCGCGGCGTCGTCCTACTTGTCTAAGTAAATCACGACCAACTAGGCCTTGCTCAATTTCAGCTAGAGCAGTTACAGTACTTTTATGACGCCGATCTACTAGTGGCGCTCGTCCGTGATTAAGTTCTCTTGTGCGTACAGCAGCGATGAGAATCAAGTCAAACTTGTTCTCTACTTGCCGCACACAGCGTTCTACATCTATTGGTTTCGCAGTGGTTTTCATTATCACCTTGGTTATGTGGAGCGGGAGGGGGGAGTCGAACCCCATCTATTTCAGTTTGGAAGACTGACGTGTAACCAAAAACACTTCACCCGCAGTTGTTAAAAACTTAATCCTTTAGCATATCGCAATCTTCGCGAATGTCTACCGTTTCCTTTATTTTTAGCTTTGTATGTGTCTGTTTGACTATGACAATTTGGACAGATTAAACAAACATTGTCTGGACGATTATTATCACTGTTGCCATCCTTGTGTTCAAGTTCTAATACTATACTTTTACCACACCAATTGTCAATACCACAAACGCTACATTTATATCCAAATGTTTCTCGTAGATATCGTTTAATAGATCCTTTTGACAAATATGCTTCGTTATGAATCCAATTTTCTACATTCTGAAAATGCTTATGATTAATCTGACATGCATGGTTACAGTAATATCCGACTTTATATGGTTTAGTTTTGTGTTCCGTATTACAACTTAAGCACGACCAAATTACATTGCCGTCATCTGTGTTATCTACAAGAATATTTTCTTGTTGAACATCTTTCCTTCTTCTAAATTGATTATTGAAAGAAGCAGAGCAACTTTTACTACAGAATATATTTTTTCTATGGTTATAATCTAACGATGACGAGCACTGTTTGCAAAGATTTGGATTCAGATCGTATAGTCGTATTTTTTCTTTAGTAATTTCGGCTATGATTTCTTTTGTTTTTTCACCGCCTAGCCGTCCTCTTTCTTGCCTAGATAAGTTTTGCACAATGACCTCTTTTATTTTTATTTATGCCAATAGTGCGAATATGGTGCTGAGCACAGGATTCGAACCTGCAATGTGGAGTTAACCAGCCGGATTACAAATCCGGTGCCTTCAACCTTTCAGCCAACTCAGCATGTTCTGTATTATACTTATATTCCTAATCTAGGTCAACCTATTTTAGGCCCATGGTCTTTCGGATAATTTCACCAATGTCCTCATGACCGGGACTATGTGCTGTAGCTATCATAGCACAGCGTTCTACTATGTCTGTGTATACTGCTTCGTGCATGACATCACGTGGTATCACGTTATTGCACTCAATGGCCAATCTATCATAAACTACCTGAAAAGCCAGTTCTGCAGTCTTATTCCTTGCCATGCCACTCTTCCCCGGTGTCGAGATTCTTTAAGGTTATGGGTCCAAAGATCCACTGTTCAGTTTCTTCATTGTACCATCCTGCGTTCTCTAGGCCTTCAAAATATTCTTCATCCCAAAGAGCTTGAATTTGTTCTTGTTCTTCTTCGTCAAACCCTTCCTTGAATGTCCAATCGACCCACGAACCATCCGTCATGTCAACCATTTCCCAGTCATAGTCGGTTACCATAAGTTCGTAACCATCGGGATTGTCTAGATCAATGTCGGGTCGCTCGTCACTTTCACATTCCCAGGTGCCCCAACGAAATCCTTCTTCTTTGATGAATTCTCTGCCATCCTGGTGCCAAAACTGACGTTCCACTGCTGACTTTTTATGCCTATTAGTGATTTGCCAACGTGCCATGTTATTCTCCGGTATGAATTACTTCAATGTTACTTTGGTTAAGAAATTGTATGCCGTCGTTTGATCGGTATTGCTTACCATAGTATACACGATTGATACCAGCTTGGTAAATGCCTTTGGCACATTCCATACAAGGACTGTGAGTAATAAACAAGTCGGCACCTAATCCACTCTCGTGACTACGTGCCAATTTCATCAGGGCGTTCATTTCGGCATGCAAGACCTCAGGTCTAGTCTTGAGCGTACCATCCGCTTGTTCGGACTCACAATTGTTGTCCCAGCCTGCTGGCATGCCATTATAACCCATGCTTATAATGCGATCATCACGTACCACAATAGCACCAACTTGTAGCCTACGAGCCGAACTTAGTTCAGCTACACGTTCGGCTATGTCCGAATATAACCTAACAAATTTTGACTTCACTGCCGTAGCCTAAGATTAAGCGTAAAATTTTCTATCACTAGTTTAGCAATAGTGGCCAACATGGCATGTGCCTGCACATCAGGTTCTAGTTGGCCCCATTCACGATTGTATTGGTCTACCAAACTGCTAACTATCATTTCAGTAGCATTACGTTCGTCTATGGCTAACATGCCCCAATCTATCGGATCTTCAGTTTCGACTTGTTCCAATAGATCTAAGATGTCAGCTATTTCTACTTTATTCGCCATTGAGTAGTTCAACCACAGTTTCGTAGTCCTCGGTGACTTCCCAAGTTCCATGTGGTGGCACAAACAAGAATGTCACAGTATCAATGGTGCCATCTTCACGCACAATGGTACTAGCATGTGCAGTAACCACAAGGTCACGTTTGATAGCTATTGGTTGACCTTTGTGCATAGGGCTTGAGTTTGTTAATTTGATATACATAATTTTCCTTTAGGGTTCCTTGGACCATTTTTTCAGTGGACATTCGGTCCACTTGAATCTAGTTTTGGCTGGCATAAAACAGCCACATTGAGTACATACGAACATCTTATAGTGTTCACAAGTACGACATATTGCTAGTCTAGCTTGAGCATATGACTCAGGCGGTTCGTTCTGATCTGGTTGTTGTTCTGGCATTGCTATTCTACTCTATATGGTGCCCCAGGGGAGACTCGAACTCCCACGCCTTTCGGCACTGGCTTCTAAGACCAGCATGGCTACCATTACATCACCGGGGCTGAAATCATGGTGCGGATAGCCGGAGTCGAACCGGCATGCCTTTCGGCGATTGATTTTAAGTCAATTGAGTATACCTGTTTCTCCATATCCGCCTACTACCTAAATGGTGGACCAACTACCCATGCCACCATGCTATACCTAGATCCTGCTATCAAGGGCGTTACTTCGTGTACTTGATAACTAGGAAAAACTATTATACTACCACGATCACGTGGAGCGCAATCATATTCTTGCCCATATCTTAACATTCTTAAATCCGAACCTTGATATTCCGCAGCGTCAGATAACTGTACACTGATACTTAGTTTACGTATTTCTAGTTGATCATAAAACATATCCATATGACTGCAATAAAAATCACCTAGTTGATCATATCTAGCAAATTGTAAACATTCTACAAACTTGAGATCAAAGTTCCAAAACTGTCTATTAAAATTATCTACAGCCACATTAATACGATTGAATATCCATTCGGTACGTGTATCACTGGGACGAAAGAAACTAACTGTGCTTTGGCGCACTTGATTATCTACTGTACGACCGGTACCTAAGTTACCTGCTTGTGTCTCTAGTTCTAGTCCTAATGCAATAATTTCATCGCACTCAGCTGGTGTAAAATAATTGAGTTGATAGGCCCAAGGATTTAGAGTGGCTGGCTTTAAGACACGTATGTAGTTTCTATCAAACACCTTCTATGACCCTATCATGCATAGTGATTCCATTAAGATGATCTAGTTCATGTTGAAAGCAACGTGCAGCTAGCCCGGTAAATTCGCGTTCTTGGTATATACCACGAGCATTGGCAAATTTTACCAAGATAGTAGCCGAACGTACAATTTCACATATGTCACCTGGATAGCTCAAACAGCCTTCGCGGCTGGTAATAGTGGCACCACGATGTTCGAGTATTTCGGGATTGAAGCAATGAAAGGCTTCACGATCTACGTACATAACAAATAATCTAGCATTGACACCAGCTTGATTAGCAGCTAATCCTATTCCATTAGATTTCATCATTAATTGAAAAAGATTCTGTGCTAGTCTAAGATTATCCATGGGTCGTGTAAATTCACATGGTACACACTCAAGATGTAATAGACTAGGATCTAACTTCATTTCTCCACTCAACTCTGCCCCACTGATCAATTTTAGCTCGACTTTGATATCTTATAATTTCTACATACTCTCTGCGTTCTACAACGATGCGCCCACCTCGGTCTAGTAGTTCCCGAATTTTGACTCTAGCTGCATCATGTAGAGGTTCAAAACGACGGAACTGCATAATGACCTCCTTTAACGAAATGGCGGGCCGTATACCCAGCCTACTATGGCGTAGCGTTCTCCTCTAGTAATTGGTGTAACTCGATGTGGTACTGAACTTGAAAATACTGTGATTGATCCTTGTTCACGCGGTGCTTGAATAAATGATTCATTAGCATAAAACAATTCTAAATTGCCACCTTCATATGATTCTGGATCCGACAACTGTATACTAAAACTTAATTTCCTATGATATCGACCATCACGTCCTATGTTACGACCGCAGTCAATATGCAGTTCATAGTGATCATCTAGGCTATCGTAGGCTGTATATTGCAGTGGTTCGAAACCAAGTATATCAAATTGATAATACTTATCATTGCCAACTTCAACAAATCCTTGTATAAGATCAAATAACCAACCATACCGATCATCACGATCTAGCCAAGCCATGCGACATTTGCGTATGCGATCATCAACATTACCACCTTCGATCATGGCCGACTCTAAATTGAGATTATGTCGATCAGCAAGTAGTTCTTGACATTGCTCTTGACTAATAAATTTGCGATTAGTCAAGAAATCTCTATAGATATTAAAATATAACTGGCTAGTACTCACAGTCATAGTTTCAACTCTGTTAAATTCATGTCACTGCCTAGCGTACCACGGAAAAACGTATTAAACGCTAGACTTACCCTAGTGTAATCACCCGAAACTACATCCACCATGTGCTCGAACGAGCTCGGGAAACACACAATCACGCCGGTTTCCACAGGTAACCACCAAGAGTCACTGTTCCAGTTGTTATAGGTTTCTGTGATTACTTCTAGTCCACGGTAGGTACCGGGCTTGAAAAACTTAATACGATCCGACTCAGATCGGGCATCTACGTAATATACACCACTGATAATACTGTTAGGGTGAGCATGTTTATGATGGCTTTCATTTAATGTAGTATAGTTTGCCCATGCTTGAGTAATGTACAATTCACAATCATTCTTTGGTGCGTAGATTCTAGCAAAATAATCTTGGGCTGCTTCTAGGCAGGCTTTATGAATACGCTGTAGTTTCTTTTGTTTGAATAGATAGCTATCTGCGCTGGTGCGATTGAATTGATTGGCACGTTGTGGCAAGTTATTGATAAAAGTTATTTCCGAGTTGTTGGGTTTTTCTTCGTCTCTATAAAAACCTACTGCTGTTGGAAAAAGTGATTCTATAGCTTGAAATTGCATATGCACCTTAGTTGAATTTTGGAGCGGGTAGTCGGATTCGAACCGACGACATTTTGCTTGGCAAGCAAACATTCTACCCCTGAATTATACCCGCATGTTTTTACTTAGCTAACGAAAGTATAGCACGAACTTTATTTGTTGTCGAGTAGCGTTCTAACCGATCAAAGAATTCTATGTCTCCACAATACTCACGACCTATTATAGTCTGTCCTCTATAGTCCGAACCTTTTATCATTAGGTCAGGCTGGAACCTACGTATGTATTCTCTTAGCTCATCATCTGTGTCAAAGATGTCCACACGATCAACACTGCGTAAGGCATGCAACAATGAGGCACGTTCATATTCCGTGTTGACTGGCCTGTGTTCACCTTTTAATTCACGCACTCTGCGATCACTGTCAATTAGGACATAGACATAACTATTCACGATGCTACGTGCATAATTAAGTAATCTTATATGTCCTAAATGTAGGATGTCAAACGTGCCATTTATGACAATTTTCTTCATTGTGTGCTTAAGAACTTATTGAAATTATGGTCTCGGACCCCGAGCTCGAATCGGGCACTCATGCTCCCAAAGCACGTATGTCGCCATCAACACCTGTCCGAGTTATAATTTTATAATTAGGAAAACTTTTACTCTTAAATCTCATTCTTGCAGTTTCATGACCTATTCCTATTGCATCTGCTGCCATTGATATCGATTCATATATTATATCGTTTACTGATACCAAATATCCATTAGCATATTTTTTGCTTTGTTTTGGTTTAGGGTTTTTAATCCTTAATTTTTTGTCTTTCCATTTTGATCGTCCGGCAATCCAACCTTCTGGTATGTTTCCTTTGGGAATCTTTTTATTTTCCTTTGTACTCATATTACAAATCCACATCGTTCCTGCTTGTGAATTTTTCTCTCCGATTTGTAATGCACTCATCGCCTTACTAAAATCTTCCCTGTATCTGGCAAAAATTCTTGAAGAAACTTTGTGTCTTGCCTGTTTAGAAGTAGATGTACTACACATCATATTAAACGCCTTAAGCATTTTATAATATAATATTTTATTACCTTTGTACATTTTAACTAAGAGCCAGTGACAAATAAAGTGTTCTCTAGCAGATAAATCTACCAAATTATCTTTTGTATCTGCACCACCTAAACACACAGGAACAATATGATGAGTTTCGGTATACCCACTATATGGGTAGGTTAACCTAGACTCAATAATTTTATAATAAATCCTTGCATAGTTCATGCAAGTATTTATGCCATTCGGCACCAAACCTACGACCTCCTGCTCCCAAAGCAGGCATTCTAACCAGGCTGAACTAATCCGAGGGTGTCTGTTACTTATCTTTCAAAAAACTGGTGTCAAACAAATCAGGATCATCTACTAGTTGATCTGCTGTGACTTCGGTCCATTTTCCATCAATCTTTACTTCAATCTTGACCCGACGCAATTCCTGTTCTAGTCTGCGTTCGGCTTCTAACAATTCACCAGTTCTGCGTTGGTATTCCAATCTAGCCCAACGCTGGAACCTGTCCGACTCTGCCATCTTGCGAAATGCTTCTTGGCGATTTTCAAGTTGACTACGGCTTGCTTCTGAATAGCCATGAGCACCCGACGGACGGTGAGTACAATGCACTGCGCTAGAAGTTTTGTTCTTCTTCTGACCTCCTGCCCCAGTGCCTTTAGTATAACTCCAGTCACATTCGGCGCGAGTCACGGAAAATAAGGGATCTTTGGTATTCATAATATAAGCATTGTAGATGAAAACTCTGATGTTGTCAACCTCGACGTTTCGGTGAATTTGTATTAAAAAAAAGGCCTATATTATATAACTTTGCTAGACTTGTCCGGTCTCCCTGTGTAAAATTGTCTATGTATTATAATAAACAATCAACTGAAGTCTAGCCTAGACTCTCCAACATAAACAACAAGTAGATCTACAAGTAAGTATTATTACAAGCAGCATATCAGGAGCAGCATATCAGGAACCGAATCCCTTTTTGCTCATTTTCAAGGAAACTAAAATGTTCGGAAGTATTATTCATGAAATCAGCGTTGAACCAATATCACCATTCAATGAAGATAGGATCCATGCTCTACCGCCTAAACCAATACGTCGTAATGGTCGCCCAATAATATTGACACTGGCTAAATTCTTTTTATCACCAGAAGTTAAAGATCAACTTGAAACTGCTTGTTGCATTCGATTAGACTATGTGGACAATGTGCGTGAATTGTTTAATTACATTACCAGAAGTGCTAGACAAATTCATACCATTATCATTGGCAGTTGGCCTGAAGTATTCACCGAAGCCAAGTTGAGTATCATTGAAGTGATCAATGCTGTACGCACTTTGATTCATTGCTCAGGACAAGATATCAAATTAGCAGTGGGCATCAATTCAGACGTAGACCCAAAGACCATACAGGAAATCCGTCGTATGCCCATTGACTATATATGGCCAGGCGGAACTGAGTTTTCGGTAGATGTCAAAATTGAAACCATGACAGCCATACTATCTGGGGAACATTTTATACATCCTAAATTAGATGCAATCTTGAAACCACGTCGTTGTAAACCTAAAACTGATACAGTTAACCTCACACCAAGACAGAATCAAATCATGGAAATTGTCAGTCAACGTGGTGCCAGCAACAAAGCCATAGCTCGTATGCTGAACATCACAGAAAGCACAGTAAAACTACACATGTCTGGCATACTGAAAAAGTATGGAGTACGCAATCGCACTCAACTAGCCCTATTTGCTAGAGATAAAGCTGAAGCCTAGCCTAGACTAAATCCGTGGTCAAAATAGCCTGATCGACCTTTAAGTATTTTATGAGAGCAGTAAAACATTAGCAGATGTTATCGATAACAACTCTCATAAAACCTTAAAGGAGAATAAGATGGCAGATATTTTTACAGGTAACACTACTGGATTCGTCAACAACTATCCAGAGCAAACCACAGCGTCACTAAGCGATATTCGCCTAGAACAAATGAAGCAAAGCAGTGATGTGCTTGACGCTATCAAGGATGCTCGTCATGATTTGCTTGACAGCACAGGTGTTGACACAGACAGAATTGCTGATCGTTTAGCCGAATTGAATGTCAAAATGGGTGACCGTTTCTTTGATATTGGTCGTGACACACAAGACATTCGTGCTCAGGTTATTTCAGCACAACAGGCAGTAGTTGCTGGTTTCTTAGGTGCGGCCAAAGATGCTGAAATCAACGCACTCAAGACACAGGTTGAAATGGCCAAGCAGAGCACATACCTTAGCGATAAGATTGATGCTGGCAACCAAGCCACACAAGCTCTTATCCGTCAACTCAACGACGACAGTCTCAACCGTCAATTGGTTGAGCGTAATACTGAGTTGGTTGGTGCTCTTGAAGGTGGTCGCTACTGGTGGGGTCGCCACAATGACGGCCAATTCAATGCGGTAGCTAGCCAGCTAAACGCATTCCAGAGCCAACTACAAGAGACTCGTCAGGGAATGGTAAACTTCGGCACCATGGCCGGAGTTGGTCAATCTTCGACAAGCAACAACGTTCGCTAAGATTTAGTCGATTGTAGTACCAGCAGTGAGCCTCACAAGGGCTCACTGTCTATTGGAGGCAGGGATGAATGCTCTTGAAATGAAACTGATTGCCATGAAGTTTGCTCTAGCTCGTAGGGAACACATACCCAACGATAAGAAGTTTACTTCTACTTCGGGAGCATATGATATTGGCTCGATACAACAACAACTCGGTCAAGGCATTACCATTGATGATCGTGATTTGACCATTACTAATACCATAATAGAAGATTGTGATCATGCGGCCAATGCTAAACCTGTTACTCAGTCTACAGAGAGTACACCAGAGCCCCAAGTAGTAGCAACACCAACAGAGCCTGAAACTACACCAGAACCTGTAACCCCAGTACCGCCACAAGCAGCAGTACCAGAACCCGTAACCACAACACCGCCGGTTCAAGTCATACCTGACCCAGTGGTTCAACCTGATGCCAATCAATCATTCGGTGGTCGTATCTGGCAATACTTTAAGGATACCACCAATGTCCAACCAAAACCGTGACCTTATCTACTTAAAACAAGTCTTAGAAAAATTTCAGCGTAGAGAACTGCTGAGCCACGGCGAAATCGAGTTGGTGCGTGCCTATATACAAGCAGGAGGCACACTTGATGCACCCGGAGTACAATCAACCCAACAACACCAAGGAACCACCAACGGATCCACGGGATGCGATCCTTGCCCACCTGGAGCAACAGGTGCGACAGGTCCAGAAGGACCAGCAGGAGCGACAGGTGCCACAGGTCCAGCCGGTCCAGGTGGAGGAGCGAGTGGAGCAACTGGTGCAACAGGTCCAGAGGGACCGCCAGGCCCTCCAGGAGCTACTGGGGCGACTGGAAACTGTAGTTGTCAGTGCTCGGCTCGTTTGGTATCACAAGACTACACTGCTACGGTGGATGATTATTATATTGGTGTTAATAGTCTTGGACCGACTACTATCACACTTCCCAACAATCCTCCAGATTGTACAGAAATTATTGTAAAGGCTGAAATGGGCCCGCCCTTGGGTAACCGCAAAGTAACAGTGGCGGCACCCTCAGGATCAAATATTGATGGCTCCTCAACCTATGTCATAGAAGTACCTTACCAATCGGTAAACTTATTATCAAGAGGTGGTACATGGCATATTGTTTAAGGAGTCATTATGGACTATTATACCTATCGTAAATTTTTAGATCGCTATCCGGGTCGCCCATATGGTCACTACTACGGTTGTGGCTACCGTGACTGCGATTATCGCAGACCCTATTATCCCCCATATTATCCACCATACTATGCACCATATGGTGGTATCTATGGCAGTCAAATCGGTTACAATAATCAATACATGTACAACTCAGGCTGGATGGCCGGAGTAAATCAAATTTCCAATATTAATAATATTGGTCGCCCCTACTAAGGAGATATAAATGAGTTACTTAAGTTCAGCCACAAGTAAACTAGACTATGGTGTAGTTCGCGTAGGTGGCAATATAGATGTTTCAGTTGATGGCGTAATCAGTGTACCACAAGACCTCAACACCAACAGTTCGGTTACCTTTGCCAATATCAGCGTCACGGGTAACCTCAGCTTAAACGGTGCCAGTGTAATTACCAGTATTACTCCTGTAGCAGGCAATGCAGGTATCACATTAGGCAATGTTGTTACCTCAGGCCCAGCAGCAGGATTTACTATCTATAACACTGGTGTTACAAAGTTGACAGCCGGTGCTGGTATCAGCTTGACTGCCAACACTGGTGACATTGTTATTACCAGCTATGGTGCTGACCTAATCAATGTCTACGGAACTACTACTAGTTACACAGCATCAATTACAGATGAATATATTGGTGTTAACTCAGCAGCAGCAGTCACAATCACCTTGCCCAATGGTGTAGCAGGTCGTGTCTACACAATCAAAGATGAATACGGACAAGGTTCAGGCAAGATCACCATAAGCCCACAAATTGGCGAATTAATCGACGGCAAAGCCACTTATGTTATAGGTGTGCCATTTCAGGCTGTCAGTGTAGTATTTCGCGCCGGTTCATGGCGCATGATCTAATAGGAGATAAAGATGAAACACACACCAAACAATAGCCCCTTATGGTGCAATACAACACCAACCTGCGGTAACGTTACGCCCATGTATGATGGTAACCATTTTTGGTTTTGGTATCCAGGGCGTGATTACACAGTATGGTTTGATACACCTATCATGCAAGAAGAACTCACAGGCAGCAATACCTGCTATCGGCTACAAGGAAATGTATGGTTTTGCCCTAGTACACCAGAAACAGAACTGCCACCTGAGGTCATGCCGTTACCGGCTAATGCACATATCAAACCGTCAATTACAGTGACTACGGCTAAAATGGAAAATCATGCCGAGCATGTTTCTGTTCTGTTTGGTCAAGTTATTTCGAACCTGAAGTAGCACGACTGCGTCGCCAATGATAAGCATAATCTTCGGTTAGGTAATGCTGACTGCGTCTAACGCGATCTTGGCGATTTTCTTGTGCTGTGCCCCAATATAAGTGTTCGACATTACTACATAATCCATTATGGCAAGCATGGCACACATGAATTTGATGTCCACTAGGTATGGTAGTGCCTACATGTTCAGCCAACAAGGCTTTACTGTAGGTACTCTTGCCACCACGCTCAATACAATAGGTATCAAGATCTAGGTGAGCTTGGCGTTCATCTTTTGGTCTGAGAATGTATTTGTAAATATCTTCCACCCAGTATTTAACATTGGGCAGTGACTAACGAATTTTTTGGTTGCGGGTCTAGGAGTCGAACCTAGAACGAGGGCTTATGAGACCTTCATGATACCTTTTCAACAACCCGCGATTGTCTGGGTATGGACCTGAATTCCCTAAAACCCAGGTCCATAGTCTTCTGTGTCTTGGACGACAGTCCTCAAGTCTCAAATATCCCTATGCGAAGTCCACCATCACTCGCATATTTTTAATGACGGGGCTCCCACCCGCCTCGCTCTGGTGCACTGCTAACCACTAGGGATTGTGGCAACAAGTGTAGCGGGACTTATTTTTAAGTATGGCTGGTCAATGTTTTTGTTACCTGGCTCTCTGCATATAGCCCTTGGTTGATCTCCTTGGATTGCCCGGCCTTCTCGCCCGACTATACTTTCAGGATTTGCACCTTTCAGGAGCGGATACTCTGAATACCCACCTTTAACAACGACCATCTACCATATTGAAACACACTTAAACAGTCCTTCAACGCTAGTCGCTATCTCCCTTACTATCGGGCGGAACTGTATGTGCTTCAATATGGCCAGTAGGGCAGAGGATGGATGCATCTTCCGTTTCAAACGATAGTCCGGACTATCTACGCGGTCGAAGTTGATCTTTAGTCTGCAACCTCACCAAGTCGGCTCACGGTTACTTCCTACTCACCATATTGAAACACACCCATCACACACCGTACAACAGGCGATCAACTCTGTTGCCTCATAGGCATCAAAATGTGCTTCAATATGGTGACGGTCTTTCCCGTCTGTCAATAGCGTCACTGTTCCGCCTGTATTTCTCCCTCCACTGTTTCAGAAGGGCAGTTCCCCGATTACCGGGCCACCAGTTAAGGGAGACGCTATCTCCACCCATCAATTCTACCATATTGAAACACACTTACGGCTATAAACCGCTGAACAATACTGCCCTGATAAAATGTGCTTCAATATGGTGCCAGTGTTGCTGGCCAGGGAATCCCAGTCCTCGTCGCTTAGAGAACGACTACATACCACCCTTGCTCTAACCATAGTAGAACACACTACTCATCTGCTTTGGCGTACCGCGGCAATTTGTCTGTTCGGTAATGTGTTCTAATATGCTTATTACTTACTATACCACTATTATAGCAACTATCCAGGCCACTGTCAACCTGTTGTATTTCAACTACAGTGTTGGCTACTGATTCCCACCAGCCCCAACTTGAGTTGTCACCCTGTCCCAGCCCTTTAGTAGAGGTGGCCAGCCTTTGTTGTACCTTTACCAATGATAACCCAATATCAACCTTCCGGAATCGCCCGGGAGGGGAGGCCGTATCAACTAGCCTATGCCAAACCTAACGCGGGCATGTACGCCATACAGAGTAACCGGGGTATGGCCCGGGGATTCTGTAAAGGGACGCAAAGTTGCTGTCGTTTAAGAGCTAGCGTAGGCTTCGGGTCTCCGCTTATCGTCATTGCTGACTACTGCTCTCCCTGCGGGGGATGGGCCTAATCCTGGCCCTGTGTATGGTGCCCGGTGATGGAATCGAACCACCGCTATCCGCCGTGTAAAAGCGGCGTTTTACCATTAAACTAACCGGGCATGTGGAAGTAGGGATCGGATTCAAACCGATGAAAAGATGCTTTGCAGGCATCCGCATTAGATCACTCTGCCACCCTACTATTGTCTCATCTCATAGTGAACTATACTATGACAATTATGACATAGAATGTCACATTTATCTAGTTCGGATTTAATCTTTTCAAAAGACCAATTGTTAGATTTCATTCTGCCCCAACTTGGGTCCTTTTCACTTGGGTTTCTATGGTGGAAAGCGTAACAATCTGCTATTGGCTCGTTGAACCCGCACCTCATACACCGCATTCCTCCCCTATACTCTAAGGCCTGTAGCTTTTTATTTTGCCTACATTTTGTTACCATTTTGGAAGTATATGAGGATCTGTTAAATTTAGAACCATCTTTGCTTTTTCTGCTATCATGTTGAATACCATATTCAGCAATATACTTTCGCAAAGTACTGTACCCTACGCCTAATTCTTTTGCTGCTGGGCCTATATTCCAATGTTTATCCAACGCCTCCAATATCTGGTCTTTTGTTAATAACATAGCTCACTCCTATAACATACTTATTTATCAAGTGAGCTATTAAAATTGGCTCCAGGAGTAGGAATCGAACCTACCTGATGAACAGATTAACAGTCTGCTGGCTCACCTTGGGCCCGTCCTGGAATTGTATGGTGGAGAGTGTGGGATTCGAACCCACGGACCCAGTTTCCTGAATCGACGGCTTAGCAAGCCGCTGCCTTAAGCCGCTCGGCCAACTCTCCAAATTTAATGCTGTTATTAAAGAACAATTACTGCTATTTCAACTAGTATAGCAAGTAATCACCTTGTTGTCAACTCTATATGGCACCACTGGCAGGATTCAAACCCACGACCCCTTGGTTCGTAGCCAAGTGCTCTATTCAGCTGAGCTACAGTGGTATGGGGTGACCAATGGGTATCGATCCCATTCTTACACTTTCACAGAGTGTGGTGCTAAACCTTTACACTATGGTCACCATTGACTGGCACCACCGGAGGGATTCGAACCCCCATAGGACGCTTTAGAAGAGCGTTGCCTTTCCATTAGACTACGGTGGTATATGTATGGTGCCGCCCCTCTGTTACGATCAGAGTTCTCTGGTTCTTCAGACCAGCGTGAGGACCACCTTCACCAAAGCGGCATTGTGGTGCTGATAGCAGGATTTGAACCTGCGGCCTCTGACTTACCAAGTCAGCGATCTTCCCCTGATCTATATCAGCATGTATGGAAGGGGGTACTGGATTCGAACCAGTGATCACAATTTCAAAGACTGTTGCCTTAGACCCGACTTGGCGAACCCCCAGTAGACATGGTACCTGTTCCTGGGTTCGAACCAGAGACCTTTCGATTATCGGTCGAATGCTCTACCAACTGAGCTAAACAGGCATATATGGTGGAGGAGGGATGGTAGAATCGAACTCCAACCGCGAACGGTCCATCTGATTTCAAGTCAGTGCTAGGCCCAGCCTAGTTAACCCTCCAATGAGTGGTGGTAATGGCTAGAGTTGAACTAGCACAAGACTCCGTATGAAGGAGGCGCACTACCGTTATGCTACATTACCAATAAATGGCGTCCCTCCAGGGAGTCGAACCCCGGCCCGCAGATTTGGAGGCTGCTGTGCTACCGTAACACTTGAGAGACATTGTTTGGTGGACTTCGTTGGAATCGAACCAACGCCTCCGAAGGATTACTCCCACGGCGTACTTCCCAGCTAATACCAGAAGTCCGTAATTGGTGGACCAGCGGAGAATCGAACTCCGACTTTCGCGGTGCAAACGCGATGTGCTCCCATTATCACTACCAGCCCAATCTTGGCGGTCTGTACGGGAATCGAACCCGTCTCTATGGCGTGACAAGCCATTATTCTTACCGATGAACTAACAGACCAATATGGTACGGGCAGGGGGACTTGAACCCCCAACTCTTAGATTAAAAGTCTAATACTCTACCATTGAGTTATACCCGCATCGTGTTTGGCGCCGTAGACGGGAATCGAACCCGCCGCGACCTGATAGACAGTCAGGCATCACCTCCAGGTGGTCTCTACGACATGTTTGGCGTCCCTACCGGGCGACGATCCCGGTTCTTCACCTTGAAAGGGTGATGATCTAACCAGCGTAATCTATAGGGACAGTGTATGGTGGAGATCCAGGGATTCGAACCCCGTGCTCAGAGAGTACTGATTTACAGTCAGCTGCGGTCGCCAATGCCGCCCGATCTCCATATAAGTTACAGCACTCTAGTGAATGCTGGTAATAAAGCAGACTACTCATCTGCTTTGGACTTGCCGCTGCAATTTGTCTGTTCGGCAGTCTGCTTTATTACTACTACCTTTTTACCACCCCTGTTATCGCCAGGAGCTTCTCATCCGGTAGTCCGCCCACATTATAGCTGATGTTTATAGTGCCAGCAGGCTCGCGTTGCCTCACACTTTACTACACAAAACAAAAAACCCTGAGTCTTTCGATCTCAGG
>Ga0208784_1000433_pt1 | contig 20524 bp, 28 predicted proteins | sample DEB19_08_DNA_FD_184531 | JGI IMG/M metagenome (GOLD analysis project Ga0208784, IMG submission 184531) | Aqueous microbial communities from the Delaware River and Bay under freshwater to marine salinity gradient to study organic matter... | ecosystem: Environmental > Aquatic > Marine > Coastal ... | reverse complement strand
TGTACACATGTGAAATTTCACTAAAATGATCTCATCGAAGGAGAGTTCTCGTGAGTTCTGAAGTTCTTCGCAGGCACAGCATGATGCTGGATGTCAAGGGCAACCAGGTGAAGCCCGGCCAGCCCTGCCGCTTCTGGGCTGAGACCCGTGAGGGATGGCTTGAGGGAACTGTTCGCAATGTCCGCACAATGTCCTACTACAACGAGTTCGAACAGCGTGAGGACGTGTGGGAGGCTCTCGTGGATGACGGCGATCCAAAGAACCCTGATCCCTGGTCGAACGGCTTTCATGTCACGGCTTGGGTAGAGTCACAGCACATTGAGGTGAAGATTGATTGATAGGAATGACAGAGGTCTCAGGGAGTGTTTCTGGTATGAGTTGGACCTGAGAGCTCGACTACGATGGCTTCCCCACAATCTCATTGCCCACCCACTCATGGCAATCCTGCCCCGCACATGGGGCGAGCGACTTCACAATATCACGCTTCCAGAGGAACCACCAGAATGAGCAGCACTCTCACCATCCACGAGTCTCGTTTTGAAGATTTTGCAATGCGAATTATGGAGAATCTCCTCGACACCGGAGTCATCCAACTTCAGCCCACTATCATCGGTGACAACATTCGAAGCAAGGATGAGGAACTCGTTGACCACGGAGTTGCGGTCATCAAGCAACTTCTGCACTTCCAGAAGTACACTCACGACAACTGGGAGTGGAACCAGGAGGAGACTCATCGTCGATTTCGTATGGACCTGCCTGAGGTTCTTCCCCGTGACGGCTCAACTGCAATCTGAGGTGAAACATGGGTTGTGACATCCACCCCTACTGGGAAGCCCAGGATTCCGAGGGCAACTGGCACATGATCGAGGATGTCGACTGTGGTCGCAGTTATGCCTGGTTTGGTGTGGCAGCCGGCGTCCGACAGGTGAACAGGTACACCAGGAAGCAGAAGGGAATGCCTGGCACACCCTCCTGGGCTTGGGAGTACCTCTGCGAGAGGCAGGGTCCCGACTTCCACGGCAAGTCGTGGCTCACCCCGAACGAGCTTCGAGAAGTCAACCGTGACTGGTGTAGACTTCAGTTCGACCAGTACCCAGAGGAGTTTCCCAACGGTCCCAATCCAGACCGTCAGGAGTTCATCAGCTGCATCGATCCCGACCACATCATCACGGGAATCCTCATCCCTGACACTGGCGGTCGTCTCAAGAGGCAGCCCTTCGCCGGCACCCTGGCCGATTTCGTCGGTTCCCGTGACATCGAGGACAAGGTCCGCCTCGTCTTCGCCTTCGACAACTGATGGGACGCATGCCCTGGTGGGGAATGCCACCCCTCATGGAAGGTAGCCTTCCTAAGCCTGTCTACCTCAGAATTCCGAAGGGAAGCATCATCATGGCCCGTCCTCCCAAACGTAGGGCATCGAACGGGAAGAGGTTCATCTCCCCAGGCGCAATCGTGTGGAGCTCAACAGACTCCAAGGAGGAACACGATCTCCTCGGATGGGGGACGATGGGTGTCTACCTCGGGAGGAAGGGACCCTTGATAAGTGTTCTTGTCGAGGGCAAGGTAGTTCTCTCCTGGGCCAATCGCTGGGCTGTCGTGGACCCACCAAAGAATGTGAGAAAAGTTTCCCACAAGGGTGTCCTCCTTTCCTGAAGTGAATTAAAGGATCATAGGAGGAAGGAAAACATGACAACCTTCGATATCGTCAACAGCGAGACTGGCGAGATCCTCTTCAGCACGGACGTTCTCAACCTTGCGGTGGAGGAGATCTCCCTTCGTGGCTGGACGGTGACCGAGATCAAGCCCTATATCGTCGGCACTTTCATCTACGTCAACTGCAATCGCTGAGGTCACATGCTCATCAAACTGTTCCTTCTCCTCCACACGCGAGTGGTGATTCCCGAGCCACAGGTGGAGGTCGTCGCTTCCGAGGTCGAGGCATTCTGGGTACCGGAAGGTGCGGATGCTCCCTTCGTTGCCATCCCCCTCAGCGAAAACTGCTTCCAGGGAGAGTAGCATGTCGACCCACTCCACCATCGGATACGAGCTTCCCGGTGGCTCCTATGCAGGAGTCTACTGTCACTACGACGGCTATCCCGAACACATCGTCCCCGTTCTCCTCAAGCTGGGGCACGACGGTGTGATGATGGCAGTGGAGAAGGCACTCCTTGAGGGCGGTTTCCGTACATTCGAGGAGGACGGTGTCGAGACATTCGTGGAAGCCAAGGGTGAGATCGAAGCAACCCACCGTTCACACCTACTACAGACTGAGTGGCCCTGCAAGCAAGAAGTGTACAACTACATCATCCGCCTCGACGGCTCGGTGGAGTGTGTGAGCTACGGCTGTGAACCTGTTGACATCAGCAAGTACGTCAAAAAGTTTCAAGAAAGTGCCTGAGAAGGTGTTCGCAGTTCATCCAGTGAATTAAAGGATCAAAGGAGGAAGGAAACCAACATGACCCCCAATGAGATTCGCGACACCCTCACCGGAATGACCCTGGACCAGCAGGCGGCCTGGATGAAGGCCAACCACGCCTCCCTCATGGAGATGGCACAGCGAATGACGGATCCCGGTTCCATCGAGAACCAACAGGCAAGGGAAAACTACGAAAACCGAGAAATCGACTGGTGTCGATCCAATCCGGATCCCAACATCCAGCCCGGTGAACTCCGGTTCCGACTCCGCAGGATCCGTGGGTCTGGAGAGATGGAGACGCTTCCCATCACCGTTGTCGAGGTGGAAAAGCTTCCTGATGGTCGACGATTCTACGAGGTCCTCCACGAGGGTCGAATCTGTTCCTACAGCGCAGAGGCGTTCGAAAAGTTGCCCTCCACCCCCTAAAAATAGTTTCACAAAGTTGTCCCAGAAGGTGTTCCCGGTTCAAGAAATGAATTAAAGGATCATAGGAGGAAGGAAACAATGGAGTTCATCATCAGCGGCTTCCTGGCCTGCATCGGTGCGGTGGCTGCCCTCGGCTGCCTGTACGCTCTCTGGATGGTCTGGCCCTACCTCGTGATCGTCCTCCTCCGCTTCGTCACCACCAGGGAGTGGCAGGCGAAGATGGTCGATGACCTCAAGAAGGACCGCGGTTGGAACGCATACCAGAGCCAACAGATCCTTCGAACCCTTCGAGCAGTCCGTTGGAATGAGAACAAGGAGTCCTGAATATGTCTGAGATCTACATCGTCAATGTTGCAGTTGGTGGCTACTACACTGAGCAGCACAGCTACTACCATCGATCCGAGAGTGAGGCGGTGGAGTCCTTCGAGGAGTGCATTCTCTCTGCCGGGGAGAACCCGACGTTGATCGAGCTTATCCGCCTCAACACAGAGACTCTCGATGCAACAACCATTCGGGGCTGGGAGGGAACTTGCGATGACCTGGCGGATGAGGGTCCCGAGGATGGGGAAGCGGGATTCGAGGATGAGGATGATTGGATTGTTGAGGGTCGTCCTGAGGGAGGTGAGTGATGGCGAAGAAGAAGGCACTGGAGGCTGTCACACCTGAGTCCTATCTCCTCATCAAGGACGAGCACGGTTTCAAGGTGCTCCACCCAGAGTATGGACCCTGTCTCCTCACTAACTGGGACGGAGACCTCGTCAGCAGGATCGACTTCTCTGACGCCATCGTGGGAGAACACCCCCAGCGTGGCAACGCCGAGGTCTGGGGTGAGGGAAGCTCCGTCGAAGACGCAATCTATGACCTGAAGTCTGACGGCTACACGCCTGCACAGATCAAGAAGATGAAGCTTCGCACCGAGAAGGTCGCAACTTTCTGAGGAGGGTGAATGAGCTGGTTCAAGAAGGGTGACATCGTTCGAGTCGACGGTAAGCCTGCCATCGTGGATAGCGATGTCTATGTGAGGGCCGTCTACGACGACTACGACCACGAGATCATGCGTGGCGGTGGGCAGGGAGGACAGGCCGTTTCCTGTGTGAACGTGGTCTTCCCGGACACGGGAATCAAGTGGACCGTGAGGGTGGCACAAGTTGCTGCCCTCGGCAGGGAGTTCCCCTGACCAAGTTTCTCGAGGCGAAGCCCCTTCCCAATCCGACCCTCCTCCACGTGAGGGCTGTGTGGGTTGAGGGTGGACAGCCGACATGGGCAGGCCTTCACTGGACAGTTGTTCCACGTGAGCACTGGCCAGATGGATGGATGCCGCCCGCTGAGTTTCGGTGGCAAAGAATGGACTACTTTCCACACGCTGTGAACCCTTTCACCTGTAGTTGAAAGCCTCGAACGCTCCGTGATATTTACATCTGACGGAGCATGAATGGCCAAGATTACACTGCAGCCTGGCAAGGCCTACACATACACAGGAAACATTGACAAGTACACCCTTGTCGTTGGTGAACTCCTTGATGGCGGAGTCGTTTCACCTGACGGTGATGTTCCAACACTGAGGTATGGCATTGGCGCACCAGGACCCAACCTCGGAAAGGAAGACGACGTCTACATCGACACGGCGAATACCGTACTCTACACGAGGGGCCCCCTGGGCTGGGACTCAGGTGTCACCTTCAGGGGTGCCGATGGCAATGATGGTGCTCCAGGAGCTTCTGGATCGCCAGGCGTCAACGGAACAGATGGCCTCGATGGAACGAGTCCGATCAGTGGATTCCTCACGAATGAGACACAGGCGATTCCCGCCACGAATGCAGGTGTCCTTCTAGGAAACCTCTCGAGCGCAGGTGGTGAGTTTATTGCATTTCGTGGAGATGACCAGCTTACGAGTGGCGTGACCTACCAGGTCTCACTTGATGGCACAAACTGGTCATCAGCGGGAACTCCCGTGACCCACACAAGCGGTCTGATTGCACAGATCTCTTCACTTGGTGCTTACACAATCAGTGGTGAGTGGAACACAAACTCCGACAGTGTAGTTTTCTACTTTAGGGCCGCAATAGGTTCTGCATCCCTCAGAAAGACCTACAAGATCATCAAGTCAAAGGGTGGCAGAGACTCAAAGCTTCTGAGCTTGAATGCCACAGCTTTGGCATTCTCTCTAGACGGCCAGGGCGCTTTCAAGCCCACGTCACAGACGATTGCATTCACGGCCTTCTTCCAGAATTACTCACAGGCTGAGATATCGGGTTCTTCCTGGAGGGTTGAGAGGCTTGTCAGCGGCTCTTGGGTTGAGTCACTTGACGACGATGGTGAAGTTCCGCTGTACAGCACTTCTGAGTTTGAAGAGAAGTACATGGATGTGGACCTCTTCAACGTCGCAAGGGGTGGAATAGAAGATCCATCGAATAGCGTGCGAGTGATCGTTACGGCACCGGCGGCTGACCTCAATGATGATGGTACGGTAGACGATCCCCTCATCGATAGTGTCACAATCGTCGCACTTGAGGGCGGAGCAGATGCCCCGAGCGGTCTCCTGTCGAATGAATCCATAACACTCAGGTCCGATGATGAGGGTTACATCCTCCCTGAGGACCTCACAGGCGCTTATGGAACCTTCACTGTTCTCCTCGGTGGGCAGGCGGTCGAGGGAGTCCAGTTCTTCATCGAGGAACCCACAACAGGAGACGACGGTCTTCCTGCAACCGATGGCAGTCCCGTTGTCCGAAACTCTAACGGCCTACAGATCACGCTTGACAAGTTTGGTGAGTACGAACTCTCACTTGATGAGACCGATCGCTGGACGGGGACCTCTGCAGCTTTCGTGCTCAAGGCAAGCGGTATTGCAGGAAGCCTCTTCGTCGAGAAGATAGTCAACGTAACGAAGTCAGTTGGTGGTGCCAACGCCAAGATAGTCCTTGTGACGACTGACACACAGTACTTCTTCCTGGACGCAGACGGTGACCCACAGCCTGCCAGCCAGACGATCACATGGACCGCCTCGGCCCAGAATTTTGAGGGCACCCCTGCCATCGTGTGGTCCTTCTACAGGCTCCTTGGAGATGGAACCTGGCAGCTGATTCCCGATGCTGTCGATGGGACTAACTTCACTCAGGTCTCGAACACAGTAGTCCAGGTGACTTACGACCAGTACATCGACCTCATCACGGTAGGTGACACTGTTGGAACACAACTTCGTGTTCGGGCAGAGGTGGATGGTTACGCCGATGAGGTGTCAGTTCTCGCACTGCAGAATGGTCCTCGAGGCCTGCAGGGTGAGGCTGGTGCACAGGGAGTGCCAGGTCCTGCAGGAAGCACCCTGAGCGGGCTCCTGTCGAATGAGGCTCACGTCGTCGCTTCCGATGGCACCGGTACTGTAGTTGACTCTGCCCTTCTCGATGCAACCGGAAGGTTCCAGGTCTACTACGGTACGATTCTCGCCCAGCAGTCTTACACAGTGACCTACCAGGTTGACGATGGCACGGGAACATGGGTCAATGCAGGCACTGTGGTGAGGAAGGATGGCCTCGAGTTCCTCATTGAAAGCGATGGCGATTACTTTGTGAGCAATGACAGCACCGCTACACCCCCTGGCTGGGATCGTGAAGTTGACCAGGTGACCTTTGATGTCAGGGCTGTGGTGGACACGGGTGAGGGAGCAGACAACCCAGTCATCGAGAAGTCTTTCACAATCACAAAGTCAAAGAGTGGCGCTCTGCTCCGACTCGTCTCCGATCGTCCCTACTTCACAAAGGGCTCAAGCACCACATTCTTCCCGTCCGAACAGTCAATCAGGTTCACTACGTCAAAGCAGAACATTCCTGATGGCATCACGTATGTGTGGAAGGTCTACAAGTACAGCACATCTGCGTCACCTCCCAGCTGGGAACTCAAGTACGATTCCTCCGCCTCATCGAATACAACATACATCAACCATACGGCCGGTGATGTTGCCACGATGAACCTCACCCAGTACGGAGCAACTGTCGGGACAGACACCTCGGCAACCATCAAGGTCTCAGTCGACTACGAGGGAATAGTCGATGAACAGTCGGTACTTGTGGTTGCAGATGGTGCATCATCACTTGGCGGAATCCTTTCCAATGAGGTCCATGCAGTCACTGCCGAGTCTGATGGGACTGTCATCGACATGGGTGATGCCACAGGTGACTTCAAGGTGTACGTTGGTACTGATGAGATAGAGTCCGGTGTCGATTACTACGTGTACGACGATGCAGATGAGCTGCAGACGACTTACACCGATGCCGCCAGCAACCTCACGATAACCATCGGTAATGACGGATTCTACTCGGTCACACAGGGATCTGGTGGTTGGAATACTGAGGTTGATGCAGTGACCTTCACACTTCGTGCTGAGTACCAGGGCGCGAGTATCAACAAGAAGTTCACCATCGGCAAGGCCAAGGGCGGTGCCAATGCGATGATCCTAAGCCTCGTCTGTGGCAAGCAGTTCTTCACATACGATGCCGATGGCTCCTCAACCGATGGAGCACCACAGTCAACGACAATCACCGCAAGCCTGAAGAACTTCCCAGCTGGAACTGTTGCAAACTGGCGTGTCTACCGTGGGTCTGAGACTACGCCGCTCACTGGGGCTACCGACGATCACTTCACTATCGATGGTGTGGATGGCAATGTCATCACCATCAGCCAGGAACAGTTCGACGATGCAAGGGGGACGGCTTCCTCAATCCGGGTTGAGGCCTACGTCGAGGACGAGGATGATGACGATTTTGGTGACAGCGACATCATCACGATCGCCTTGACAAGGGACGGTGCAAACGGTGAGTCTCCCATCTCAGGCTACCTCTCTAATGAGACCCATACTGTGCAGGCTGACGATGTGGGAGAGGTCACTGACCTTGGAGGTGCAGATGGCAACTTCAGCGTATTCTTGGGATTGTTGCAGCTTGGCGTTGGAATTACACCTGCCGTCGATTTCACAGTTGATGGCGGCGCGATCGACACCGATTCGAATTATCACGCGCTTACCACATCAGGCCTAAAGCTTCGGATCAATCGAAGCACAGGCGCGTATGAGGTGACAGAGAATCCAAACTGGTCAGCATCATCAAAGAGCGTGACCTTCAACCTAATTGCAACGATCAACTCAGTCGGCACTATAGAGAAGTCCTACACCATAACAAAATCACTAGGTGGTGCAAGTGCCCAGATTGTGACTCTTACCGCCGATAGGTTCGGCTTCAGCTTTGATGGACTTGGTGAGTTCTCACCCACCAATCAGACTGTCACGTTCACGGCAACTCTTGCCAACATTGCAGGTTCACCAACCTGGACTATCGAGTGCCTCAATACGCTGGGTCAGACAGTTACAGGCGATGCACTGACCCAGGGTCCAACCGGTGAGTACACAATTGCAGGCAATGTGCTCACTATCAATGAGCAGCAGTACAATAGAATTGTAGAGACAAAGAAGGTTGGAACAGTCAACGTCAGGGTAACAGCGTCAGCTTTGGCTTCTGATGGGTCAACCCTTAGCGATTCGATGACAATCGGCATCATAAGTGATGGTGCACAGGGAGCCGCCGGCGCCGCAGGAGCCGCAGGAATAAGCGGCATGCTGACAAACGAGAACCACACGATATCTGTGACCTCCAATGGTGCCTACAGCGCAAGAAACGATCTTACGCATTACGTCTCAGGAGCAGGCGGTTTCTTTGATGTCTATGATGGCACAAGCAAGGTCAACAGCACGTCTTACACACAAGAGAGTCAGGCTTCATGGCTCTATACCATCGACGGAGGTTTCTCAGGCAGCGTCAGCACAGACCTGTTTGAGCCAGGTGGTGCAAAGGCCAATAGGCAGGTCTTCATCAAGAGCCAGAACGGACTCGTTGCACACATTGATAGATTCACAGGCCAGTACTTCTTCACAAGCAGCGCAGGTGACAATACGGCAACTCGATGGAGCACTAACAGGGAGTCTTTCACATTCAAGTCGACAAAGAAGGCAGACACAAATGTGGTGATATCGAAGGCTTACTCGATATCCAAGACCACGGGTGGCACGATTAGGCTCTCGGGACCCAGCTCATTCACTGCAAACTCGATCGGAACAGCCACGGCAGGTTTCAGTTATACGTTTACTGCCATTCCAACCAACTGCACAGGATCTACACGGTGGGAAGTCACAAAGAGCGATTATAGCACGGGCACGGCGACAGGAATATCTAACACGCTTGTGTCTCCACGCGTCTCAGCTGACGGCAACACGCTTACTATCACCGCAACTGACATTACAACATGGGCCTCTCTGTCCACATCGGCACCTAACAATTCGCTTATAATCAGGGTCAAGTCTGATAATGAAATTCAGGATTTTATGACTTTCACAGGTGTCAAAGCAGGTACAAACGGCACGAATGGTACAAACGGCACGAATGGTACAAACGGCACGAATGGTGTATCTCCCATCACGGTTTACCTCACAAATGAGATCGATTCTATAAGCGCTGATGGCACTGGCGTCGTTACAAATGCAGGTGAGGCATACGCGATTAGTAATACGAAGGGTTTCGTGAGGACGAACCAGGGAACAACGCAATTGTCGGCTGTCACACACAGTATTGATACGAGAGGTGGGACTCTTAGCACAAACAGGACCGTTTACAATCCCGATGGTACCAACTATCCGGTGCAATATGTCACAAGTAGCGGACTTATACTTGGGCTAGTGACCAGCGGTGCCACGTCTACGACAAACAACTACAATGGATACTACTTCATCAAGAGCGCTCTGAATTGGACTGCCGATACTGAGACGTTCACAATTACAGCTGCGACTTCTGGAACTGCCACACCGCTCTCCAAGTCATTCACTGTCACAAAGACCAAGCAGCCGACCCTAATCTCCCTCTCTGCTGACTCCCAATTCTTCAGGATGAACGCCACAGGGCAGGCGATCAGCAGCAGCGACAGGATAAACTTCAGCGCAACCAAGATTGGTTTTCCTGCAGGTGATACAACTCCAATAAACTGGCGCATGTACGGTGTGAGTTCAAACGGCACTGAGACTCTGCTGGGTCCATCTACTGCCGTCACTTCTTCTGCACGCGACGCTGTGAATGGCCTGAGGTTTAATCTCTTCGGCACAGGCTCCACGACTGCGAACTCGGTCTCAGGAACAATCACGGCAGCCCAATTCACGGGAACCCTTGGAAACTATGCCTCACTGCGTCTTGCTGTAACAGCAGGACTTGCAACGGATTATGTCACGCTGTCTCCCTCAAGGGAAGGCCTCGGCGTCGACCTCACATATGACGGTGCATTCTTCAAGGTCAACGCGATTGACCAGTACAATCCCTCGTCCCAGACTCTTAACTTTGCTGTGACACCTGTCAACATGACGGGCAGCAGTCCATCATGGAGAGTGTGGAGGCTTACTAGTGCAACAAACTCAGGGTCAAGTATCAGCGCTGCAATAAGCAACACCGCTGCAATAAGCAACTACCTTACGATCCCTACAGGCAACAGAACGGCAACAATGTCGGAGAGTCAGTTCACGGCAGCGTTGGGTTCGGGACAGTCCGTCAAGGTTGAGGTGATTGGTGACAGTGAGTCATACAAGGACTCGGTTGTCATCTCGAAGGTGAGAGAGGGACTTGGAATCCTTGTGGGTGAGTATTCGCTTGATAGAAGCATATACCTTACTTTGGATGGCAATCCAGAGTATGCGGTGGGATCCTTTGGTGACGGATCAGGAAATCCAGCAAGTGAGCAGTTAGGCAATCTTCGCGATACTGAGATCAACACTCTGGGCTTTACAACCACAAGGATAGTAGGGGTTGATGGTTTCGTGTCTGTCGCAAATTACACTTACATGCATGCCGCAACTTGGACTCAGGCGTCAACATCGCCTTACACCTATTCTTCAACTGGCGGCTACTCAACGGTCTACTCAAAATTCACTATAAGCAGCCCAGGCAAGTATGAGATTAGGGTAAAGCTTGTTGTAGAGTATGACTGCACGAATACTTCCTCAAAGGCATTTCCAACATTCTTTTATGTCAAGTCGAAACTTGATAGTGACGCACTTCTATCAGGTGACCCAGGCCAGAGTGGAGGCTTATCAGCCACCGTCCTCGGAGCTTCAGGAACAGCTTTCAAGGGCACACAAAAGACTGTCTTCACAGCTATTGACGGAGCCACTGACGTTGAAGTCGTTACGCATGTCTTCAATGTTACCGTTGATTCATCGAAGGAATTTGTCGTGAAGGTTGGTAGGTCAGACACTTATGCTTCTGGTCCAGGCTCAGTCACTATTATAGACAACAGCGGGACTTCTGCCTATTCTGAAACGTACACGGTCACACAGACCCCACAGAATATGAAGGTAAGGCTGCTAAGCGATGCTGATGAGTCTTACGATACAAGAATCCAGATCATCAAGATTGCATAATAGTTGTTCATTTCTGTTCTTCTGTGTTATAATGTTCATGTAAGGACTAACACAGAGGAACAGGAATGCCTCCAATGATCGCAGTCGTTCGAGTCTCCGCCAAGGCTGGACACATTCGGGCAATCAGGCTCATCGAGAAGCGCCATGACGGCTGGCTACGCGGCGTCCCTACGACAGAGACTACCGCCACGACCCCGTCACACCGTCGCGGTGGGACATGGTACGCTCCCCACAATGTCATCTCCCTACATGAGGAGACGAAGTCCTACGACTACAATGGCATCCAGCCAGGTGAGCTTGTGGAGTACTGGGCTTCTCACCCAGCAATCATCGTTTCCCGTCAAGGCGCTCAGTACGAGGTCGTTGATCCAGCCAGCGGTGAGGCCCGCCTGGTTCCCTGGGAGGGTGTCGTTCCTGTAATGCAAACAAACGAGGTGATGAATGTCGCATGAGAATGAGTTCAATGAGGATCCCCCGACCGTTGTGGTCAGCCCACTTCAGGCTCACAAGCCGGAGCCTCCTCGGATGAACATCCAGGCTGACCCTTACGAGTCTTTCCGCTTTGCCGTCACGGCTTGGGTCGCACGGAACTTCCATTGGCTCGATGAGAATGGGATGACCATCGGCGTGATGTTCGTCTCTGTGATGACGTGGCTCCTCTTCAAGGTCATGGGTGCAACTTGAATACTGCCCTCACAATCTGGGGCATCTACTGTTCCTTCAACATCCTCTCCCACGTATTCCTCTCCAAGGAGGCTGAGAAGGGTTTCTACATCTCCATGTCGGCCATGTCGTTGATGGGAGGTGCGGCACTCATGTGGACCGGTCACACCTCCTGGTTCCTGGGCCTGAACCTCGTGCTCATTGGGCTCCTGGTCATGGTCGCCCTGGCCCAACTTGGCATCTCTCCGCCCAGTGCCGACAATTACAAGGCAAGTATCATTGCCCAGGCGGCGACCCTTCGACTTGCGGTGGTCCTGGCCTGCTGGTTTCTTGCAAAATAATTTCTCCAGGGGGTGTCCTCCTGTTCAGGAATGAATTAAAGGATCATAGGAGGAAGGAAAATGGTACCGTCTCAAGCCCTCAAGAATCACACCGCCGACGAGGTCATCTTCCGTCGAGGCAAGCTCACCTACCAGGAGGTACACACCTACGGTTGGACCAGTGCTGAAAACTGTCGTTCCTACGTTTATGGCCGCTGGCATGCCGACACGGGACCCCGCGGCATCACCATCCGCTCACGGAAGCTCTGGGGGGCCGCCAGCACTGCCCTTCGGGTGAGCAAGGACTCTGATATCGAGGGCTCCCTCTGGAAGGTGACGTGGTCCACATACGAAGGCCTGCGAAATGGTGAGATCCCGAAGGCCGGTAAGGTCCACTACTACGGCCACGTCTTCGAGGGCAAGGAAACCCTCACGACCCTCGGTTATGTCATCGCACCCGATGAGACCCGAGCCCGGATGGCTGCCATGGTGACCCTTGGTCCCCGTGCTCACACCCCGCATGTCACCCTGGAGCGGATCGGGGTGGCTGACTGGGACCGAGTGAAGACCCTCAACCGAGACCTCCGCAAGGGCTACCTCAGCATGATCGAGCAGGCCAAGCTCACCCTCGCCCACAAGCTCTGGGAGATCGAGCAGGCCGAGTGCCAGGTCAACTTCCTCGAGATCGAGGCCACCTTCGACTCTGCTCCGATGCCGGCCGCTGGATGAGCCAGCACATTCCACCCCACGATGTCAGGGCCGGCCAACTTCGACAGTGGAAGTTCGCAGGCGTGGACAAGCCCCACTACGAGGGTGAGCACTTCCTCGTGACCGAGGTCGACGGAGTGAGGGTGGACATCGTGGGAAGGGATGCGGGAAAGAGCAGTTTCTATGTCGTCTGGCTTGCCGAGAGGTCACATGTCGTCTCTGAAGCGAGGTGACCTCGTTCGCCTCATCAGGCACATTCCTCTCCCACAGTTCCTCGACGAGGATGTCGGAAAGGTGGGACTGGTTCTGCATGAACCGAAAGGCGGGTGGACAATCGTCCTCATAGAAGGGGTGGCTCAAGTGCAACCGGTCAAGAATCTGGAGCCTCTCAATGCGCAGGACTGAACACATTCGAATCGCCTTCTTCAAGGGCGACAGGCACGAGTGGCACCACAGGTTCATCCGTTGGTGGACCAAGAGCCCATATTCCCACGCCGAGATTGTCCTCGATGGTGACACATGGGTCTCCATCTCTCCCTTCCTCTTCACGCGGGTAGCTGCCCGTGTCCGTACCCACGTCCCTGAGGGCGACTGGGACTACCTCAGTTTTCGGATCACGCCGGAAGAGATGAACGCTCTCAAGGACTTCATCTCTGAGACCACAGGTGACGGCTACGACTGGACAGGCATGCTCCTCTCCCAGGTCCTTCCCTTCATCGTGAAGGGCAAGGGTCGATGGTACTGCTCCTCGTGGATAGCCCATGCACTGAGTCACGCTGGCATCGTGAAGTGGAAGAAGCTGGGAATCTACGAGTTCCCCGATCTCCACCCAGGCAAGCTATACGAGATCCTCGAACAGTTGGCAGACATGCCAAGGGAGGACACCAGTGACTCCCAGTTAATCACTGGTTGATGGTAAGGTATATCCATATTCAAGAAACCCGAATAACCCTGAGATAAACTGGTGAACCCTGTGAACCATCACGATTCCAATCCTAAACCTTCCCCAAACCTTGACCTACGCAACCTGGACTGCCTGGAGCTCCTCACCTCGATCCCCAGTGAAAGCGTGGACGTCATCATCGCAGACCCGCCCTACTTCGAGATCGTTGGTAATGACTGGGACCACCAGTGGAAGAGTGAATCAGAGTATATGGCATGGTGTGATGCCTGGGTTCGACAGTGTGCTGTTGTCCTAAAGCCGGGCGGTGCAATGTACGTCTGGGGTACCACCAAGACCGACACCTTCCTGCGATTCAAGCTCAACGTGATGAACGGCGTCTCGAGCCTTGAGTATCGCAACTGGATCGTCTGGAGTTACGACTGGGGTGGACGCACCAAGAAGACCTGGCCTCGAAAGCACGAGGACTGTCTCATGTACTCGAAGGGGCCTGAGGTGCGATGGTATCCCGAGAACGTTGAGGTGCCTCGAAAGGTGGCGAAGAACTTCCGCACAGGTGAGGACTTCGCTCGTGGCAAGGTTCCTACTGACGTCTGGCAGCAGAACAACCACACCACAAGCCGGGAGTACTGTGGCTGGCACCCAACACAGAAGCCTGTTGCCCTCCTGGAGAGGATGGTGTTGGCCCACACCGCACCAGGTGACCTCGTCCTCGATCCCTTCTCAGGCTCTGGTTCGACAGCAATCGCTGCACTTAAAAATGGACGACGTTTCGTCGGCAGTGAGAAGGACCCTAACTACTTCAACAAGTCACTTGAACGAATTAAGGACCTGGTTGAACATCCCTAAGTTCGCCCTTAATTTAAAAATGTTCTTGTTGAGGAGTCTCAGTGAGAGAGATTCAGTACCCTGTAGGAACGCTGGTGAGGTTTCGGGTAGGTCAAGGTGAACTTTACGCCATCGTCGTCAAGTCAGAGATTAGTTGGCGGGGACACAGTGACCATGACGTCTTCATTCCCAGCACCGGCGCTACCTCTTACGGTTGGAAGGGAGACGAACTCTTTGAAGTCAAAGCTCCCTAAGCCTGGGACACTGGTCGAGGTGAAAAGCGGTCATCTCGGCAATGATCTGGTCACTCTCGGCTTCATGGATGACAGAGAAGAGGAAGTCAAGATGCCCATTGGCACACACGCAATTGTCATCGGCGAGTGGACACGACCCTGGGACAAGGACGAACCAATGCCACTCATCTCCTGCGAGTACGGCATTGGCTGGCTATTTCCTGATGAGATACGCGTGATTTGTGCGGACAAGTAAGCACGTACCGGGTGAGCTCTATAGAATGATCAGATGGGACCCTGAGGAGCAAGCTTGGTATGCTTATGACAAGAGCTACCTCCTCGCCAGGGTCTGCGAGGACTACAAGAACTTTGGTGAGTTCCTCACCTCAGATGGACTTGTTGAGAGGCTTCCCCTGGTGTACTTCATCACTGAGAATGAGTTCAGGGTATACGAGAACGAGAATAAGATTATACAAAGTGTTGTCAATGACTAACAACTGTGTTATAATGAATCATAGGGGCAACACTCCATGAAGACTGTCGAAGAGAAGTTTAGGAAGCTTTCCGACATCGAGCATGTCCTGCTTCGGCCTGGCATGTATGTCGGTTCCGTCAAGCCCCGCGAAGACGAGTTCCACCTCCTTGGTGAGGAAGGTAAGTTCGTCAAGCGCAAGGTGACCTACAATCCCGCGTTCCTAAAGATCTTCGACGAGATCGTCTCCAACTCCGTCGACGAGCACCGACGTAACCCAAAGCTGAATGAGGTGAAGGTCACGGTTGACAAGGAGACTGGCACTGTGACCGTTTGGGACAATGGCGGGATTCCCGTTGTGAAGCACTCAGAGTACGATGAGTGGGTCCCGGAGCTAATCTTCAGCAACCTGAAGGCTGGCTCCAACTTCAACGATGATGAGGAAAGGCTCGTAGCTGGCACCAATGGTGTCGGCTCAACCCTTACCAACATTTTCTCCACCAAGTTCCGAATTCGTACGTCTGACGGCATCAATGCCTTCCAACAGACCTTTGCCAACAACATGCGCGAGAGGACTGAGCCGAAGGTCATCAAGTGGAAGGACGGTTTCACTGAGATTCAGTTCCAGCCCGATCTGCCACGTTTCGGCATGGAAGCCATCGACAATGAGCACGTTGAGATGATGCGTCGGCGCTGTATGGACCTTGCGGCCTGCAACCCAGGCATCAAGATGTCATTCAACGGCACAGACTATCGCTTTCCAAAGTTTAGTGAGTACTGCTCGCTCTACGCAGACAGCTTCATCTATGAGGAGGGCGATCGCTGGAAGATTGGCATTGCACCTTCCGATGGCTCCTTCACCCAAGTCTCGTTCGTCAATGCGGTTGAGACCCGTGACGGCGGCACTCACGTTGACTATGTCGTCGGACAGGTGGTGGACTGGCTTCGTGAGAGGATTCGCAAGAAGCACAAAGTTGAACTTCGACCTGGTGAGCTTCGCAATCACTTCTTCGTGATGGTCCAGTCTGACATCGTCAATCCGGCATTCTCCTCACAGACGAAGGAGAAACTCATCACCGAGTCCCGTGACTTCGGTTCCAAGTTCGAAATCTCTGAGAGGACACTCAAGGCTGTCCTCGCCTCGGAAGTCGTTCAGCGCATCCTTGACTGGGCACAGCAGAAGGCCCTTGCCGACGAACGTCGTCAGCTACGTGAGCTAAACAAGAACATTGCGAAGGGCAAGGTCCTGAAGCTCATCGATGCGAAGGCCCGAGTGGACCGGAACTCCTGCACTCTCAGCCTCTTCGAGGGAGATTCGGCATCATCCGCCTTCCGCAAGTACCGTGACCCGATGACCCAGGGCGCCTTCCCACTTCGGGGCAAGTTCATCAACGTTGCGGAGCTTCCCAACACTCGGGTCATCCAGAACCAGGAAGTCAAGGACCTCCTCACGGCGATCGGGCTGAAGATGGGAGAGGAGCCCAAGGACCTTCGCTACGGCAAGATCCTCATCTACTCCGATGCAGATCCCGACGGTGACTCCATCGCCGGACTCCTGATGAACTTCTTCGGAAAGTACTGGCCGGAACTCTTCGACCAGGGACGAATCTGTCGAGTGATGACTCCCCTCGTGGTTGCCAAGAAGGGCAGCGAGACCCTCTCTTTCTACTCCAACGCCGACTTCGAGGAGTGGATGGGCAAGGCAAAAGACCTGAAGAAGTGGGACATCGCCTACAAGAAGGGACTGGCCGCACTGGAGGATGCCGAGTACAAGGAGATCATCCAGAATCCCAACCTCTTCGCGGTCTCCGGTGGTAAGGAGCTGAAGCCCACTTTGGAGGCCTGGTTCGCCGGCGACTCCTCAATCCGCAAGCAGAAGATTCTCGGGATTGCTGAGGAAACAGAAACTGGGGAATAGGTATCAGCATGAAGCCTGAAACGTTGATACGTTCTCTCATCCGTGAGATGTGCAAGAAGCAAGAGTACTGGGGTCGAGGCGGAGCAGGAATCATGTTCCGGTGTCCTGATGACGACACGATCCTCCTTCTGCTTCGTGCACCCTGGGTTGCCCAGGGTGGGACATGGGGCATCCCAGGCGGTGGAGTCGAGGAGGGATGGTTCGAGACTCCTATCGAGGACCCCATCACAGACCCCTCGATATTCCGGAATGCCGCCTTCCGTGAGGCTGTAGAGGAGTGCGGATCCCTCCCCCCAGGGTTCTCGTCAGCTCAGGTAGTGGGCCAGACTGTCTATGAGGATTGTGGTTTCCAGTATGTCACTCTCCTTGCCGACATTACCCTTGAGCAGAAAGAAGGCTGGAATCTTGAGTCTAATGACGGAGAGACAGACGACTTCCAGTGGATTCCAAGGTCAAGCCTGAAGCCTGGTGCAAGTGTGATGGGAAGGCGACTTCACTTCGGTGTTGAGTACACGCTCTCAAGAATGTAAGTCAAAGTCTGGGCAAATGATCGATCTCGTCATCCCAGATAATCACAAGCTTCTTTCCATTCTCACGGAACCACACTTCTCTCTGTAGATCTCTCTTCACCGTTGACAAGATGACCTTGCCTCTTGGAGAAGTAGATTCTAACAACTCCTGTTTGGTCTTGCCTCGACCGTGCCAGTATGAGCCGTTGAGATTGATGTATGTGTCGATGTGTGGAACGTAGAAGTCCATTGTCCACCTACCGACTGGAACTTGACGTTGGACTTCAGGATACTTCTGCGCTAAGATCTCGTACAGCCTCTCTTCAGGTTTAGAGGTTGTCCATGAACGATTGCGACGCATTGTTTCTCTGCGTTTCTTCATCGACTCGTCATCGTTGCAGGCTTCTCTGGTTTTCTCAAGCTTGAGAGGATTGTCTACACCATGATTGCGAATCATGGTCTCCTTCCATTTCTGTCTATAGAGTCTGAGCTTTTTGCCAACGGTTCTTCTGAACTCTTCTCTTTGCGTGTGGTGTGCTACACCGAATTTTTTCATTGATGTTTGTGTCACAGCCACCTTAAAGCTTTCGGACTGGAAGACGAAGTCAGTTCCATATTTCTCTTGGCATGTTCTTCTCATTTTAGATTTGACAGCTTCGGATTGCGCAGCATTCCGAACCCCATACTTTCTAAGATTCGTCTCTCCGGTTCTGATCTTTACTTCTTGTGACCGTTGGGGATGATCGACGCCGTACTTCTCCTTCCATGTGTCTCTCATTTTTTGCTTGACAGATTCTGAAGCGAAGACGTTAGATGAACCGTGCACCTCGACGTTTGTTCTTGCACGTAGTCTGGATGCACAATCACTTGAGCATGTTCGACGAGATTTTTGATGTTGAGAACCACACCAGTCACAAATCTTGAAAGTGCATTTCTTGCATGTGACATCACGAATTGCCTGCCCCTCTATAATCGTGAACCTGAATCTCAGGTTGCAAGTCACACAATCGCGATATTCCCACACAAGCTTTGGTGCATCTTTGGAACGTGCCATTCCAACCTCCATACATAAGTATGTACATTCATGGTGGTTTGTGGTAAAATAACAACATGGAAGGAAACATGCAAATCCCTGTTCGACGAGTTGAAGATTTCTTCGATAACGAATATTGTGATTACGCAAAATATACGATTTCTTCCCGAGCCATCCCGTCGGTGATCGATGGCTTCAAGCCGTCCCAACGGAAGATCGCCTACGCTGCCAATCGCCTCTGGAAGACCGGCAATGAGAAGCCCATGAAGGTCTTCCAGCTCGGTGGCCAGGCTGCGGCGATCTCCTTCTTCCACCACGGTTCACTCGATGGCACAATCATCGGCATGACCCAGGAGTTCAAGAACTCCATGCCCATCTTCCAGGGCATTGGCCAGTTTGGAAGCCTGCGGTCACCCGAGGCTGGTGCACCTCGATACATCGGAGTGAAGTTCAACGAGAACTTCAAGCTCCTCTACAAGGACTTCGAGCTAACCACTTCGAAGTTCGAGGAGGGCGAGGAGATTGAGCCACAGTTCTTCCTACCCATCATCCCAACAGTCCTCCTCAACGGTGGCTCCGGGATTGCTGTCGGGTTCGCCACCAACATTCTCAACCGGCATCCGTTGGACCTCATTGACGCCTGTTCGGCTGTTCTTGAGGGCAAGAGCGTTCCCATTCTTCGTCCCTGGCTTCGTGGCTTCTATGGAGATATCGACCAGGTCGAGGGTTCTACCAAGTCATGGTCTTTCAAGGGGAAGTGGGAGGTGAAGAACACCTCTACTGTCGAGATCACCGAGATTCCTCCGTCATTCACGTACGAGAAGTATGAGGCTCACCTTGACGGATTGGTTGAGAAGGGCATTCTTGCATCCTACGATGACCACTCATCTGATCGAGTCCACTACGTTCTGAAGTTTCCAAGGGCTGTGCTTGCCGACTGGATCAAGAAGGATCGCCTTGGTGACCTGCTGAAGATGCGTGAGGGCGAGGGTGAGAACCTCACAACGCTTGATGAGAATGGAAAGCTGAAGGTCTTCCAAAGCGCCGAGGACGTCGTCAGGTATTTTGTCGACTTCCGCCTCGGTTATTACGGGAAGCGAAAGGCACACCTCCTCTCTGAACTCACCAAGGAACTTGACGTCCTCAATGCTCGGATGAACTTCGTGGACGCAGTGGTCCAGGGTCGCATCGTGGTCGTCAACGAGAAGAAGCCCGACATCCTGAAGTCCATCGAGGCCGAGGGAATCCCGAAGGTGGACGGCTCTCACGACTTCCTCCTCAGCATGCCAATCTGGTCACTCACCTATGAGAAGTTTGTGGAGATCCAGAAGAAGGTCGAGCAGAAGCGGAAGGAGAAGGAGAAGGTGGAGAAGACGAAGCCCGAGGACTTCTACCGACAGGACCTCAAGGAACTCCGCTCCCAGGTTGAGAAGAGCCATGCCCGGTGAACTCCTGTGGACAAGGGAGGACGGAAAGAAGTTCCACAAAGGCGACATCATTGAGCTGTGTTATGATGATGAGTTTGCCATGTGGAATGATCTTCGTGGTGAGAAACATGGGCTACTAGTTGATACAATAGACTATATCGGTCTTGGAGAGCGCAAGGACGTTATGGCGTACGTTTTAATCTGTGACAAGTTTATGCACTTTGAGT
>Ga0208784_1000430_pt1 | contig 20559 bp, 49 predicted proteins | sample DEB19_08_DNA_FD_184531 | JGI IMG/M metagenome (GOLD analysis project Ga0208784, IMG submission 184531) | Aqueous microbial communities from the Delaware River and Bay under freshwater to marine salinity gradient to study organic matter... | ecosystem: Environmental > Aquatic > Marine > Coastal ... | reverse complement strand
TATTTTGAGTTTCTACAACTTGTGCAGCATAACTTGATTTTTTATTTCTTGGAAAGTCCATAGATTTAGAAACAGCCATGGACTTATTATCTCATAATATTAGCCAACTTGGTTGACTGTAATAATGGCAGATGGAATTGCTGGGCCACCCATTGCTCCAGTGTTATGAACCATTTCAATATGATGATTATCTGTAGCCCAATACAGTTCAACATAATCATTTGAATTTAACTTTTGAAAAAAGTTCCAAGCAGAAACAACATATGGGCTATTAGTATTTACAGTTACACGAGTATTTGTATCTGGTACATTAGTTCCATTTTTTCTTAACCAAATCTCAACAGTTGTTCCGCTTCCTCCACCACCAGTGTTACGAAACTGAAATGAAAATGCAAAATTATAAACTCCAGCATTTGCTGCTTTCATTTTACTATTGTCTATAACTGTAAATCCTTTTGTTGCATCCGTATCTATACTTCTAATTAATACTGGAAAACCAGTTGACTCTTGTTGCTGTGTTAGCGCTTGAGTTTGAACATCATAAAAAGATCCATAAGATGAATCTGATATTGAACCTGTATCACCTTTAGGTCCTTGAGGACCAGTTGGACCAGGTACACCAGAACCATTTCCAATTCCAGGGTGTGTAAAACGTGCCATTACGAACCTACTTCTAGTCTTGCTTTTAGAACTGCAAGAGATAATCCATTAGTAGATGCTATTGCATAAATTGCATCATTGCCATTTAGTTCAATTGAAAAAGAGTGGTTTGGCATAATTCTAAAACCATAATTAGAAGATGTTACACCTTCTCCACCAATATAAATATATCCAGAATCATTTACATTTTGCAATGTAATATCCATGCCAGAATGTTTTCCATTTGGAGTTAGTTTGGTTGCTGATGTGTTTGAAAGTGTAAGTAATGAATGGTCCATTTTATCTCCTATTTAACCTTGTGGGTTTTTCCATTTATTTTTATTATTGAAGGAACATTGTCTTTTTTGTCAGTTACCTTAACTACCGCCATTACAAACTTCCTCCAGGAGAAACATCCCCAAGTACATAAATAGTACCTATTACTGGAGTCCAAGTAATATCATTTATATCATCTGGAATTATAATTTGTAAATCAAATGGTAGTTCTGCAACTGTTGAGGTATATTTTGTACCCCAGTTTTCTGTTACTGATGGAAGAGCGGTAACTGTGACATAACCTTCTGATGCGCTACATTCTAGTGCGTCTAATACATCTCCAGATTGGTCATATGCTGTTGCTTTATAGGTCCATCCATCAGTGTTGTAATATGTAACTTCGTCATTTTCAAAAAATTCAATTTTTAATGTTGCGGTATCTCCACGTACAACTCTCCATTGAAGCGATGCTGGATCTGCACCAAATATTTCAGGACCGCAAGAATTTACCATAATAGAAAGATTATACCATGAATATAGACTTGCCCCAAGGTCGGTGGGTATGAGAGACAGACCAAAGGGGCAAGCAATTAAAAGTATATCATATAGGTATAAAACGGACATTTGGTATTGTAAGTGTTTGCATTATAAAATTCTATATGGTATAGTGATTACAGGGTTTGTAGGGGGCTTTGCACTGAGAGATGCAATCTTACTTCCACCAGTAGATGTAATAAAAATCTATGGGGGGAGGGGGGGCTTTCCCTAAAAGATAAACTCTTATATATTATATATATTACTTAGTGGTTTTAGAGATATGATCTAGCAAAACATCAAACATCTTATCTATCTTTCTGTGAAGTTCTTTTCTGTCCTCTTCAGCAATTTTTGATGTTTGTTCTAAACGTGTAATTTGATCTTTCATAGAAGATCCAGAATTTGGTTTTAATTCTTCTAAATAATGTTTTACCATCCACTTGATACTTCCTGCAGCAAATGCTACAATGGTACATATTGAAACAATTAGCGCTGCCCAGGATTCAATTGACATGATAAAACATATTATAAGGGGAATTTTATAAAAATGAAAACTGAGATACTACGCACATTGGAGTACTCTACAAATTTGATAATATCCCCCGATATGGATGGTTTCGTTTCGGCGCAGTTACTAAATCGCTATAACGGATCTAAGGTCGTAGGCACATATGACAAAAATATTCTTTGTCTTTCGGAAGGTGTAAGTCCCAGAGATTGTTTGTTCGTTGATTGCGATATGAATCACCCAGATTATGTTTCGATTGGCAATCATATGCGTTTGGCAAATGATAATATGTCGTCGAAAAGTTTTAACCCCAATATTCATTTCGGCATAACTAAGTACAGCGACAAGTTTCCATTCGCAACCGCTTATTTAATTGCTTTTGCAACAGGAATTCAAACATCGGCGACAGAGATGATACGCATGGCCTACGCTGACTCTACCCTACGCAATATGGATAATTACAGCGATAACATGCGAACATGGTCTGATAGGATGATATGTCCTGCAGTTGAGTATGTTATTTATGAAACCGAGTATGCCAGACAAATTGACGACGGTATACGAATCAAGTATCCAAACCAATCATTTTCGTCCAAAAGATATGGCAAGGAGCGGTATATACAAACCCTTAATGAGGCATTTGTCCAAGAGGGGTTATCTCACGATATTCTCAATAGGGGATATAAGTACCAAACCGATAAAGTTGGTTTGACCACTATGAAGAAATATATGTGTGATATTTTCTCATATGCTGAAGTGTTTGGAGGAGAGTATTCTGTTACGTATTATGATAAAATGGATTGGTGAGCGATGATGTTAAATTTACTGATCTGTTTGATCCTTCTCAGCCAAGAAGTGATAGAGATTTAATTGAGTCCCGCCTAGAAATATGCAATACCTGTGAATGGTTTAGCAGAACTATGGTAAAATGTAAGAAGTGTGGTTGTTTTATGAAACTTAAGACAACCTTAAAAAGTGCAAAATGTCCAATAGGAAAGTGGTGAAATATGAACAAAGAAGAGATTGTTGATTTTATGCTAGATAGCATTAATAGAGATAATCGTGAAATATGTGAAGCCAATGGTATGCCTTCTGATCAAATTGACATGCAGATACAGCAAAGCCAGCAGAGTCTTTCTCATATGATGTCTAATCTTTATACTAGAATGAAGGAGGAGGGTTTACTTGCCTAAATTTAGATACCGTGCAATTCCTTCCAACGTTGAAGCAGAATATACTCGAAATACAGAACGAGATATTTATGAATCACTTGGTCAGGTTGATTTCACTAAAGCAGAACTTATAGTAGATGCAGAAACACCAGAAGAATCTGAAAAGATTCGTATGGGTATTACTGATATCCGTATGTGGGAGTTAATAGAAGATTAATTCTTTTCACAAGAACAATCATCGCAACACTGTTCTTTAAAAAGTTTTAATGCCAAACCATCGTTTTCTGGTCTGCCAATATCTTCCCAAAACTTTTCTCGTCCCATATTGTCAGTTTCTGAAATTTTTTGTGATTCTGTCATATTGATGTCCATCCTTGTAGTTCGGCTTTACCTGATGCTATCCATTCTCTATGTAGTTCATGTTGATAAGGCCAATTAGTTTCATGTGTATACCCGCCACATAATGAACATACATCTTCTTTCATATCTTTGTATATATGTATGCACTTACTCATCTTTGTAGTGATCCTTACATACAAAAATTATTAAGTACCCGTCTGAATTTATTCCCGCACTTGGGTTATTGCAAAATTGACATTTGCTTGCACGATCAACATTTCTTTCTTTTAGAAATTCCAAGTATTGTGCTACATACGGATCTTTTGGAAGTGGATAATTGCTCATGATTTCATTATACCAAAAATCTGAATTTTTTGCTGAGATGTATGATGCAAGAAATAAAAAAATAAAACAAAAAATAATAGTGAGCACATAATAATAAAATAAAAAATAAAAGTAACACGGATCAGGGAAGAGACCCGTGCCACCTTTGTTTTTCTAATTGTGAAGAGGGAGGGTGCCCTGTATGTATCCGTCAATACCAAGTAAATCGCAAGTAATTTTTACTCGTTGATTTTTCTTTAGTGATTTCTTATACATGTCAATAAAGTAATAAACATTTTCTTTTGTAGGCAAGTCCATGTTCATAGTCTTACCATTCATACTAGTTATAATCATTTTCATTTAGCAATTCCTCTTTCTCTTGTTGTGTTGCTTTGTGATACCCTGCTGGGCTTCCGTATTTAGTTATCCATGCTAACCTTAGTTGTTGTTCATGTGAGTATGTCATAACACACACTCACAAGGCTCAACATCATAATCAGTATCGTTACCCCAAAAGATAACGCCATGTCCGTTACACTCTTGACACTCAATTCTAGTTATTGCGTTTATCATTTATTTATCCTTTCTTAGTTAGGTAGAACATCTATTCCGTAGTATTCTACGGCTTCAGGTAATCTCATCATACCTTTGTAATCTCGGCATGAGTAGCAGATAGCGTTCCACCCGTCTGTGAGAGATGAGCAGAATACGCAGATTTTATCTGTCACGCAGTAGTTATTTTCTACTAGGTATTCAATTATTTCGTTTTTATTTAGTGTAGTCATTTTAGACCTACCTTTCTTTTTTCTATGCCCTTAGTCTAGCAGGGGGGTCTGACATTTTGGCTACTTATTTGCTAAGGCTCACTGTGATTTATCTCACATTTATTTGCTTAGGCTCATTAGCCAATTTGTCCTTTATTTAATTGTTATAGGAGTATCCTAACATAAAAATCTCAAAAAGTCAAGTCCTAACACGGCGTGTCGCATGTGGTGTTGGTCACATGTCCAATATGTCCGAATTTCACGTCCCGATGTGGTGTAGGTCACATGTGATGTACCTCACAATGTCCGAATTGCCCTATTTATACCCCTCAAAATGTCAGTGGTCTATGTTAGACTTTAGTCATTGAAAGGTTGAGAAAGGTTCTCAACAAAAGAAAGGAAAACAAAATGTTTTCACTAAACTATAAAACAAATGGTGGTAATAGTTCCACTACTCTACTAGTACCTTCTGAGGAATACGCAAATAGTTTCCTCGACTTAGTTGCTGAAAAGCAAGTAATAGATGAGGTAACACTTACCTATCTACCTAACTACACACCTAGCAATCGCAAGGTGTATGCTACTACTAGAAGTTGGGAGTAGTAATAAATGAGTATTGAAATCTTTCGTATAGATGAAAATGGTGCTGGTTGGGTACCACTATCTGAGGCTACTACTTCAGAAAAACTAGACATTGAATTAGGTATAATCACTAATCAAGTGACTATGCATTGTTTCAAGTGCCATGTAGTTATTCCTCGTGGTAATGTTTGTGTAAATCATAAAAATGTTCGTGGTGCAATTTACTTCGAATAAATAAAAAAGTTTTGCGTTTTGATCTTGATAATATCGCAAAATTTTGCACGTCCCCCGCAGTCGGGCGTGTCGCATAAGATGTGGTGTAAATCACTTTAAAATGTCCGAATTGTCCAGCGTGTCGATTTGACTTTTTGAGATTTTTGTGAAATAATAGAATTATTAGAAACTAAAGAAAGGTTGGTTCAACTTATGGACTATTTAGACTACATGGACGAAATCTATGAGGAACTCGTCTCAGAATTTGGACACGAAATTGAGGAAAAGTGTGAGCATAATCACACCGCCTAAGCGTGTTTCAGATTTGACTTTTTGACAAAAAAATGAAATAATAGATTTATTAGAAACTAAAGAAAGGAAAACTAATGTCTGCTAATTTATACACAATTGAAAGCCTACTTATTGGCAAAACCTATCGCTCAAAAACTCTAACAGGTGAAATCATCTCAGCAGAAAAACACCCTGCTTGTGTATGGTATGAGAACGCTGAGGCGTATCTTGTAGAAGTTAGAAATCAAAATGGCGGTTATGCTTACCGCACACTAGCAGTTAGGACTAATGACTAATGAAATTACACGAATTTCAAGAACTAATCAAGGCGCAACAGAAAGCGCAACAATTGACAAACTTAGAGAAAATCGCTAAAATTGTAGAAACAACAACTAAGAAAGGTAAAAACTAATGACTACAACAACTTACACAGATTTCCCATTCACCTCTCATGGTGTAAATTTTATTTCACGAGTTTATTCTAACTCTCCATTCCTGCCAAGCATTAAACAATTGCCAGCAGGCGTATTTGAAACAATGAACGAGCAGGCAGTTTCAGAAATGATAGGTGACCCGTCTCTACTTTCTACTGATGAACTAATCAGAGAATTAGAAAAACTAAATGAAGGCGGAAGCCATGCGTTTATTCTATTGGGGGGAACTCTCTAATGATGACACGAAAAGACTATGTTCAAACTTCAAACATTCTAAAAGGATTTGCGGATGAAATTCATCCCCAAGTCTTTGAGGATTTGGTGGAGGAATTCGCTCAATACTTCGCAAGCGATAACGAAAGATTTGATAAAGCAAAATTTGAAAAGGCTTGCGGTGTTGATGAGTTAGGACTGATCCCCGTATGAGCAGATTTCTAACAATACTTACACAATTATTTTTATTGCTCTCAATTTATTTTATACTAAGAGGCGCAAAAAATAATTAAGTAACAAAAAAATTTTTTCCCTAAAATTTTCTGGGAAAAAATTCACGTGGCGTTATCCACAGGTTATCCACAATGTGAATTAGGACACACTTTAAGGATTTTGTGAATTTCCCCACAAATTTGTCGGCGTGTCGTTTTGATTTTGTCAGTTTTATTTGATAAGATTTCAGTATTGAAAGAAAGGACAGAAAAATGGATAGAAATGAAATTTTAGATAAAGTTTTAGAATTTGCTAAAACTAAATCATCTGAAGGCTACCACTATGCTTATGCTTTTGGTATGCTAAGTGTAATGCTTACAGATAAGCAGTTGAAAGACCTAGAGAAAGGATTAGAATAAAATGGGTTTGGATATGTATCTAAGTGCTAGAAAGCACATAAATAAAATTGACTGGAGTAAATTAGATCGAGATAGCGATACTAAATATTCAGAGGCTACCATTCCACAATGGAATGATGTAGTAAATGCTGCTGGTGTTGATACGCTTGTAGATGAAGAAAGTATCTATGGCGTAGATGTATCTGTAAATGTAGCCTATTGGCGCAAGTGTAATCAGATACACAATTGGTTTGTTAATACTGTACAGCGTGGCGAAGATGACTGCGGTGAGTACTATGTAGCGCATAAGCACCTAAAACAATTGGTAAATGACTGTACTCTAGCGATTACCAATAAAGACCCCAATATCATGCCACCTAGAGAAGGATTTTTCTTTGGCGGTACTGATATTGACGAATGGTATTGGAAAGACCTAATGGATACCATTAATCAATTGCAGCCTCTTATTGATAGACCTGACTTTGAAAATCTATCATTCTATTATCAGTCCTCATGGTAGGACAAAACGGACATATTGGACAGGGCGTGTCAGATTTGATTTTGTCAGCCCTATCTGATAGGCTCAGAGTATTGAAAGAAAGGAAATGAAAAATGGATAAATTAGAATACGCACTAAAACAGATTAGAAACTGCGACTATTGTGGCGGTAAAGGTAATCTCTACTATGGAAGTGGAGAGGACTATGACTTTGAGGTATGCCCTTGTAATACCTATGAAATAATCCTAGATGAAGATGGCTCGGTAATTTGGGATAATGGACTACTAAGTGAGCCTGAACTATTTAGAACTTTGGAGGCTCTATAAAATGGGAAGTAACTTTGCTAATGATTTGGTTCTTGCTGATAATCTTGACATTGAAACTCAGATAGGAATACACCTAAAGTCTAATCACTACCCGCCCGTTCCTGCGTTCATGGTTCAACCTTGTGTTGAAGCCATAGATGCGGTAAATGATGCGGGACTATGGGATTTGGAAATACCTATGCCTGAAGGCGTGACCTATAAGGGTTTGACTACTGCCCCAGCATGGGCTATTATTGAACAACACCACCTAGATGCGTGGATTATTGAAAGAGAGGAATACTAAAATGGAATACACTTATGCTCTAACTACTTCGTATGACGGAGAATTGGTAAATACGCTGCGAGTATCTGACATGCTTGAAGCGGTAGATGCTTGGACTAAATGCGTGGACTTTGGAGATGCTAAAGAATACGCAACCTATAACCTATCTGACCCACTAGGAAAAATGTATACAAAAACATTTTATCGTAACGGAGAGGTAAGCATTCGCTAAATGTCTGCTACAATAAAAGGCATGGAATATGCTTTTGTTGATATACTCAATATAGATCAGTTAATGGAAAATGATTTAATTGAGATTGATGAGGAAGTGGTGCAAGTAATTGCAATCACTTCTTTGCCAAATGGATTTGCAATAGGTTATCAAAATGAATTTGGTGAAAAAGATATTCAAGAGTTTGATGACTATGCGACTTTTAAATTATTTGTAATTCGCTAAAAAGCCCACGTCCCGTCCGAAATGTCCGATTTGAGTAGAAACTCCACATTTGCATTTTTAATATTTTTATGATAAGATTAATTTATGTTTAAGAAAAGTGCTGAGGAAATTCGTAGATTGCAAGACCTACGCAGATCTAATGCTGCCACCCCATTAAGGAATAAAAAACAATATTCCCGAAAGATTAAGCACAAAAAATTTGACCTCGCTGAAAATAAATGATACAATAAAAATAAAGAAAGGACCCAATGAAACTAAAGCGTTCAATGGATAGGAAGGTGACTAATGCTGTCTCGAAAAACGGAAAAACCCCAACAATTGCCAACACCTTTGGATTACCTGCTGGAAAGAATTTCTCGTGTCCTGGTGCCACCCCAACTTGTACAACTGTTTGCTATGCAGGAAAACTCGAAAGAGTCTATAAAGGAGTAAAGGCTGTACTATTACACAACTGGGAATTGTTGAAAGACGCAGATCTAGAAACAATGCAAAACCTATTGCAGGAAATGATAAATGATTTCAAGCAAGATTGTGATAAGAAAGACGCCCCTAAACTATTTCGTATTCACTGGGATGGTGATTTCTTTAGTGATACTTATACCAATGCCTGGAAAACAGTTATTCTAAATAATCCTGATACTAAGTTTTGGGTATACACCCGTGTGGATAGCGCAGCAGAAATTCTGCAGGGTATCGAAAACCTTAGCCTCTATTACTCTACAGATAAAGATAACACTGAAACCGCTATTAGACTAAATAAGGATAATGGAATTAGATTAGCATACCTTGCAGATACCTTCGCAATTGGGCAGGCAGATCTAAAAGCAATGATAGGCAAAGTGGGCGCTAAGTGTCCTGAGAATAAAAAGGCTATTCCACTAATTGACAAAGACGGGTCTGCTTGTGTAAAATGTAGTCTATGCGTAGATAATAAGGCAGACATAGTATTCTCGGCTAAGAAGAAATAGGACAAAATGGACACCTATTGGATAATAATAAGTTTATTACTTGTACTGCTATCCCTAGCAGGCAGTAATGGGCTATAAATCTCAAATAATGAGATTTTTAGATTTTGGACTTGACAACCCAAAAAATAAATGTCATAATAATAACATAACCAACAACAAAGGAGAAAAACAAATGGCAGTAAATACAGCAACTTACAAGGTAGGCGACCTCTACACTTCACAGAAGTCAAAGGTCACAGGCACAATTACAGAAATCAAGCCAAACACAGACGGAACTTCTGTTCGTGTAAAACTTGATGTAAATGGCACACCTCGCTGGACAACTTGGACAGCAAAGTAATTCCTAAATAACAGGAAAAGTCCTGAGCATGACTACTAAAACTGCTCACTTGATTTTTAGCACTAAAAATGCTAAACTATAAATAACCCAAAACCCATAAGAAAGGAAAAAACAAATGGCAAGAGGAAAAGCGATAAATGTAAAAATCGCAACAACTAAGGTAATCAAGGCACTAGAAACTCGTCTAGCAAAACTAGAAAAAGACTATGCTACGCAAGAGGAAAACGAAGCAAAGTATCAAAAGTCCTATGAGAAGTGGAAAAAGGAACTTGGTAAGTTTGCTATTGCTAATGTGGCAAAGGCAGAAAACTTCCGCACTAACTATCGTTCTTGGAACAAGACTCTCAATGTAGATTTTGATTTACAATGTGATGAGAAGGAGTTTCCTGCTGAACCACAACGAGAGTTTGAGCAAATCCATCGCCACTCTTATACAGAGATGAAAGAGGAACTTGAGAACGCTATTCGTATTCTCAAGATGACAGATGAGGAAGTAGTTTCTACTTCTACTTACAACGCTATCGCCCGATACTTGTAAAATTACTTTCCTGAGCATGAAATAAAACTGCTCAACCAACAACCCAACAGAAAGGCAAAACAAATGTATAAACTAACTATTAGCAAAGGCAAGAAAGAAATGCTATCTTTTGTAGATAGAAATGCTGTTGCCGCTCACGCACTTGTAAAAAACGCAAACAAGAGTGTCAAGAGTGGTGCTAAGTATTCGTATACATACGCATACATCAAACCATAATCTTCTCTCTTGATAAGCCCCGCTAAAAAATGAAGTGGCGAAAGTCCTTGCGGGTATTCCTAGAGAGATCATCCTGAGCATGATGTAAAACTGCTCCACCCCAAAAAAGCCCACGTGGGCCTGTGATCTTTATCACATCGACACGCCGAAGAATCTTTAAGCCAGGATTTGTATTTTTCCCTAATTTTTGCTAAACTTAGTATAAGACCCAAAGAAAGGAAAAGAATGATAGCAACAATGCTAGAACTACAAAACGCAACACAGGAAGCCGTTCATGATGAAATGATAATGAGCATGGCTTCTGCTATTTACCATAACAAAGACAGCATGTCAAGCGATGAATTCGCTGTGGCTATGTTCCAGTATTCAGCAGCCTTATCTGCTATGACAACTACACTCGTTACTCATGTATTATTGACAGAATCAGAATTAAATGCTATGGTTGATACTATTAAAGAAATGGACGAAATGGGAAAGGATATCACAAATGGAGACAACTAATGAGGTGCAGGCACCTGAGCACTACAATGCAAATCAACTTGTAACTTACAAGAAGATTGAGAATGATGTAGTCTCTTTTCCAACTATCAAGGTTAACGACCTAGAATGGGAGTTGGACCGTCAACGCAAGATGACAACAAGAATCGATGAACTTAATTATACAATTAGTAGAATCATCGATAATATGACTGAGGAATCTTGGTACAATCCAAATACAGAGGCTGCAGAAATTTTAAATGACCTCTGCGAAATCCTTGGCCACACCCCAGTGAAGACAATTGAGTTCACTGCAAATGTAACAATTAACGGTGTGGTTGAAATTCCAATGAATGAAGTAGAAGACTTCGATTTGGATTCATTTGTCTATGAGACTATTTCAATTGATTCATATAATGGCAATGTCGAAATTAATGATTGGGATGTAAATTCAGTAGACGAATGCTAAAAATATTTGCAGGGTTCATGAAAGGCCCTGCAATGTATGCATGATCCCTCTTTCATCCTTTCTTAAAGGGATCTGCAAGGGACCTGAGCATGTCCATGTAAACTGCTCTCCCTCAAATTTTGCACGTCCCGCAAAATTTTGATTTTGTCAAGTTTACGGCGTGTCGGGACATTTCCCTAATAGGATTTGCTTTTGTCGGTGGGTTGTGCTAAGATTGTTTGTAAATGACCACAGAAAGGAAAAAAAATGGCTCATGAATTAGAAACACAAAATGGTGTTGCTTCTTTTGCTTCTTTCAGAGAACCTGCTTGGCATGGCTTAGGCACAGTTTTCACAGAAGAAAAAAATACAGCAGAAATGCTGGCTGCTGCTAATCTAAATAATTGGAATGTTAGATTAGAAGATGTAAATATTCCATCTCACTTATCATCAGATAAGTCTTACCAATATGTTGTTCGTACTAACCCTACGGATAACTCACAGACCGATATTCTTGGTGTTGTAGGTGAGCGTTACCATGTTTTACAGAATGAAGATTTATTCTCATTCGGTGACAATATTCTTGATGGCGGAGGTCGTTGGGAAACTGCTGGCTCAATTCGTGGAGGTCGTGTTGTATTTGGCTCTCTTGCTCTTGAGCGTGAAACTATCCTTGACCCAAATGGTGTAGCAGATAAAATCAAAACTTATCTTCTCATCAACACATCACACGATGGGTCTATTGCTATTCAAGCGTCTATCACACCTGTTCGTGTTGTATGCGCTAACACTCTAAATATGGCTCTTGGTCGTATCAAGAAAAAAGATGGTGTAAAGCAATCTTTCAAAATTCGTCACACACAGACAGCCAATGGCAAAGTTCAAATTGCTCGTACAGCACTTGGCATGGCTAATTCTTACATGGACGAATTCGATAAGATGGCTCATGCGATGATTGCTAAGGAAATTACAGCACAACAATTCAATGATATTGTTCTCGCTGCTTATCCAAAGCCTGAAGATGGCAAGAAAATTGCTATCACTAAGTGGACAAATAAAGTTGATACCATCAACGATATTTACACAGGTGAATTCAATGGCATGATTGCTGGCAATGCTTGGGGCGCACTCAATGCTCTAACTGAGCGTTTAGATTGGCACCGCTCTGCTCGTGGTGGTAATACTGAGGCAATGCTTGCTGCTGCTTCTGGTTTTGACCCTGCGATTACAGCAGAAAAAAATCGTTTGCTAAATGTTGTTCGCAATGTTCTAGAAATTGCTGCGTAAGTAATTTCAACTCCTGAGTAAGAGTATAAACTGCTCACTTTTTTATTTTGCAATTGCAGATCATAAAATAAAAATTGCAAAAAAAATCCACGTCAAATTCGGACATATCGGACATAACATTTTTATACTTTTTTATTACGGACGACTTGACTTTTTTCCCGAAATTTGGGATAATAAATTTATGACCCTAAAATATAAACCATACACAATAGATGAATTAGTTACAGAGATCTATGAGGATAATCTAGACCACTTTGAGTTCATGGAAAACATGAATGGCGGGGACTGTGACTGTGACCTACATCATACTATGAATACTATCATGCGGTATTGGGATGTTTGACATTCCCTTGCATTTTTGCTAAAATTTAATTACGAAACAACAGAAAGGACCCACAATGCCCAACTGGGTATATAACAGCCTAATTATTTCAGGCGAACCTGCACTCATTGCAGATGTAAAGCGCATACTAAACAGACCATATGTCAAGAAGCATGACCAATGGAATTCAGAAACACAGAAAATGGAAGTAAGGGATTACACATATAGTAATCCTGTGTTTGCTTTCCATAACATCTATAACCATATTCAAGACAATGTGCCTGATGAGGTTTATATTCAACAACCTGACCATACCCTGCCAATGGCAGAGCAACTACAGTTCAAGGGTAACTGTTGGTATGACTGGAATGTTCGTAACTGGGGAACCAAGTGGGATGTAGGTGTGGGAGATGAAGATAAGTATCCTGAGACTGAATTATATGATGAGAGCGAAACCTCTTTAGCATATAAGTTCAATACAGCATGGTCACCACCACATCCAATTATCCAAAGACTATCTTTTAATTATCCAACCCTTAGCATTAGTTTATCTTATGAAGAAGAAACAGGCTGGGGCGGAGAAACAGATTATCTTGCTGGTGTTATTATTGAAGATTCTAATTACGAAAACAAATGTCGTGATTGTGATGAAGAGAACACATTAGAGTACTGTGAAAATGAATGTGGCGAGATATGTGATTCTTGTCACTATTTAGGCGAGGCAGACCTAGAAGCAGTTGCGGAATGTGAGGTACATAAGGTATTCTTAACTAATGAATATGTACCTGACTACAGAATGGATGAAGTAAATGTCTAATTACTTATTAGAATATATGAAGATACATCTAATTAGTTTAGAACAAGACTTAGAGAAACTTCAAGAAGAAATGGATTCAATTGAGATTGGGTCTAAAGCATTTGGTCAATTAGATATAGAATATAACTGGGTATCAGGACAGATTACTGCTACCCGTCACTTTATACAGATTGGAGAAGAGAATGCAGACAACTGAACTGCCTGAACATTTACAGTTAGCAGTTAATATGCGTGTGCCTGGTTTAGATATCATGCATGGAGAATTAAAAAATCTAATGTATGAAGCAGAACTAGAACTTGAACAAGCACAGCGCATTGAGAGTGAATCTGGGGAGGCAATAAATTCTATGGAACGAACCTATGCCGAAGGATTCTTGGACGCACTAGTACATCTTTATAAACTAACTTATGACTTATCGTTTGCAGAGGCAGAAAGGGATAAAAATGCCAACATATGATATAGAGGTTATTCACGAGCCTTCTGGTACCTATATGAACTTTATTGTTGAATCTGACGCTGAGGAAGGCGATGTTTGGAATGAGGTCCTTTCAGATCTATCAGTTGTAGCATTTAAGACGGGACTTGACAATGATGACGAATAATGATAACATTGAAATAAACCCTACAGAAATGGAGCAAGGCATGTTAGAACTATCTATTTTAATTGATGAGGACGGAGAAGTTGTATTCTCTGCAGAGGAAGAGGAGCAAGACTAATGGGAGCACGGTGCACATTCGTTTTTAAAGACTCTGAGTCGACAGCCATTGCGCTGTACAGCCACTGGGGCGAAGACTCTATGTACCAAGACCTGGCAGCAGCATTACAGCATGCAGCACCAAGAATGAACGATTATTCTTATTACACCCGTATGGCAATTAGTTATTTAATTAAGGATAGTATTCTGGATGAGACTGGCTTTGGCCTTTACTCGTGCAACCCTAACGACCTAGGATTCATGGACCACCCAGTGCTGATTGATATGACAGATAATACTATTACTGATGACACTGGCAGCCATTCTATTAATGAATTTATTAATTACCATGGTTTGGTGACGACGGTCACATCATAAAAGAGGGTTGGGTCCCCTCTACGGGGGGCGTGAGTAATCTTGCCATTGCGACTTGCGCCCTCCTCATTTTTTTGATATAATCTATAGGAACGGAGAATCATGTCTAGATATAGTGTTAGACGGCCTACACATAATAAAGAAACTAGAGCAGCAGAGCAAATTGCTAAGTTGCTTACTCAGGATATGGCTCTAGACCTAGAGCGTGTTGGATATTATTTAGTTAGAAATCTTCCTCGTATTGTATTTCATAGATTTGAGGTAATGGCTGATTCAGCCCAAGAAGAATCTGCTATACTTATGGGAGAGTACGAAAAGGAAAGAGGCAGGGGAATAAACTATGGACTTCGCAGATAAGACTGGTATTTTGGCACAATGCTGGATCGACTTTAGAGACGACGAACATTTTGAAACATTTGTAGAGTACAACGATATTGGGCTGCCTATGGCGTACTATGTGGCTGAGGGTTTAGTAAAAGAACTCACACCACTAGGAGAGCAGTATATAGACGAATCATTTAGTATGCTTCTAAGTGTTTTAGAAGTAGAGGAACAAGAAGTAGAATTCTTGCCAGAGAAAAATCTAGGTTCGATAATGGTTTTCGCATATAATAAAAAGCGCAACCAGGAGCCGTAAAAACGCCACGTAAATTGGACATATGGTACAAAACCATCCAAACCATTTAACCATTTTTATTACGAAACATTACGAAAAATCCCAGAATTTTCCAAACCATTATATCTTCAAACCCTTGTATTGTCAAACCATGTTATAATTGATATATGGTTCATCACTTTTCTCGTATGATCAAACAAAAAACACATAGACATGATCAACCATATGATGCAGAAATATTTAATAAAGATATGGATCATCTATGTGGTATGTTATATAGTGTTATAAGTCTTAAGGCTTTCTTTCCTAAATCCCCCGCCAAAATTCAGACGGGCGACGAGGGCGCAAAAGAGGCGGGGGATAAAGAATGACAACAGAACAAACCCCTATAAAGAAAGAACTACCACACTCTTCATGTTGTATATGCAACAAGTGTACTAATAAACAATAACAAACCATTTTTCCTGGTTTTAAAACATTATCAAACCTTTTAAATCTTATTTGGATTTATTACGATTTTATTACGAAATTTTCCAAAAAATCCCAGAAAGTTTAGGGCAAATTCATTCATAAAAGACTTGACAAACCATGGTTTTGAATGTATAATGCCCAAACCTTTATATGATGGTTTGACAGATATGGGGCATATATGGTATAAGGATATAAGGTTTGATGGTTTGGGATAGATGGTTTGTCCCGTCGAGATTACGACGCCCTCTATAAAAGCGCACCATCACCCATATCTCTCCACAATACTCCACTTTACTCCACATAAATATATTCAGTAAGATTTATTTGTGGATAACTTGTGGATAACTATGCTTGACAAACCCTTTATCCGAATATACACTTAAACCATGCCTATACATATTCCAATTTATATCAATGACAAACTGATCAAAACCTATCATATTGGACGAATAGCAGGAGATACCAATCCTGACTCCATTAACAAATATCTAATTATCCAAGATGATGAACTATGGAGTGTAGGTAGAGAGTTTGAACATAGATATGGAGATGGGGTTGAAGCCTGTGTCATCAAAGGTATTCAATCCTGTGGATAACTTTCAAACCAGGGTATACAAAAGCGGGTATAAAGAGATTACGATAGTTCCTTTATAGCCTTATTGACCAAACCAATTAGCCTTTTCTTGGTTATTTTGGATGCATTAAATGTCTCCGTATATCCCCCATATGGCATATCCCCCTTATCCAGGTAATGTCCATATCTCTCTCTTAGGGTTTGTAGTACTAGAGATTCGGTTCTTCTGGCTTCCCCCCGATTTTGAAAATACCAATAACAAACCAATTCCCATCCTTTGGTCCTATGTTGGCGAAACCTTTTACCTGTGATATCCCCAATCCCTATCTTTATGGCATTATGGTTTGGATGATAGATAATATATAGGATGGTAGGGTTCACAACAAGATTATACTATGCTGATATAATGGTTTGGCTATGTCTATTTTAAAAGTTAATGTCTTATGTTATAACTGTGGGTCTATGTATAAGGTTTCTATCGATACCCCGCAGATAACTAAACAATGTGATCTATGCTATAATAAATAGATCATGAAATGTTATTATTGCGATAGCAAGGCAGAATTTACACAGCCAGATGTTAATACTGGTGTCATTATTGATGTTTGCAAAAAGCATTTTACTTGGATGCATGCTGGATAGGAGAAACCATGGGAATGAGTATGGAAGAGTGGCCTAAAGAAACTAAGATAAAGGTAATACTTTCCATTGCTGTTATTTTTGCAGCAGCAATTTTCTTTTCACTTATCTAAAAAGGTTGTAGAATATATAACTGTGCATCTACACAGGACAACATCTTATCAAACCACAAAAGATAGCATAGATTATGTTATACATTTTTGCAACATATGTGGTTGGCAAAAACAAGAGATATTAAACCATATTGACCTTGTAGGTCAGGAATAGGTTTTATATTTCTATTTTCCGCCGAACTTAAAAACAAATAAAAACACAGCCCGAACATTTAGTGCAGGCTGTGTATATTTATTTTATTTATATTCAGACGCTTTCTTTGTTTGATTCGTTTGAATAAAACTTATCCCAATCTGATCGCCAGTTATCTGCTTTATCAGGAACTATGTAGTTATCTTCAAGAATATCTTCGATATCATTGCATAGTCTTTCATACTCTTCTTCCGCAGTTCCTACAGCATTTGGATCTGTTTTATGTCCAAAATCTAATAATGTGGCATTTGTATATCGTCTCATAACTACGCCATCACGATTAAGAAGCCATTTTTCGAAGTTTCCATACATTCCCTTTGTATTTGTAGCATCGCATAACTTTTCAAAAACCTCATGTGTGGTTTCATTTTCAGATAATTGTCTAGGGAATACATCTGTTCTTCCACCATATAGAGACTTTGCCATCTCTGAATCAATTGGTTCTCCAGGCTTAGAGACTACTAACTCAGAAAAATCATAAGTTACATCGTATGTTTCTTGGGCATATTCCCTGGCCTCTTCGGCACTGGCAATTCCACATGCGTAGTCACCGTATGTAATGCCATCACCGCAATAATCATTTGTTGGTATTGCCAAAACATCAAACCCTAAATTTTTATATTTTTCATAAATGGTTTCAATTACTCCAAACTGTGGAGCATTTCCACAATCTGCTGTCACATTAATAATTAATGTAACCTTACCCTTGTAATTGTCAAGAATGTTTTCTTTTCCATCCCAAGACTTTAAAGGTATATCATAGATAGACATATAAACCCCCTATATTTACATCAATTATAACACGATGTTTTACTGGTATAATGTATAAATAATGAGTAAAAGAAGGCTTTTAGATGGGTCAGAGGTTGAAGAATTTGAGGAACCTATCAATATAATTATACATACTAAGGCTCCAGCCAAGTGGAAGTTTACTGATCTTGAAACAGGAGAAGAGTATTTAGGGAGTGGTCTGCCACATCCTATATACGGCGAAGAACTAAGAAAAAGAACTAGGGCTGGTTTAATTGGCTCTTTATTAAAAACTAAATTAAGAATTAAGTGATGGAGTGTAAGGCCAGTAGTTTTTATCTGAAAACCAAAATGCTACAGCATATCTTGGTAAATCTCCATTAACCTTTCTACTGCCGTGCCAAGTTTTTGATTCAAACAGAACTAAATCATTTTTTGATGGCTTATAAACTGTACCATTCATTTCATCTTCATATATGTCAAAATTAGACTTTTCTTCCCAATCATTTAAAAATATAATTTCTCCATCTGAGTAGTCGTCATTTAAATATACCATTGCGCTAAATAAAGTTTCCCATGTTGCATCTTCTCCGTGCACCTTTTTTACCTTGCTGGTTACAAAGTCATGATGATGATCATCTTTATGTATTCTTAACTGTATTCCAGGGGTCAACTTTGTTAGTGAAAAACCCTCAATATAAAGTTCATTTTCATATTTGTAGTGATCTTTTGCTATATTAATTATTTTATTTGCAATACCAATAAGACCTTCTATGATTTCCTCGCTATGAACCTCATAAGGCTTCTCTAATGGAAATATTGATCTATATGCAGTTCCTTCTTTCCAGGCAACGCCTTGCTGAGATCTAAAAACATTAACATCTTCACAATTATTGTCAATATAAGATATAATAAAATTAGAATCATCATCACTTATAAAGTTCTTTATTACTTTTATGTCTGCCATTTTATTTTCCTATCTGAGATGACAACTCATTATCCCATGTAAATGTTGCCATAACATACCTTTCTGGACCCTCTCCTACAACAGCAGTTTCATGGGTATAGTCTTCTGTTGCTTTAAACTTCAATAAAGAGCGCTTCGGCGGTCTAAATTTTAAACCCAATTTGTCAAATATTAATTCTCCATCAACATAATCGTCATTTAAATAAACAATAACTGCTCCAACAATTCTTTCACTTTGTGTAGCATCGTAATGATTTGGAAGTGCTGTTCCTGGGTATTGTCTTTGTACTCTCATTAATCTTGAATGCCATTCATTTTCACCAAGAACCCCGACTTCCCTTAGTCTGTCATTTAAAGATTCAAGATTTGGATCTGACCACTCTAACTCTGCTACTTTATCTGACCAAAAGTTATCTTGCTCGTGCCCATCTCTTTCGTATGCCATAGGAGCATTTTTTGTAAATAGTTCTTTCCAGCCATCTTCTGTTAAAGATTTGCAAAAATTAAGCAAATATTCGCATTCTTTTTCTGTGATAAAGTCTTCCCATATCTCAATTCCTGGGTATATTTCTTTTCTATTCATGATTATCAACTATCCTTAATATTTCTTGATAAATAAATTCTGCAGTTTCTTTTGGACCTGCCCCACGGTATATGAAAAGATCTCTTTTTTCATACATCTCATTAAAATTATCTACAGATACATATGTCTCATAAGGTTCAAACTCTTCTGAAGATGCTACTAAAGAATTAATCCACAACTTTCCAGAAGTAGTTTTTGAATACTCACAAAGTTCTTTTCCATAAATATCCATCATTCTTTTATTGCAAACTATAACATTTTTACCACATTTTAAAGATGTTTCTATTGCTGGTTTGGCAACTAACATTGCTTGATCATCATCCGACAAACAATCAACGACAATTTCAATTTGATTATATTTAATCATAGGCTCAACATCTGGCCAAATTTTTTTAAAATTTTCGTCTCTTGGCTTATCGCTTGATGCCTTTCTTTGATAAGAAAATAACTTATGATTAGAATCTTTTAATAAAATAACTAATTCTTTAGCAACGCTGCCAAAACCCATTATACCTATATGCATGAATCCATTATACCATTACTTGACAAATAAGGCCATAAGGTGTAATATGTATATATGCAAACATTTCTACCTTCTTCTAACCCCATAATCTCCGCTCAATGGCTTGATAGTAAAAGATTAAATAAGCAAATCCTTGAGTGTTATCAAATTCTTAATGTTCTATCTGGTAAATCCAAAGGCGGTGGGTGGCGAAACCATC
>Ga0208784_1000429_pt1 | contig 20658 bp, 18 predicted proteins | sample DEB19_08_DNA_FD_184531 | JGI IMG/M metagenome (GOLD analysis project Ga0208784, IMG submission 184531) | Aqueous microbial communities from the Delaware River and Bay under freshwater to marine salinity gradient to study organic matter... | ecosystem: Environmental > Aquatic > Marine > Coastal ... | reverse complement strand
TTGAGAACAGCCGTGTTTCACTCAAATCAAACAAGGAAGTTGCAATTGCTGTTGGAGATTTAATCAACAAGAAAAAAGTTGATTTTGTCGATGTGGTAAAAACATCACCCGGATTGAATCCGAGAGATATCCAAAAGGCAACAAATTCTTTTTCTGTTCATTTTGTGAAAGTATATGTTCATTCTAAAACAGGTGAAGTGCAGTTGAAGCATGTGGTTACAACAGGTGATGCAGGAAAAATTATCAGTCCGCAAACAGCCCGCAGTCAAATGCTTGGTGGAGCAGTAGGAGGAATTGGGATGGCATTGACCGAAGAAGTAAAGATTGATCATTCAACAGGTAAAATTCAAAACGCAACATTGGGGTCATATCAAGTGCCTAGACACAATATGATTCCTCATATCGATGTATGGTTTACTGATAAACCTGATCCTTATATCAATGCAATTGGTGCAAAGGGGTTGGGTGAAATTGCCATCATTGGATTTGCAGCTGCTGTAAGCAATGCAGTATTCAATGCAACTGGAAAGCGACTCAGAGATTTACCAATTACAAAAGAAAAAATTTTAGCAGCCAAGGCTTGATCAGCTGTGTGCTTTTAAAAATGCAATGGCTTTTTGATATGCATCTGCTGCAGCTTCAGCATTAAAACTGGGGTTGCTTGGATTGGCAAAACCATGTCCTGCTTCGTATCTGTGTGTTTCCAATTTTTTACCTGCTGACTGCATATTTTTTTCAAATTCATTTACAACAGCTGGTGAAGGTGATTGGTCTTTGTTTCCAAAGAAGCCGATGACATCGCATTGCAATGTTTTTAATTTATCAAGGTTGCTTTCTGGTCTTCCATAAAACATCACAGAACCCTTTGCTTTTGATTCCGCAAGAATTGCTGTCTGCAGGCTCCACATTCCTCCAAAGCACCATCCAACGCTATATATATTGGCATCTTTTCCTGTATATTCAATGGCACCTTTGATGATTGCAACCATTCTGGTCATATCTGCACCGCGCATAAGTTTCATGGCACTGTCTGGTGTTGCGGCAACTTTTCCATCGTACATGTCAACCGCCAATACATTCATGTTGCCTAGGTCTTTATAATATTTATCAGCTTCGTTTTTAATATTATCATTCAATCCCCACCATTCCTGAATGACGATGAGCCATTTGTTGGATTTCTTTTTTGATGGAATGAAATATGCATTGGCTTCTTTGTTATCAGAAACAGAAAAGCTTATCATTTTACCAAGTTGCTCTGCAGTTGATGCCTGCTTCGGTTTGATATGCAGGGATGCAAAAGCTGATTGAGATGCTTCCTGTTGATAGGCATTGAGTGTTTCCATGTTATAACACTCGATGATATCTTCTTTGGAGATTTTTTCTCTGATCGACATCTTATGGTTCCAACTGATCCAGGAAATGGCTATGAGTAGAACTGCAATAAGCGAAAAAACTTTTTTCATTGTATTATATTGAGTACTTTAAATATATAAAACAAAGTTCATTTTAATTGGTTCAATCATGCCTAATATAAACGGAAAAGCAAAAATCGATCACACGTATGATGCCATTGTCATAGGCTCTGGCATCAGTGGTGGATGGGCTGCCAAGGAACTTTGTGAACAGGGACTCAAAACACTCGTATTGGAAAGGGGAAGAATGGTTGAGCATATCAAAGATTATCCCACCATGACGATGCATCCATGGGAGTTCAAGCATCGAGGAAAAATGACCCAAACATTTTTAGAAGAAAATCCACTGATAACTACTGCAGCGGGTTTTGGTGAGGAGACACAGCATTTTTTTATAAAAGACAAAGACCATCCCTATGTTCAGGAAAAATCATTTGATTGGATCAGGGGTTATCAGGTTGGGGGTAAGTCGTTGATTTGGGGAAGGGCTTGTCCGCGGTGGAGTCAAAATGAATTTGAATCACCTGCCCGTGATGGTTATGGAATTGAATGGCCTATTCATTATGATGAAATCGCTCCATGGTACACACATGTAGAAACATTTGCAGGAATATGTGGTAACAGAGATGGATTAGAGACCATGCCGGATGGTGCTTATTTACCTCCATTTGATTTTAATTGTGTTGAAAAAGAATTACAGAAAAAAATCAGTAAGAAATATAGAGATCGGCATATGATTCAAGGACGCTGGGCTCAGTTAACCAAGCCGCTCCCAATTCACATAGAACAGGGCAGAAGCCAGTGTCAGAGCCGTGACCTTTGTATGCGTGGATGTATGTTTGGCGGATATTTCAGTTCCAATTCATCAACCTTGCCATGGGCTGCCAAAACCGGAAATCTCACAATTCGTCCGGATTCAGTAGTACACTCTATCATATATGATGCAACATCTCAAAAAGCAACAGGAGTAAAAGTGATTGATGCTCATAGTCATGAAGAAATTGATTTTCATGCAAAAATTATTTTCCTCAATGCATCTGCATTAAACAGCAATTTGATTTTGTTGAATTCAACTTCATCAAGATTTGAAAATGGTTTAGGGAATGACAATGGATTACTTGGGCATTATATCTGTTTTCATAATTATCGTGGTTCATTGGGTGGAAGCATCGAAGGTTATGAAGATGTATATTATTATGGCAGAAAGCCTGCCGAATCTATGATGCCTAATTTCAGGAATTTCAAAAAGCATGACATGGATTTTGTTGGAGGATACATGGCTTTTATGGGTTGTTATAGAACCAGGGGTGATGAAGATGCATCCATTGATCATATTGGTATTGAATTAAAAAATAAGATGTCTGAAGCTGGACCATGGGGAATGTATATGTATATCCAGGGTGAAACAGTTCCTAAGTATGAAAATCATGTAAAGCTTAGTAAAACAGAAAAAGACCAATGGGGCATTCCTTTGCTTGTAACAAATGTTGATTATGATCAAAATGATGAATTATTACTGAAAGATTTCTTGGTTCAAGGTGCAGAAATGCTAGAAGCTGCTGGAGTAAAAAATATTCATACCCATGATAATCATTGGGCTCCCGGACGTGATATTCATGAAATGGGCGGATGTAGGATGGGTAAAGATCCAAACACTTCGCTGTTGAATGAATGGAATCAACTTCATCATTGTAAAAATGTATTTGTAACTGACGGTGCCTGTATGACAAGCACCGCCAATCAGAGTCCCTCTATTTTATACATGGCCTTGACTGCAAGAGCAGCCAATTATGCTGTTGATGAGTTGAAAAAAAATAATTTATAAATGATGAGTATTTTTCAGGGATATACTTCTGTTGAATGGTTGTTGGTAATGATTGCTGCATTTCTCATCGGTATGGGGAAAGCGGGGTTGAAGGGAGTTGATATGCTCAATGTTACATTGATGGCAATTGTATTTGGTGGAAAGTCATCTACAGGAATTGTTCTACCATTGTTATCCATTGCAGACATTGCAGCTGTCGCTTATTATAATCGACACGCAAAGTGGAAATATTTTTGGAAGCTTGTACCCTGGATGATGATGGGTATTTTGTTGGGTGTTTTTGCAGGGAAGAATATGAATGAAGCTCTGTTTAAAAAAATTATTGCTGCCATTGTTCTTGTTTCCATCGTTGTAATTTTCATTATGGAATATCGCACGTCTAAAGAAGTGCCTGATCATCCATGGTTCACGATTCCAACCGGGTTGGCAGCTGGATTTACCACCATGATGGGAAATTTGGCTGGCGCTTTTGCCAATCTCTATTTTCTAGCCATGCGCTTGAGTAAAAACGATTTTATCGGAACGGGTGCATGGATTTTTCTTTTTATGAATTTGTTTAAGCTGCCTTTTCAGATTTTTTACTGGAGGAATATCACTGCTTCAACACTAAAAGTTGATTTGCTATTGATACCAGCTCTGTCTGCAGGTTTTTGGGCGGGTTTGAAAATTGTCAGAAAGATCAATGATGCGCAATTCAGAAAAGTAATTATTGTCTTAACACTTTTAGGATCTCTTTTGATGTTGCTTCGTTAGTCAAGTAATTTTTTTTCCATGTAGACGGTGTTTTTGTTGGGATTGAAATAATATGCTTCAATCTCATAGAAACCATGTTTTTTATAAAGCGAAATTGCTGGAGTCATTGAATCTAATGTATCCAATCGCATTAATGAATATCCCATATTAGTTGCCTTGGTTACTAATAAATCGATTAATGTATCTCCAATTTTAAATCTTCTAAATGAAGTTTGCACATACATCCGTTTTACTTCACAAATTCCTTCTCCTATTTTTCTAAGAGCCGCACATGCGACTGCTTTTTCTTGATAATAAACAATGTATAATATACCAGTTGGTGCACCATACATCGATTCCACAATATCTAGTTCTTCATTGAAATGTTGAAAATCTAAACTGATATCCAAGGATAGTGCATATTCTTTGAATAAATGTTTTGCATCATTAAAATGCTGTGAATCAACTGCTGTTTTATAAATAAAACTTTCTTTCACTTTTTGATGTAAGGGAGTGACTGATTTATGGGAGGTGTAAATATTTCTTTAATAATTTTATTCCTTCATATACTGCATCTCTTCCATTTGATTCAATTCCATACCATCCTTTATAGCCTGACTCTTTGCATAGATGAATCATCTCTTCAGTTAGTGATTCTGTAGGTTGATTTCTATATGACATACCACTTGAATACGGAAGCATTTTTTGTAAGTAAAGTTTGTTATCAAATTCATTTGTTGGTTCTCTCCAATCTGGGTAACTACCAAACATCGGATGATTTACTTTTTGGAAAAGTTGAACCATCCAATCCGGGTCGTTTGATATTCCTCCATGATTCTCGATCAATATTTTAATATTTCTTTTTGTAGCATACTCTAATAATGGAAAATATGATGTTATTGCCCAATCAAGTGCAGATTTGTGATCTGGTGCATCAAAACCTCTACAATTGGTTCTTATTGCAGCACATCCCAGGTATGCTGCAATGTCTACCCATTTAAAATGATTGATGGCAAACTGTTTCTGATCTGCAGCAGAAGCCGAACATCCATCACCTTCATCATCAATCATGATGAGAGGAATTTGAATATTATATTGATGAGCTTCATGTAATAGCCTATCTAGATAATTAACTGTTGGTAATTCAAACAGTGTATTAACCAATTCAATTCCATTCAGATTGAAATCCTTTCTGGCAATTTTTGGAAGATCTAAAGTCGTTATTTTATTTGCACGATGCTCTTCAATTAAAGCCCATTGTGCGAGTGAAATATCATCTTTCATTTATAATTCCCATCCTTTTCTGTACTCTCTGAAAAAATATTTATTTGCATCTGCATCATTTGTAATGAGCATCTTTTCACTATTGTAGTGTAATCTTTTCCCAGTTCTTATTGCAACTGCACCCAATTGAATGGTTTCTGAGATTGCTGATGCGTGTAAGAAGCTTCCAGGAGATTCGATATTGTTTCTAAATGCATCAATCCAAATATCATCACTTCTCTCCGATTTTTCTTTTGGCATTGTCATACCACTCAAGTATGTTTTCATTTTTGAATCTGGAATCAACACAGGATTTTCACAGTTAAAACCTGCAAGAATTTTTCCTTTTTCACCAACAAACATCATTCCTTCAATAGGCAAAGCAACATTTGGTCCCTCGAGCTCATCGGGTATATGCGGCCTCATCCCACCATCATACCAATACAGATCAAATGACGATATGGTTTTTTGTGTGGGAAATTTAAACTTCACCATGGTGCTAAAAGGAAACGCAACATGGTTCTCAATTTCATGGCTTACTTGATTCACAAATTCTCTATTGATTGTTCCACATGCTTCTGCACTGATTGGTGGTTTGTCAATTCCTAATGTCAAAAAAAGGGGCCATAGACTATAGTGTCCCATATCCGCTATAGTACCGCCACCAAAATCATACCATCCCCTAAAGACCATATGTGTATAATCTAAATGATATGGACGATCAGGTACTGGTCCCAACCATAAATCCCAATTCATTCCTTTTGGAATTTCCATTTTTTCTTTTGGGTTACCTGTAAATTGTGGCCATACAGGTCTGTTTGACCAGTTATGAATTTCTTTTAATTTTCCAATGGTTCCATCCTCCAACATTTTTTTCAGGTTTGCATTTCCCTGAATTTTGGAATATGCCAGCAAATGTGTTTTCATTCCTGTTTTGCGTGCAGTTTCAATCGTAAGCCTTGCTTCATGCATTCTGTTGGCTATAGGTTTGTGAATTACTACATGTTTGCCTTTCTTCATGGCAGCAATTGAAACCGTAGCATGTAAATGATCAGGAGTCATTACTTTTACTGCATCAAAATCTTTTTCTTTATCAAGCAATTCTCTGAAATCTTCATACGATGTGCAGCCTTTGAAACTACCACTTGGCATAGTTCTTCCATAATACCCTTCTACCATTGTCTGCCCTACGTCTCTTCCGCCAGGGATACCTGTTATTGTGCTTCCCCAATTTTGGTTTCCTGTTGCTTCTCTCACCAAATTTCTTATTTGATTAGGCGACCAATCCCGATAGTCTGAAGTGAACTTATTTGGGTCACAAACAGATGTTATTTGAATTTTTGGATTTTTTAAGAGATCACTCATTTCTCTAAGCCCTTGAGTGCCGCAACCAATGTAGGCAATCCGTAGTTTATCACTTGGCGCAACAAATCCCTTTCCCCCAATAACATGTCTGGGAACAATCGTTGCAGCTACTGTAGCTGCTGCGGATTGTTGAATAAATTTCCTGCGGCTGAATTTTTTAGGCATGGTAATAAATTTATTAGCTGTAAAAAATAAATGCTGAAATATGAACCAACGTCTAGTAAGTTAAAAAATATTCCAGTCAATAATTGGGTTGTGGATCTTTAAAATTGAAAAATTTATTACCTTTTATTCATAAAACTTTGAAATCATGAATAGAAGGTCATTTATCAGTTCTGGGGCTTCAGGTGTATTTGGTGCCGGTGTGCTCTCTCAGATACCATCAAGTTTACTTGCATCTGAATATTTTAAAACAGTGAAAATCCCAATTGGATTTCAATCATTTGTATTAAGAAAAGAAATTGATGCACAACCAGCAGAAACCCTTCAGAAAATGGCAAAACTTGGATATGAGCATGTTGAAATGTGTTCACCTGCAGGGTATGCTCCTTGGAATTTTCCTTCATTAACTAAGTATTCAGGAGCTGAATTAAAGAAATTGGTCAATGATGCAGGTTTAGGGTGTTACAGTGCACATTTTACTTGGGATGAACTTGAAAAAAATCTTGATGAACGAATTGATTTTGCACATCAAATGGGATTGAAGCATATGGTATGCTCAGGTGGCCTAAATGGTAAAACACTCGACGAATTAAAACAACAGTGTGAAACATTAAATACAATTGGAGAGAAGATTTCAAAAGCAGGTCTAGTAGCAGGGTATCATAATCACAATGGCGAATTTGAACAGAAGAAAAACGGACACCCAGATTATGATATTATATTAGAAGAGTTGGATCCAGCCAAAGTTAAAATGCAATTTCAAGTTGCGGCAATCCAAGTAGGATATAAAGCTGCTGATTATTTTCGAAAACATCCTGGAAGATTTATTTCTGCTCATTTACAAGATTATTCAAAAAATAATAAAAATACACAAGTGGTCCTTGGTCAGAATGGATTGGTGAATTGGAAAGACTTTTTTGAAGCAGCGAAAGTTGGCGGACTTCAATGGGTGTATGTTGAAATGGAATCAGATCCAGGAACCCTGGAAGGAAGTGTCAATTATCTTAAAAATCTATGATCAATGGTTAAACTGTTTCTAATAAAAAAGGGTTACATTTTTGTAACCCTTTTTTATTTTCCGGTTTAGTTTATCTTTTTGGAAGAATTTCCATTTCAATAGGTTGCAGCAGTGTTTGACCAGGTTTCGCCTTGGGATTTCTAAATACAAAAAACAGGGTATGTTTACCTGATGTATCATTTACATCAGCGACAACTCGGTTCTGACCACGCTGAGTGAAATTGATGAATGGCGTTTTTCCTATTAAGCTTCCATCTGCACCATCTAACCTGATTTCAACTTCACCACCTGCGGATGAGCCTCTCATGTTTCCATTCACTTTGATAGCAATTGAATCTATACTTGTTAAATCAATTTCTTTATATGCGAGATATGACCCATCTCCATCCATATTAAGCGACTTCGAAGGAGTAATGAATTTATTAAATCCTTTACTAAAGTCTGCCAATTCAGGATTCAAGGAAGGATAGCGTAACATTACAACTTCTTCACCCACCAATGGTGTCATGGATGCAGTTCCTTTATCACGGTAAGCAGCCCTGAATACGTAGGTTCCTTTTTCTTTTTGATCAGCGGTAGGCTTGATGGTATATTCACCATTAAGCGGAGCAGATTTTACAGTGCTCTTTTTTTCGCCAGTAGTAAGGATGTATTCAACAATCGCTCTCGCATCTGCAACACTCAGGTTTGGATGCGCACTCATCGCATGATCTCCCCAAACACCTGCACCACCTTTGATTACTTTTTGTGCAAGTGATTCAACAGCACCATTTTTACCTCTGTATTTATTGGACACCTCGATATAACTAGGACCAACAGATCGCTTGTTCATTAAATGACAGCTCTTGCAATCATATTTATTCAAAAGAATTTGACCAGTACTTGAGAATGCACTTACATCAGCGCCACGTTGTGTACTCGCAATATCAATTTGATCATATCCCAATGGCATATAATCCAAACTCACTGCAATTTGAGAAGCTTGAATTTTTCCATTGGCCAACGAGCCATCTTCTTTGTCTTGAACTTTTACCTGATAATTCAATTTGCTTCCAGGGAAGTAAAATGTTTTATTGGCATTTGCAAGATCGAATGTTACAACTGGGGGCTCATTACCAACATTCAGCTCAATGGTTTTGCTCGATTTGGCACCTTGCGCATCTGCAACAGTCAATGTGGCTTTGTATTTTCCGGGCTTGATTAAAGTGAGTGATGGGTTCTCTTCTTTCAAAATTTTTGTAGTTCCACCGCCCACAATCTTCCATTCATATTTAAGGATATCTCCATCAAAATCTTTTGTACCTGCGGATGTCAATTGTGTTTTAAGTGGGGATGCACCACTTTTCTTTGTTGCTGATGCATTGACAACAGGTGCACGATTTCCATCGTTGTATTCAACTTTTGTAAGGAATGCATTCTCATTTCCTTTGAACCATGCTGAACCATATTCAAGTACATATAAATCTCCATCTGGACCAAATTGCATATCGATGGCAGAGCTGAAATTCAATTCAGGAGCAAATCTTTCCATGCTTTTATAGTTTCCATTTTCATCCATCGTAACAGACATGATCCATCCACGCATGAACTCTACTATCAACCACTTTCCTTCATAATAAGACGGGAATGGGCGAGCAGCATTTGGGAAATTTGCTCTTCTGTAAACTGGTCCACCTGTTGCGCTTCTTCCCGCAGCTCCAACCAATGGAAATTCATCAGACATATTGTATGGATACCAAATCATTGCTGGAACTGGTTTAGGAAGTTCAGTCAAACCCGTGTTGTTGCGAGATTTATTAACAGGATTTGATGGATCAAACGGTTTACCATATGTGCTGTCTTGATGATGGAATTCTACATAAGGAATATTGTTTCCTATAAAATAGGGCCATCCAAAAAATCCTGGTCCCTTCGCCTGGTTGAATTCATCATAGCCGCGAGGACCTCTTGCTGTTTCAGTAGAAGCATCCGGACCAACTTCGCCCCAATAGATATATCCTGTTTTGCTGTCCCATGAAACCCTCCATGGATTTCGATGCCCCATCGTGTAAATTTCAGGACGTGTTTTTGGTGTTCCTTTTGGAAAGAGGTTTCCTTCTGGGATTGTATAACTTCCATCTTTCTCAGGATGGATGCGTAAAATTTTTCCGCGCAGATCGTTTGTATTGCCTGGAGCACGCTGATCGTCGTTGTTTTCGAAACCCGGACGATCATCCAAATTGGATGTACCTGATCTTGGGTTTACTGTATTGTTTCCAACAGTTAAAAATAAATTTCCATTTTTATCGAAAGCCATTCCACCACCCGTGTGACAGCATTCTTCTCTTTGCGTAGCAACTTCAAGTACTACTTTTTTTGAGTCTGTTTTTAACTCATCACCCATCAATTCCCATCTTGTCAAAACATGTTTTGTTTCATTGGGGTCTGCATAATACAGGTAAATCCAATGGTTTTCTGCAAAGTTGGGATCAGCTATCACTCCCATCATACCTTCTTCTGCTTCTCTGACCTGTCCTTGTTTATTTTTATATTTTGTATTTACCGGAATTGTAGCGATCAGTTTAACTGCACCAGTTTTACCATCAACTATTTTTATGCCGCCTTTTCTTTCAACAATGAGAATGCGATTTCCAGGTAGAAATGTCATTTCCATTGGCTCATCAAATTTTCCTGGTTCAGTGAGGACGACTTTTTTGAACCTGGTTGGATCTGGCGCAGTACCAGGGTCAGAAACAATTTTATAAGCTGATAAGATGTTGATTGATAATACAGTGAATGCAAGAGCCAATACTTTGGATAGTCCAATCATCGGCTTTTTTTTGTTAGTAGATACTTTTTTCATCAAGCAAAGTTGTTTTGGTGAATATATAGATAGATTGGATGCTTTTGGCATTCAAATCTTTTGGCAAAAGATCTAAAATTAACTTTGTTTACTTTTCAGCCAGTACCAGCTTATAAAAGCTGATCATTCGGCTCAAATCTGTGATTCCAATACGCTCATCAATTCCATGAAACCCTTTGGCATTCTGCATGGGAGTGAAATTCAATACCGCTTCACTGAATGGCCTGTAATATCTGGAATCTGTTGCTCCAATCATCAAATAAGGGGACACCAATACGTTTGGAACAATTTTTTGGGTGATGGATTCCAGCATTTTGAAACTTGGATGATCAGATGGAGTTGATGAAGATGCTTCCATCAAGGAAATGGTTTGTTTTTTTACAGAGACTCGATCATCATTGATGGCAGATTTCACAAAGTTGACAACATCATCACTGGTTTGTCCGGGTAGTATTCTGCTGTTAAAGGTTGCATTGGCAATGGATGGAATTACATTGTCTTTGATCCCTGCTTTTACAATTGTTGGAACAAGGGTTGTGTGCACCATCGCATTGGTTTGCTTGTTTTCTTCTAAATTCTTTATAACAGTATTTTTAAACAACCACATATTGGATATGATCATTTTTTTCAGAAATGATTGTTCTGCCGCTGTTCTTTCCAACAGTGATTGAAGCGGTGGTGTGATTATAGGAGGCATTTGATTGGAACGAACTTTCTGAATTGCACTGTTTAGTACATCTATAGCAGTTTCTTTTTCTGGTTGAGATGAATGTCCACCAGGAATGGTAACGCTGATATCAACATTTACAAATCCTTTTTCGCCAGTAGCAATCACTGCTACAGGACGTTTCACATCTTTGAATTTTTCTGTATCAATCATTCCACCCTCATCCAAAACGAAGGCAGGTTTGATGTTATTTTCTTTAAACCATTTTGATACAATGTTTGCGCCACGTTTTCCTGCAATTTCTTCATCATGGCCGAAGCAGAACGTTCTTTCAGGAGTAAAATTATTTTTCAGCAATTGCTCTGTGGCTTCCATGATGGCAATCGCAGATGATTTATCATCTACTGCGCCTCTGCCCCAAATGGTATCTTGTTTGATCATTCCGCTGAACGAAGGGTATGTCCACTTGCTCTCTGCAATGGCTTCCACCGGGACAACATCTAAGTGTGCCATGAGAACGAAAGGAGCTTTTGTGCTGTCCTTGCCTTTCCATTTAAAAACATAGCTGAATTGATTGAACGATTGTTTTTCCAGTTTTGAATGCATCAATGGATAGGTTTTTTCCATGAACATTCTGAACTTCAAAAATTCTGCTGTATCAATGGGGAGGGTATCTCCAAATGAAACTGTTTTGATTTGAATGGCTTCACTTAAATGTTTTGCCGCAGTATCATCTTTTGGGATGTCAATTGTAGAAACCTGGTTTTGTTTTTCATTCTTCAACTTCATCGTGTTGAAGATTAGAACTCCCAATAGTATTATTAATCCAACAAGAAATATTTTTAGTAAAGTTTTCATTGAAAATATTTTAATGCTTATCTATTGATATTGTCTTTGCAATGTATTGTAAGATAATGTATTATGTAATTCAATGTCGAAACATTATGAAATAACACAAAAAGCACACTTTCTTTTATAAAAATATTTTTTTCTCTTATATTGAATTATGAATCAATCTATTGCAGTACAGAATGGAGTTTTGTGGAAGCAATGTATATTAAGTATTGAACAATTTTCTTAAATTCATGTTGTGTAATTGACAACGATTGATTACGCCAGTGCTTTGCGATCTAATATTAGATTGACAGCCTTAATGATTATGTGCGAGTTGTGGATATGAATTTGTTCACCAAAACTCCATATATATGTTCCAATCAATTTTTCTAGATGCCACTACGGCAATTGCGAAGAACGATTATGTTTCATTTACGTTTTTCGTAGGTACTATGGCTATGATGGCCGCTTCTGTTTTCTTCTTTTTCGAGCTCAACAACACCAGTAAAGAATGGCGTACTTCTGTCTTGGTTTCAGGATTGATTACGTTCATCGCAGCTGTGCATTATTATTACATGCGCGGCTATTATGGTGATACACATGAGTCTCCAACCTTCTTTCGTTATGTAGACTGGTTGTTGACAGTTCCTTTGATGTGTGTTGAATTCTATTTGATCACAAAAAAATCTGGTGGAACCACTGGTTTGCTATGGAAGATGATTCTTGCTTCTGTAGTAATGCTTGTAACTGGTTACATGGGAGAAGCTGGTTTGGGAGATGCTACCATTTGGGGCACTGTCAGTGCGATCGCTTACTTCTACATAGTTTATGAAGTATGGATGGGTAGTGTTAAAAAACTTGCTACCAGTGCTGGTCCTGCAGTAGCAGCAGCAAACTCTGCACTTGCATGGTTTGTATTGGTTGGTTGGGCGATCTATCCTTTGGGATATTTGATCGGTACAGCTGATGGTCAGTGGTATGAAAGCTTCAAAAACATCGGTTTAGATATGAACGTTGTTTACAACATTGGTGATGCAGTAAATAAAATTGGATTTGGACTTGTGATTTATTCATTGAGTCGCAAAGCCGCATAATTTAGTTTTTTAACAGTAGTTTTTGGTTAATGGCGGGGCGAAGCAATTCGCCCCAATTTTTTTGATATGCAGTTGAAATTGAGAACATGGTTATTGTTGATGGGCGCGCTACTCGCATTGCTGAGTAATTGGATAGTTGTTTCAGAGCCTTATCAATTCAAACTGCTGCTATTCAGTATGATTCTTTTTGGAGTTCCCCATGGGGCATTGGATTTATACATTGAGGGAAAAACCATGCAGTCGGGTGATATCAAGGGAAACACTGTTTTATTGAAATATCTTCTTAACATACTTGCATATGCCTTGTTGTGGTATTTCTTTCCGCTGATTTCATTGATATTATTCATCATCATCACCGCTTATCACTTTGGTGAAATTGATTGGATAGGAAAATCTGATCATCTCATTCACAAAGTATTTTATTTCTTTTTAGGGATGTGTTGGATTTTATATTTTCTGTCTGTTAATGTACAGAGTGCCTTGAAGATTTTTTTATATGTAGGTGAATCTTCTGTGAGTCAAGAACAATGGGTTGCTGTAGCAAAATTTCTTTCACCCATCACACTTGGGATCATCATCTTATTTTATTTGACATTGTTTATCTACAGAAAATATTTTTATTTCCGATCATCACATTATTATTATTCAGTACTACAGCTTGTTGTGCTTTTACTTATTTGTCATTACAGCACACTGTGGATTGGATTTGGATTTTACTTCGGACTCTGGCATTCTATCCTTTCTTTTGATAAAATTCGATTGAATTTCAATATGCCTAATTCATCAATAAGTTGGATGAAACTGTTAAAGCAGGCGATGCCATTTTCAATCATGGCTTGGATAGGAATGCTTTTTATAATGTTTATGTTTTATAGCAGTAAAAATGCAACCAGTCTTGTTACACTTTTATTTATTACACTCTCTGTGCTTACACTCCCGCATTTGCAGGTATTTACAAAGCTGAAATTAAAAAGTCCTGATCTTGCTAAATAGAGCTACTTAATAATAGGTAGATATTTTTCTTTATTGTTTATAATGATGGCAATCAGTAAAATCCATATTATGAGTGCCATGACAATATTTTTCGGATCTACAAATATGTGATGCAGCAATACCCCTACCATTACTGGGAAGACGATCAATGCGCCCAATGCCCTTGTTTTGGGAATAATGATAAGGAGGCCTCCTAAAATTTCGGCACATGAAATCAATGGCATAAGCCAAACAATTTCTGCCAAGGCTGCATTGTCTTTTACCACTGCCTCTGGCAGGTCTGTTGGAGTTGGCATGTATTTTAAGAGTTTTGCTAATCCGCCGTTAATAAATAGCAATCCGTATACAACGGACAAAATATTCAATATTTTATTTTTCATTTTCAATGAATTATAAATTAAATATAATAAATAAATTTTTCAATTTGTATATACATTTACTTTTGCTCTTTAGAAATATTTCATTCATTTATACATGCCACTCAAAATATTCTTTGCATTTATTTTAATATCCTTTTATACCGATATCTCACTTCAAGCTCAAACATTGAATGTACAAATCAATAAAGTGAAATCGAATAAAGGGAAAATATTATTGTCTATTTACAATGCCGAAAAGGGCTTCCCTTATGAATCCACCAACTGCATCAAAATTTTTACGCTGAACCCTCAGGTTGGTAGAGTAGTATTGTCAACACGTGAGATTCCCTCAGGAACGTATGCAATTGCCTTGTTTCATGATGCGGATGACAATGGTAAGCTTAGTACGAATATGCTTGGTATCCCGAAAGAAGGGTATGCGTTTTCAAACAATGCGTCTAACTTTTTTGGTGTACCTAATTTTAAAGATGCAAGTTTTAAATTGACAAGCGATACAACCATTGTTATCAATATGAAACATTTTTGATCATTTGGCTTGTACCAACCTATTGATCAGGATCGCTGTTCTTTTAGATAAAAATGGTATAGTTTTTAAATAAATCGTTTCCCCCGGTGCATGAGCTCCCATGCCCATTGCGCCCAATCCATCCACACAATCTAAGAACTCAGCTACATAAGAAATATCGCCCGCACCTCTTGATCCGGGATCACCTGCTTTTGTGGCACCCATTCCCATGTCGATAGAAACTTGATTAATGATATTGAGTAATTGATTGTTTCCTTCCGTAGGGGCCATCGATGGTATGCCATCATAAAAAGTAATCTTAGATCTTGTTCCGTTTAAATTTTTTGCAACAATTTCCTTCATTACCTCACGCGCTTTATCTTTTTGATCTGCAGTTAGAAATCTTAAATCGCCATGAACTATTGCTGCTGGTGAAATAATATTATCCTTTCCAATGACATTTGCTGATGCTTTATTTTCGTTGTACGTAACTTCTGTACCACCCACTATCAATCCCGGATTGAATGTTAAATATTTTTCGGTACTCAATGTTGTTCTGAATTCATTGATGATTCTAGCTGCTTCATAAATTGCACCGTACCCGCTATAATCACTAAAAATTCCTGATGAATGTCCTTGTTTACTAAAAATTTCTAGAAGCCAACTGCTCGCACCTCTTCTTGCTGTTGCAACAATATTTGTTGCAGTTGCACCCTCATAGCCCAATGCTACATCGCATCTTTTTGCACGTTCAATAAAGTCTGCTCTGCTCACTGATACAGGATGACCTGCTCTTTCCTCATCGCCAGTGAAGTATACTGTAATGTCAGATCCTTCCAAAAGTCCATAGTGATTGAGCGCCTGCAATGCAAGAATTAAGATTACATCACCACCTTTCATATCGTTTACTCCTTGTCCAGTTGCTGTTGAATCATTGATCATCCTGAAAGGATTGGCTGGCATATCTGGTTCAAATACAGTATCTAAGTGACCAATAATGAATATTTTTTTCCCTTTATTGCCTGTGCGGGTTGCAACCAAATGCCCAGCACGTTTTAGGGAATCCGGCAAATGGATCCAGGTAGTGTTAAATCCTGCTTTTTGTAATTCTTTGCCAAAAATTTCACCTACTTTTTTTACGCCTTCTACATTCAAAGTTCCGCTATTGATATTGGTTGTTTGTTTGAGTAGTTCAATGGCTGCAGGCAGATGCTCATCAACATAAGATGCAACTTTGTTCTCTATTGAACTCAATTGTTGTGCATGAGTATCCAATGAATTCAAGATGAACATCAGGATGGCTAATTGAAATATCCTCATAAACACGGGTTTAATTTTTAATCAAGATATGTGAAATCGATATGTTTGGGAGCATGATCCATCATCTCCATTGCTTGTGGAGGTGGTGTTGTCAGTTTTCTTCTGATCACATCTATCCAAGCAAGATCAACATTTAGGGTTGCTGCAATGGAGCCATCATTTTTTATGAATTCATGTAATGCACTGAATCTACTGCCATCTCGTTTTGCTTTTGTGAGTTGAAATGTTACAGTAACAATTTCACCTCCCAGCAATTCATTTCTAAATACACACTCTTCACGAAATAATATCGGACCTACCTTAGCGGCTCTCAAAACTTCCATTGTGATGCCATGCTCCTTTAAAAAACTCATTCTGCAATGTGCACCTGCTTCATAATATTTGGAATGCATGACATGCTGGTTGGCGTCCACATCACTCCACCGAAATTCAAAGTCCTTACTATATGCTGGTTTCATTGAGTCCTTGATTTTGTAAATTAGATGAACAGATTAATGGATTTTTAAATTATATATTTAAGATATGAATAAAAACGCAGAAACATACTTTACAAAAGGATGCGGCAGGTGCTCACTGTATGACACACCAAAGTGTAAGGTATTGAACTGGAAAGAAGCGTTAAGTATTTTAAGAAAATTACTGTTGACATTCCCTTTGAAGGAAGAATCAAAATGGGGTTCTCCCTGTTATACATACAATGGCGTAAATGTTATCATGATTCAATCTTTTAAAGCATACTGTGCGTTGATGTTTTTTAAAGGGGCATTGATAAAAAATGATCAAGGAGTTCTTACAAAAGCCGGAGAAAATTCAAACAGTGCCATGCAAGCTCGGTTCACCCATGTTGATCAAGTAAAAAAAGCATTGCCAGTTTTAAAATCACTTATCAAAGAAGCCATGCAAATCGAAAAAGATGGACTGAAATTGATGCAGACGCCATCCACTATTGAAATGATACCTGAGCTTAAGGATGTTTTTAAAAAGAACCCTTCTCTGAAAAAAGCATTTGAATCCTTAACTCCAGGAAGGCAAAGAGGGTATCATATTTTCTTTTCTCAAGCAAAACAGTCTGCTACCCGTATTGCTCGAATCCAGAAATCTATTCCTGCAATCCTTGCTGGAAAAGGACTGCAGGATTAAATTCCCTTATATGTTTACCGCTTTCTTTCTATTTCTCTATTGAGTTCTTCGATATCTACTGGGCGCTCAGTTTGATCTCCCAATAAATATTTGGAGAAATAATCTGCTGTTCTCCAGAACCAATATTCATTCATATCTCCAAAGCCGTGGCGTTGTGTTGGAAGTATCAACATATCAAATCGTTTATTTGCTTTGATAAGTGCATTTACTACACGTATTGTATTTGAAGGATGTACATTGTTATCGATTTCCCCATGAATCAGCAATAATTTTCCTTTCAAGTTTTTTGCTACATCTGGATTCTTGTCAATCATGTAAGAAAATGTAGTATCGCCCTTATCTGATATATTTTCTTTTACTCCATTGTGCTTTTCGCTCCACCATCTATTATAAACACTGTTGTCGTGGTTTCCCGCATTGCTCACAGCAACTTTAAAGATGTCAGGGTATACAAGCATAGCTGCTGTACTCATGAAGCCACCTCCACTGTGCCCATGAATACCTACTTTTTCTCTATCAATATAATTGTATTTGTCAGCAAGCTGTTCAATGGTTGCTTTTTTATCAGCCAATCCGTAGTCACGCAAATTTCCATATCCATAATTATGGTACCATTTGCTTCTGGAAGGATGACCCCCTCTGTTGCCCAACGTAACCACAACAAATCCTAATTGAGCCAGTCTATCAATTCTATCCATTCCCTTGCTGAAGCTTTTATTTACTGATTCAGTTTGTGGACCTGGATAAACATATTCAATGATGGGATATTTTTTAGTTGAATCAAAGTCGTATGGTTTATACATCACGCCAAAGATATCTGTGATACCATCGTCTGCTTTCACTTTGAATGTTTCAGGAAATTTATAACCTGCTGCAAATAAATTTGCTAGGTCAGCTGTTTCAAGATCCATTATTTTCTTGCCATCAACAGTGTACAGGCTTGAAACTGGAATTGTATTTACTCTCGAGCTGGTATTGACAAAATAAGATTTTTTATCATTCATACTAAAGCTATGATCATAATTGCCAGGGTTGAGCAACTGTAAACCACTTCCATCAAAATTCACTTTATACAAATGGAGATAATATGGATCTTCTTTCGTTGAACCATTCAGGTTTTCTCTTCCATTTGCAGAGAAGTAAACAACTCTTTTTTCTTCATCTATAGCAATGATATCTTCAACATGCCAAGGCCCTTGGGTGATTTGATTTTTCATCACTCCATTCTTATCATACAGATATAAATGTGCCCATCCGTCTCTTTCGCTCCACTCAATGATCTCTTCTCCATTTTTTATGAGTCCTGGTTTTCTTACTTCTACGTAGGTGTTCAATCTTTCTTCTATCAATGGTTTTACCAATCCTGAATTCACATTGACGATACATTGATCAATGCGTTTTAAATCGCGGCTAGTTCTACTTAGGTATAGATCATCGCTGGTACCCAGCCAAATGTTTGGACGAAAATCATCATCTCTTGAATTTACCAAGGGTGTTTTTGCATAAATACCTATGTTTTGATCTTTGAATGCTGATATATCAATTTCTTTGGATTGTTTATTTGTCATATCAACAATCATCAAGTGATCTACGGGTGCATCTTTTTCTCCGGGCATCCAATATTTATACGTTTCAAGTGTTGGACGGGGGTCAGCAATGCTGTTTATAACCCATAAATCTTTTACTTTTCTGTTATCTACCTTAACCAATGCAAGTTTTTTGCTGTCTTCACTCCAGTATCCAAAGACTGGCTTGCGCTTATTTTTATTCTTCTCTATATCAACATTCGTCTCACCGCCTCCGCCATAGCTGCTTTCACTGTGCCAGCTGAAATATTGTATACCATCTGTGGTTAAGGCATGTTCTATAATGGATGAATCGTCTTCATTCTTCAAAGCTTTTTCATAGTTCGCTTTGTCCATGTAGTAGAGATTGTAGTTTCTGCCAAATACAATCGTGTTTTGATCAGGAGAAATATTTGCCCAGTTAGGTTTTCTTTTGGGTTTTTTGAAATCAACCAATTCATTTAGTTGTTCTGTCAACAAGTTGTATTCGAAATAAAAAGTCTTTTTTGTTTTTTCTGCTTTCTCGCCCTTCTTTTTATCTTCTTCTTTCACAACATCAATACTGCTTTTCACTTCAAATTGAATCCAGTTTTCATCCTTGATGAATTTAAGTGAATCAATAGGTAGGTGTTGGCCATCGAATGGATCTTTAATGATTTGTGTCAACGCTGCTGCCAATTTATCGCGGTTGAACATCACTTTTTTCTCCAATTTCAGGGGGTCAATAATATACCATTGTTTCCCATCACTGGTTTCATAAGAATACCAGAATCGATTGGAAAGCTTGAGCCAATGCGGGTCTACTGCAAGTGAAAAGATCATTTTGTCCAGCTTCTTTGGTGAAAACCTGGATGCAAGTTGATAGTTGGCTTTCTGCTGGGCAATTCCTGAAATGGTGATACAGAGTAATAATGCTACTAATCTTATACGCATAAAATAAATTTCTTTGAATCAAGGTAATAAAAAACTAGATATGAATTCTGAACTAAATTTGACATATGCAAACTATTGTCATCAAGCAATTAAATCCTGCTGATGTTGAATTATTGAGGGAGCTATCTGTAGCTACATTCATTGAAACATTTGCTTCTTATAATACAGAGCAGAATATGAATGACTATATAAGTACAGCATTTTCTTTGGAAAAACTTGAAAGTGAATTGAATACACCCAACTCGGAATTTTATTTCATATACACCGATACGGAGTTGGCTGGGTACCTGAAATTAAATAACGGCGACGCCCAGACCGAGGCAAATCAATATTCATCCCTCGAAATAGAAAGAATTTATGTCTTGGGCAAGTTTCAAGGTAAGCGACTTGGCCAAGCTTTATTTGAATATGCGTTGCAGATTGCAAATCAGAAAAATGTCACATATGTTTGGCTAGGTGTATGGGAAAAGAATGTCCGTGCTATTCAGTTTTATCAGAAAAATGGTTTCAAGGCATTTGACAAGCATATTTTTCGTTTGGGAGATGATGAACAACTTGATATCATGATGAGGTTAACCCTTTAGAAAAGCGATGATTGCTCCCAAGAT
>Ga0208784_1000426_pt1 | contig 20803 bp, 30 predicted proteins | sample DEB19_08_DNA_FD_184531 | JGI IMG/M metagenome (GOLD analysis project Ga0208784, IMG submission 184531) | Aqueous microbial communities from the Delaware River and Bay under freshwater to marine salinity gradient to study organic matter... | ecosystem: Environmental > Aquatic > Marine > Coastal ... | reverse complement strand
TAGCTCTTGCACAGCTAAAAAAGCGGGGCAGAACCGCTATTCTCCATTCTAAATACTTAAAAGTATTTGTGTAAATGGCTGTAGATAAAGGAAAGCAATTTGAGTATGCTATAATGATATCTGCTTTGAAAAGAATATCAGTTCCAACTAGAGAAGAGTCAAGTAGGTTGCAATCTTATCTATCAAATATAATATCTTCCGATGTTATGCAGGCGGCTGAAAAAATGATAGATGTATGCAATCCATCAAAAACTCAAAGTGTTTATAAATCATTCAAACAATTGGGTGGTGGTATAGGTGGTGGTGGTGAACCTAAAACAGATGTTCTTTTCGTTAGGAATGGTCAAAAATACAAGTGTTCTATGAAATGGGGAGAATCTTATCAACTTTCTTCAGCTGGAATACAAGGAACAGTTAGTCAACTTTCCCACGTATTAAAATCTGTTGCTATGAAATCAAGTTCTGCTCAAGTGGGTGCATTGGGGAGTGTTGCATTAACTTTGGAGCAGATTTCTAATGTTCTCGGAACTGGACCAAAAACTTTACCTCAACCAGAAATTAAAGCAAAATTAGATAGAGCTTCGGGATTGAATGAAGAATTGCAAAAAATTCTTGGTTCTAGGCAGGATCCTGAACCAGATGAAATGTATTCTGAATTTAAAAAAGCAGTTATTAGAGAAGCACTTACTGGAGAATTTCTTTTTGGAAAAAATGATGATAAAACCGCAAATTACATTTTAACTGAAGAAAAACTTATCCCAATTAATGAGCAACTAATAAATAAATTATATTCAACAGTATTTGTTAGACTTAGATTGAAAGGAAGAGGAAAGGTGAAGGGTAGTGATGTTCGACTTAATGAAATTGTTGTGACAATAGAACCAAAATAAATAAAGGTATAAGATTAAACAATATGAAGCGTTTCGTACAGTTTTTATCAGAAGCAACTCAATCTCAAGCAGCAATGCAAGCCAAAAAACTTGGTTTGAGTGGAGATGGTCACGGGGGATGGGTTGATCGTTCTGGTAAAGTAGTAGCAAGAACTGAAAAAGGAAAACTAAAGTTTACTAATGGTCGTCAGACAAAAGCAGCACAGGAACCTGCTGCTGCACAAACTCAACAAGCAGCTGCTCCTGTTCAACAACCTCAAGTAGCACAAGCACCTGTTCCTGAAGTTCCTCAGCAAGCACAAGCAGCACCAGAGCAACAACCTCAGGAAGAACCAGCACCTACAGTAACTGTTGTATTCGGTCGCTTTAATCCACCAACTGTTGGTCACGAAAAACTTTTAAAATCTGCAAATAGAGCTTCTTTAGGTGGTGATCTAAAAATTTATCCATCAAGATCTCAAGATCCAAAGAAAAATCCTTTAGATCCCGATACTAAAATTTCTTATATGAGAAAGATGTTCCCTGAGTATGGGGAAAGAATTATTAATGATTACAAGATGAAAACCATTTTTGATGTTCTTGTTGCAGCAAATGAAGAAGGATATGGGAATGTAAATATCATTGTTGGTTCTGATCGACAAGCAGAGTTTGAAAATCTTGCTCAAAAGTACAATGGAGATCTTTACACTTTTGATTTGATTCGTGTTATTTCTGCTGGTGTTCGTGATGCTGATGCTGAGGGTGTAGAAGGAATGTCTGCATCTAAAATGAGAAAAGCAGTTATGGATGATGACTTTGCATCATTCCGCAGAGGAACTCCAAAAACACTTGATGATGCAGAAACTAACAATCTTTTTAACGCAGTCCGTCAGGGAATGGGAGTAAAAAAAACAAAAGTAAAGAAAGAGAGTTATCAACTTTGGCAAATTGCTCCAAAGTATGATATGAGAAATCTTCGTGAGAATTATGTAAGAAATAAAATTTTTAGAATTGGTGATAGAGTTGAGAACTTAAATACTGGACTAGTTGGTGAAGTAATGCGTAGAGGAACTAATCACTTAATATGTGTAACTGAAGAAGGTTATATGTTTAAGTCCTGGATTAAGGATTTGATGGAATATACCGAAGTTAAAATGGATAGTCCTATGAGGGATAAGATTCATCCAAATACTTTAGTCGGAACATTGGGTGCATTTAAGTATTTTTCAACTAAGACTCCTGGTGCAGTAGGAACTGGAAAAGAAAATCTTCAATATGGCGGTAAAGCATATGGAGTGAATTTCATAAATAAGTATAGAAAAATAAAAGAAAGCACTTATTCTAATGGATACTAATATTGTAAACGATATTACTGAAATTTATTTTGGACAGATTGCTGAGGCATTTGTAGATCCAGGAGAAGAAATTCCTACAAGTAGTGGAAGACCTGGAAGAAAACCGATTGAAAATGTTGCTTCTCACCCAAATCCTAAGGTTAGAAAAAAAGCAGTTGCTGGTATGAAAAAGCAAATGGAAAAAGAATATGGTGGGAAATGGACTTCTAGATCTAATGATCCAGTAAAAGAAGCATTAGATCCAGTAGGACAAGAAGACGCTGATATTGATAATGACGGAGATAATGATAAGAATGATAAGTATCTTCATAGACGCAGGAAAGCAATTGGTAAAGCAATTGCGACTAGAAAAGAAGCATTAGATCCAGTGGGGAAAGAAGACAATGATATTGATAATGATGGTGATGTAGATAAGTCAGATTCATATTTAAAGCACCGCAGAAAAATTCGCGCTAAAGCAATTCATAAAGAAGGTTTCTCAAACTGGAGACAAGATCTTTCTGAGGTAATGGATGTACTTGATAAAGATAAAAACGAAGAACAGATCACTGAAAAGAAAGTAAAAAATAAAATTAAGATTAATCCAAATCTTGGTGAAGCAATAGAGAATCTTGGTGGTACTCTTCTTGAAATGGAAGAACTTGATGAAAAGGCTTATAGAAATCTTGGAGTTGGTAGAGTTGAGAGAGTAAGTAGTGGTTCTTATGTCGCACCAGAAACAACTGGTTCTGCTGCTAAGAAAAAATCTGCTGAAGCACCAAAACCAAAAGCAGCAAAACTAAAAACAAAAAAATTAGTTGCTGCAAAAGTTGAGAAACCCGAACCAAAAGAAGAGGGAAGAAGAGCAAGAAGGAGAAGAAAGGGTAGTTCTTCTTATACTGATATCAAAGCAGGTATTGAAGCAAGAGAAGCGGGTAAAAAGAAAGGGAAGAAACAAAGAAGAAGTAGACTAGATGATCTTCTTGCTTCTATTAGAAGTGAAGAAGCGCAACTTGATGAACTTGCACCTTTAGTTGCTGGTGGACTTGCGGCAGGTGCTTTAGGTGCTGCTTATGGCGTTTCTAAGATGATGCAAAATAATAGAGCAAAGGTAACTGGAGGATCAACAGCTACTAAATCACCTAAACCAGCTTCAGGAACTCAATCTTTATCAGATAAAATGCGTGACAGAAATGCTCAAATAAGAGCATTGTCTCAATCATATGAACCAGAAGGTGATCAAATTGATGAGATTGCACCTTTAGTTGCTGGTGGTCTTGCTTTAGGTGGTGCCGCACTTGCTGCAAAAGCAGTATCAGATAGAATGAAGCAAAATAGAGCAAAAGTAACAGGAGCAACAACTTCCACTAAACCAGCTCCAGGAACTCAATCCTTATCGGATAAAATGAGGACTAGAAATCAACAGATGAAAGATTTAATGCAATCTTATGAACCAGAAGGTGAGCAAATTGATGAACTTCGCCGTTCAGAGAAAGAGGGTAAAGGTTCTCCTGATACATCTAGAGAGTTTATATCAAGAGCACAGCGTAAAGAAAGAGGTCCTAGAGGTGCTGTATTCCAGTATTCTGGAAATAAAGAGTTTGGTAGTAATCGTAATGAGCGTGGTAAGAAAAAAAATGAACCAGGTTCTCAGCACCAAAGATTAAATCCACTTGAAAAGAAAGGTCGTCAGTTAGAAAGAGGATCTGCTGCAGCAAGACAAAGATGGCATTCTGCGAGAGACTGATATCCTAAATAAATCAGGATACTCTTCACACGGAGGTTATTATGTCTGCAGGAATTATTTGGGCTTGGATTGTTGCAAACCAAACCGCAGTAACTACTATTCTTTTAATTGTTTCTGAACTTCTTGGTGCTTCACCAAAAGTTAAATCAAATGGACTACTTTCATTCATTCTTCTTCAAGTTCAAGAACAACTTAGGAAAAGAGGAGCAAAAGATCCTACTCCTTGAGATTAAACTTTAATTTTAAATAGAGATCTCAATATTGAGGTCTCTATTTTTTATAAATATTTCTACGAAACAAATTAGTAAAGGTAAAAAGAATGGCACTCTGGGGAAACAATGATAATGTAGGTTCTGGTGGAACCGTATCTCTTTCTCTTGTTGGAAGTGATTGGATTGTTACTGGATCTGGTACAACCTTTGGTCAAGTTGGAGCTGCAGCAACTGGAGATGTAATTAGATTTGGTATTCGTGGTGGTGGAGTTTACTACGGAGATGCCGTAATTGTTGGTATTGCCAGTACAACTCAACTAACAATTGGTTCTACTGCTGGATTAAGTAACGTTGCAATTTCAGGAACCAACTTTTATATTAGTGAACTTCCTTCATATACAGTTCTTGATAGTACTTTCAGTAATAAGAATGATGCTGCCCCATCACTTGTAACTTTATCTATTACTGGAACAGCAACTACAAATGCTGGAATAGGAACCAATATTATTCCCGTTGTTCCTCCATCCGGATTAATTGTTGGTGATTTATTTGTAAATGACTCAAATAACATTACAATTTCTGTTATTGGAACTACTACAATTTCTCTTGGATCAACTATTTCTGTTGGAATTGCAACTGGAGATACTCTTACTTTTAAGAGATATGTTGATGGATACGATAGGCAAGTTTATGGTATCTCTACTTCTTCTCAATATGTCGCTATCGGATATAGCGGATACGCTCATTCGGGGTGGGTTGGAGTTACTACATATATTGATATGCATGGAAATCTAAGAGTTAAATCAGAAACTCTTGTTGCAATGTCTGGTATTACGACTGGATCTGATGGAATTTCGTATCCAACTCCTGTTTGATTGATTTATGATATTTAATGAACTGAATGAGGATAATTTCCTCTTATTTGCTATTAAAAATTATGAAAATCCTCAGGCAGTTACTAAAGAAGACTTCGAGAGAGATTTAAATCATTTTAAGTATATCAAAAGATTACTTAAAAGATATAAGAAATCAGGTGATCTTAAAACTCACCTGATTTTAAACCATTTCATTATTCTATATAATATTTTTGGAGAAGCAACAACTCCTATGCTATTCTATAAAATAGAAAGTGAATTGTGGAGTTGTATCAAATCTTTTATTATATTTTTGAATAGATTGCCAGAATACCCAAGATCTAAAATTCACGATATTCAAGTTGATCTATATTGCCTACAAGAACTTTACAAGATCTACAATGGAAAAGAAGAAACTTGATTGGATTATTTCAATAATAAAAGAAAATATGGTAGCAAATGCTGCAGGATCTTCTGGTGGATTTAGTAGTTCTGGAGATCAAACTAAAGCGGGGTTTGATACAGTAATGACGCAGAATCCAATAAGAAGAAATAAACCTCAAATATTTGCTAAAGGTGGTCCTGGTTCTAGAAAAAAATGGTTAGATTATTTAAATAATAAATAATTTTAATACTACTTGGGGTCTTTGTTAATAGAGGTAGTATAAGAAATAAGAACCTCAACCAATGTTCAATAACAATACGTCCGCTGATACTAAAATCGCTGTATTAGAAGAACGCCTTTCAGCATATGAAGCAATGATGAATAAGATAGATGAAGCTATACAGATAATGGGTAAAGCAAGTCAAAACATCAATAAAATGCTTGCGGTTCACGAAGAAAGAATAGAGCAGTGCCACAAAGCAGATGATTATATTACTAGAGTTATTGAAGATTTAAGAAAAGAAAATAAAGAAGAGCACGATGCTGTTGCTGAAAAAATAGAAAAAATAGAAACAAAATTAGATGAGTTTGTAAAATATCGTTGGATTATAATAGGAGTTTTTGCAGTTGTTTCTTTTGCTCTTTCTCAATCTAATATGGTTGTTGATTTTTTAACACCAAATACTCCCCAGGTATATACAGAAAAAAATAAATAACTGAGTGTTGGCGTTAAAGCCAATGAAAACTCAAAAAAAAGTCACCCTTTACTCTCTACAAAAAACAACAAATTCTGTTGTAAAGTGGACTGGAATTATCACCTCTATCTGCCTTGACAAATCCAAGTAGTCTGGTAGAATACATCAACTGGATACGGTTTGATTATGGACTTTGTTGATGAAAAGTACATTATGATTATTTCTTCAAGATTTCAGAAATTTAAAAAAGTAAAGCACAACTTATATAATTTTCGTTGTCCTATTTGCGGAGATTCGCAAAAAAATAAAAATAAAGCAAGAGGATATTTATATCAAGTAAAAAATAATACAAATTTTAAGTGCCATAATTGTGGGGTTAATATATCTTTCAATAATTTTCTTAAACAAATAGATGCAGTAATCCATAAACAATATACTTTTGAAAAATTTAAAGAGGGAAAATCTGGTAAAAATTTTACTGCGGAAGAACCAAAGTTTAATTTTGAACCACCAAAATTTAAACCAAAATTGGATTTACCGAAAGCGTTTGAAAATGCAGCAGCAAAAAAATATCTGGAAAGTAGAAAATTAAATCCAGATAAATTTTATTATAGTGAAAATTTTAAACAATGGTCTAACTCTTTTCAAAGAACATTTGATAGCATAGAAAATGATGAACCTAGGATTATTATTCCTTTGTTCTATCAAAATACGCTAGTTGGATTTCAGGGAAGAGCACTTGTACCAAACAAGATTAAATACATTACAGTAATGATAAATGAAAATGCTCCAAAAATCTATGGTCTTGATGAAATTGAAAAGGACAAAATCGTATACGTCACGGAAGGTCCCTTTGACTCTACATTCATTCGCAATTCAATTGCTCTTTGTGGAGCTGATGGTGATGTTAGTAAGTGGGGTATTAACGATCCTGTTTGGATATACGATAACGAACCACGTAATGCAGAAATCCACTCAAGAATCTCCCGCGTCATTGACAGAGGAGAAAGGGTTGTAATTTGGCCTTCAACAATAACTCAAAAAGATATTAATGATATGGTACTATCTGGACTAGATGTTCAGTCTGTGATAGAATTAAATACTTATTCTGGATTAGAAGCAAAACTTAAATTCACTACTTGGAAAAAATATGAGCAACGGAACAAAAGTTAAAAAAAGGGATGGGAGAATTGAATCTCTTGACCTAGATAAGATGCATTTAATGGTTGAAGAGGCATGTAGAGGTCTTGCAGGTGTCTCTGCGAGTCAAGTTGAAATGACCTCTGGGATTCAATTTTATGATGGAATTACGACAGGAGAGATTCAAGAAATTCTGATTCGTTCTGCTTCTGATTTGATTGATTTGGATCATCCAAATTATCAGTATGTTGCTGCTCGTCTTCTTCTTTTTTCTGTTCGCAAGCAACTTTATGGAAAGATGAGGGAACTTCCTACCCTTGAGCAGCACATTTACAATTGTGTAAATGCTGACGTTTATGATAATGAAATTTATACTAAGTATTCAAAGGAAGAGATTGAAAAAGCTAATTCTTATGTTGATCATGACCGCGACTTTCTATTCACTTATGCAGGTTTACGTCAAGTCGTTGACAAGTACCTTGTGCAAGATAGAAGTAGTGGAGGTGTATATGAAACGCCACAATTTATGTACATGATGATTTCTCTGACTATCTTTGCAGAGTATCCAAAAGAAACCCGTATGTCATATGTTAAGAGGTACTATGACGCAATTTCAAAACACAAGATCAACATTCCCACGCCTATCATGGCAGGGGTTAGAACTCCACTTCGACAATTTGCTAGCTGTGTTCTTGTTGATGTTGATGACACCCTCGATTCTATCTTTAGCTCTGATATGGCAATTGGTAGGTATGTTGCACAGAGGGCGGGAATCGGCATCAACGCAGGTCGAATCCGTGGCATCAACAGTAAAATTAGAGGTGGAGAAGTTCAACATACGGGTGTTGTCCCTTTCCTCAAAAAGTTTGAGGCAACTGTCCGATGCTGCACACAAAATGGCATTAGAGGTGGAAGCGCAACTGTCCACTTCCCAATCTGGCACCAAGAAATCGAAGACATCCTAGTGCTGAAAAACAATAAAGGTACGGAGGATAACCGTGTTCGCAAACTCGACTACAGTATTCAAATCAGCAAACTCTTCTATGAGAGGTTCATTCAGGATGGTGATATCACGCTTTTCTCCCCACATGATGTACCTGGACTTTATAGTAACTTTGGACTCCCTGGTTTTGACGATCTCTATGTTTCGTATGAAAAGGATCCGACCGTTCCGAAAAAAACTGTTAAAGCGCAAGAACTCATCCTCAACCTTCTTAAAGAGCGTGCAGAAACGGGTCGCATCTATATTATGAATATAGATCATTGTAATTCTCATAGTTCTTTTAAGGATAAAGTTGAAATGAGTAATCTTTGTGTTTCTGGTGATACTTGGATTAAAGTTAGGATTAATACCTATATTGATAATGAAGACGGAGTGATTGAAGTTATTGAAGGAACTCCAAAAGATATTCAAATTAAAGAATTGGAGCAATTTTCCAAAGACGGACTTTTACTTAATCGTCAACAATACGCAGATACTCCTTATCAATTGGTAGAAGTTCTTTCACACGATATTACTAAAAAAACTGAAGATTATAAGTTTATAACTGCTTTTGCTCAAACATCACCAAAAGCAAAGGTAATGAAAATTACTGATGAAGAAAGTGGAAAGAGTATTGTGGTTACGCCAGACCATAAAGTATTCACCAAAAATCGTGGATATGTGATGGCGAAGGACTTAACTGAAAGTGATGAATTGGTAGTTATAAATCCAACTGAATTGATTGTTGATTGCTAAAAAATAGGAAGTGTAATTTCTATATTTTATAAATAGTTATGAGATTACACTTCATATAATGAAAACATATATTGTTTATAAGATTACCAATAAGAAAAACGGAAAACCTTATATAGGAAAAACTGAATATTCTTTGGAGCATCGTTGGAATCGTCATTTATCATCGGCAAGAAATGGTTCTAAATTTAGATTTCATTCGGCAATTAGAAAATATGGTGAAGATTGTTGGGACTTATCTGTGATTGAAACTTACCAAACTGAAGATGAAAACTTTATTAATGAAAAGGAAACCCACTTCATTAAACTCTTTGAGAGTGATACTAAAGGTTATAATGCTACTTCAGGTGGAACTGGTGGATGGATGCTTCCAAGATGCTCGCAGCAGGTTCAGGAACAGTGGAGAAATGATATTTCTATAAGAACTACTGGTTCTAATAATCCAAACCATTCTGGATACACTGATGAAGAACTTATAGAAGTAGGTGTAAAGTTTGCTAAAAAATATGGATTTATTGGTGGAAGACAAAGAATAGTTGAGTTTGCCCTTAATGAATTGAATGTTAAGTTTCCAAAACATTTCTCTAAAAATAGATTTGGTGGGAAACATAAAAACTTTTATAAATCTATTGAAGAACAAACTGGATTGGTGTATAATCCTTATTATAGAGACGAAACTCAAAGAAAACTTGCTAAACAACTTTTAGAACAAAATAGGAGAAAAAAATGTTAAAGATTGAATATCTTGAAGAAGAAATTCCAGTTTATGATATTACTGTAGAAGGAACTCATAATTTCTTCGCAAATGATATTCTAGTTCATAATTGTCAGGAAATTACTCTTCCAACTTATCCTATTCAGCACATTGACGATACAAATGGTGAGATTGCTCTTTGTATTCTTTCGGCCATTAATGTCGGTAAAGTGAAATCTGATGAAGAACTTGAAGAACTTTGTGACCTTTCTGTTCGTGGTTTGGATGAGTTGATTGACTATCAAAAATACCCCGTAGCAGCGGCAGAAATCGCCACCAAGGCACGTCGTTCACTTGGCATAGGGTTTATTGGTCTGGCACACTATTTGGCAAAACTTGGATACAATTATGCAGACCAAGAAGCATGGAATGCTGTTCATGGACTTACCGAAGCATTCCAATATTATCTTCTGAAAGCGTCCAATCAACTTGCTAAAGAGAAAGGACATTGTGAATACTTTGGTCGTACTAAGTATGCTGATGGTATTCTTCCAATAGATACCTATAAAAAAGATGTAGACGAAATTACTTCTATTGAACTTGAGCATGATTGGGAAACTCTTAGAGCATCTATCTTGGAATATGGTCTCAGACACTCAACACTGTCTGCACAGATGCCATCGGAGAGCAGTTCCGTTGTGTCAAACGCAACTAATGGAATTGAACCACCAAGAGATTATTTGTCCGTTAAGAAATCTAAAAAAGGACCGCTCAAACAGATTGTTCCACAGTATCATACTCTCAAGAACAACTATACGCTTCTGTGGGATATGCCTAACAATACTGGGTATATTAATGTTGTTGCAGTAATGCAAAAATTCTTTGACCAAGCTATTTCTGGTAACTGGAGTTACAATCCAGAGAATTATGATAACAATGAAGTACCAACTTCAGTTATGGCAAATGACTTTTTGAACTGTTATCGCTATGGTTGGAAAACAGCATACTATCAAAACACTTATGATATTAAAACTGATGAAGTAGTTGAGGAAAAATCAAATCTTCAATCACTTCTTCAAGAACTTTCTGGTGCTGAAGAGGAAGATTGCGAAAGTTGTAAAATTTGAAGTTTATTAAATATACTATGTGAGGGAGCAGGTATGGAGTTTAAAATTTCTTCCACAGAAGAACCACAAACGAATATTAAAGGAATGACCGTTTTTAATACGGAAAAGGTTGATACCAAAAAGCAACCAATGTTTTTTGGAAAACCACTAGGAATTCAGAGATATGATTCATACAAATATCCCATCTTTGATAAATTAACCACTCAGCAACTTGGATACTTCTGGAGACCAGAAGAGGTGTCTCTCCAGAAGGATCGTGGAGATTATCAAACTCTTCGTCCCGAACAGAAGCATATCTATACTTCTAATCTGAAGTATCAGATTATGCTTGACTCTGTTCAGGGTCGTGGTCCTGGTATGGCATTTATTCCATATTGCTCTCTTCCTGAACTGGAAGCGTGTATGGAAGTGTGGGGATTTATGGAAATGATCCATTCACGATCTTACACTTATATCATCAAGAACGTTTATTCTGACCCTTCTGAGGTATTTGATACCATCATCGGTGACGAGCGCATTCTAGAACGTGCTAGGAGCGTTACAGAGTCATATGACGACTTCATTCAATCTGCCCAATCTTATGGAACTTCCAGCGATTGGATGTTCCGTCTTGAGGGGGTAAGTAATGCAAAAGAAACACTCATTGAGGTAAAGAGAAAACTTTATAGGGCAGTTGCAAACGTCAATATCCTTGAGGGTATTCGTTTTTACGTTTCTTTTGCTTGCTCATTTGCTTTTGGTGAACTCAAGTTGATGGAAGGGTCTGCGAAGATCATCTCTCTTATCGCAAGAGACGAAAACCAACACTTAGCACTTACTCAGAATATTCTGAATAAGTGGAGAGAAGGTGATGATCCCGAAATGCAAAAGATTATGAAGGAAGAAGAAGAGTGGACATATAAGATGTTTGATCGTGCTGTAAATGAAGAGAAGCGTTGGGCAGATTATCTGTTCAAAGATGGGAGCATGATTGGACTTAATGACAAACTTCTTCAGCAATACGTAGAATGGATAGCAAATAGAAGATTAAAGGCAATTGGGTTAAAACCTCAATACGATATTTCAGCAAACAATAATCCTCTTCCTTGGACTTCTCATTGGATTAATTCCAAGGGTCTTCAGGTGGCACCTCAAGAAACGGAGCAGGAAACGTATTTGGTTGGTGGTATTAAACAAGATGTTAATACTGATACATTCAAAAACTTTAAATTGTGATATAATAATTTAAACTGTACTGAAAGGATGTATTACGTTTATCTCTATCTAAAGGAGGATGGAACTCCTTATTACGTCGGTAAAGGGAAAGGAAACAGATGGAAACAAAAGTCCCATAGTGTAGAAGTTCCACCTCCCGATAGAGTTATTTTTTATGTAAAAGATGTTGATGAGGAAACTGCCTTAAAAGAAGAAGTTAATCTAATTCTTAAGTATGGTAGATTAAATAATGGAACTGGAATACTTGAAAATAACACAGATGGGGGAGATAAACCCCCAAAACAATATAAACACTTATATAAACCTTATGAGAGAACTAAAGAAATAAAAGAAAAATATTCTCAATCTGCTCATAGAAAAGGAAGACCCGGAAAACAAACTCAAGAAGAAATTGAAAGAAAAAAAGAGTCTATGAAAAAGGTGTGGGCAGAAGGTAAAAGAAAAAAACTTCCCAGAGATTCCAAAGGTAGATTTTTAAAATCAAATGAATCCCAAAATACTTAAAAACGATTCCAATTATGATGAATGGTGTGAACAATCAATCATAAATGCCTATAAAGAAGCAGCAGAATGTGATGAATTTTTGTTTGGAGATTATGACTTTTGTAAGGAATGGTTAGGTACAAATGACTAATCTTTTATAGATAGAGGAGGTAACCCCTCCTTTTTTAATGTCTAAAAATAAAGTAACAAAAGAAGAACTTAAAGTTCGCGTTTTAAAGTTAAAGAATGATTTGCATAATGAGCATATAAGGCACGATATGGACATGAAAGGACTCGCTCATAAATATCTGAATGCAGTTCTTGATGTGTTAGATGAGTACAGATATTGACTATGAAAACCCTTGGAACTATAATGGAATTCCCTTTACGAGTTCGGATATTGGAGATTATTTTGGGTTTGTTTATTTGATAGAAAATAAACTGAATGGTAGAAAATATATTGGAAGAAAGTATCTTTGGCAGTTTAGAACTCCGAAAGGTAAAAAAAGAAAGGTAAAAACAGAATCTAATTGGAAGGATTACTATGGGTCTTGTCCGGAACTTAAAGAAGACATTGACAAATTTGGTAGACAAAATTTTAGTCGAACTATCTTATCATTACATAAAACAAAGGGCAAAACAAACTTTGAAGAAACCAGACAATTGTTCGTCAAAGGAGTTTTGACTGAAGCATTGGAGGATGGAACACCTGCTTTTTATAATGTAAATATTTTGGGTCGTTATTTTAGAAAAGATTACTTTGATAAATAACTATAACGGCAACATTCTGTAAATGAAAGAGATTTACCACATACATCATATAGTTCCAAAATATATGGGAGGAACTGATGAACCAAGTAATCTTGTAAAACTTCCTCTGTGGGCCCACGCAGAGGTTCATAAGAGATTATTTGAAGTGTATGGTAATATTGAAGACGATATTGCTTCTCGTATGCTTTCTGGTAAAACTGAAGGAGTGGAAGAGTTGAGAATAGAACTTGCTAAAAGAAACTTCCAAAAATGGTTGAAAGAAAAACCAGAAGAAGTTGAGAAGTGGAAACAGAAACAAAGTAGTATTCGTAAAGGCAAACCATCAATTCTTCCAAAAGAACATTACCAAAAGCAAGCAGAAAAATTTAGAGGTATTCCAAGAACTCAAGAAGTTAAAGATAAAATCAGTCAAGCAAAAAAAGGAAAGTTTGTTCCACAACCAAACCAAATGAAAACTTATGAAGTTATTAAACCTAATGGTGAAGTTTTGATTGTTAAGGGTTTGAATGAGTTTTGTAAAAATGAAGGAATTGATGCTTCAAATATGTGTAATGTAGCAAAGGGAAAATTTAAACAGCACAAAGGTTATAAGTGTAAATTAATAAATACCTAAAAAGTAGCAATATAGATGAAAACTTTTAGAGAGTTTATTTTAGAAGCAAGTAGAGAAGAGGCGGAGAAAAAGCGTCTTGCAAAAGATAATCCTGATGAGTGGCGTGTTAGAAATACTGGTGGAGGAAAATGGACTACAAAAAGAAAATCTTCAATACAGGGACAAGGCGAAAGAAGATCTCAAAATTTAAAAGCAATTAGTAAAAAAGAACTTGAAGATCACGCCAAAAGAAATCTTCATCCAAGTCCTTCATCAACAGCAAACAAGGCATTAAAAATTGAAAGAGAAAGAAAGAAGAAGCAAAGAGAGGAGGCACAAAATAAATCAAGAGAAACTGGAAGACAGCACGATGTAGATCATATACAAGCACAAGCAAATAGAAAGGGGAACTCTGATAGGTGGCATAAAATACATCCAGGAGATGCTTCTGATAATAGAAGAGTTATTCCACAATCTGATAATCTAACAAAAAATTCAAAAGATACTGGTGGAAAGAAAACTACAAGATCTTCTGTTATTAGAAAGGCATTAATGAGAGTAAGAGAAAATAATAATTAAGTTTATGAACTTTTTGAAATTAATTAAAAATTTTTTGGAGCACTTGACGGAAGAACCAAGTGCTTCTATAGTGGAGGAACCTACTTCAGAAAAGATTACTATGGAAACTTGGATTGAAAGTGAACCTGTAGCACAAGTCCGTGAGTGGGCAATCAATAAAATTGAACTCCTTCATGATGCAGATCGACATAGAAATGCTCAGGCACTTCTTGCAGAGTTTGATGAGTGGATTAATATCCCAGAAGGTACTACTGAACTTGATTATCTTTGTTTAGAGGAAGAAGGTTGGACTGACGAGGAAGAATTGGATATTCGGTAAACCAACCCATTGACAAATCCTAAATAAAAACTTATAATGTTAAAATCCCTGTTATGAGCAGGGTTTTTTATTATGAGATATTGATTTTGATTTAGAGCCGTGGAGATTGCCCCTTGAGAAAGGGGATGTGCGCTTTCTCTATACGGATGTAGAGTTCAATTAAATTTAATGCAAAACTTCTTTACTGTAGCCCTGCCCCTTCTGGCATCGGTTACAACCATTTCGGCAACACTGCCATCATCTGCAAGTGCTCCTTCATATTCCATTATTAAGGAGTTTGAAACAGAGAAGACAGCGATCCTAGAGGTTGCTCCCGAAAAGCCAAAAGAGAAAAGGCTAATTTGTAAAGGGTGTAATGAACACGAAAATACTACTCTTGCTTTCTTTCAAGAGCGTGGTATAAAAGATAAAAACGCCCTTGCCACCATCATGGGCAATATTAGGCAAGAATCTACATTTGTACCTAATATTTGTGAAGGTGGTGCTAGGACTTCATACAACGGTTGTGGAAGAGGTTATGGCCTCATCCAGTGGACTTCTGCAAACCGTTATTATGGACTGGGTGATTTTGCTAGAAGAATTGGAGGATCTCCTTCAACTCTAGACACTCAACTTCGTTATCTGACTACAGAAGTTCAATGGAAACAAATTGAAGACCGAATGAAAGTTCCTGGCAAATCCATTAATCGTTATATGGATTATGCTTACAGTTGGATTGGGTGGGGTCATCATGGTGCCCGTACATCATACGCCTATGATTATGCATCTCGTCTTATTCCAATTGAAGTTGAAGTAGAAAAAATTTAATAAACTATTAGGGGGAGTGTAAAAACTTCCCTTTTTAATATGAAAATGATATATATAATTAATCCTAATTATTTTTTGAGGAGTATTATGTCTGAAACTACACAACAAATTGCTGATGCATTTGCGACTTGGCAAAATGAAGATGAAAAATTTGTAAATGGAAATAGTTCTGCAGGAACTCGTGCTCGTAAAGCACTTCAAGAACTGACAAAACTTGCAAAAGCAAGGAGATCTGAAATTTCTGAAGAAAAGACTTCACGCAAAGAAGCAAAAGCAACAGCGTAATAAAACGTAATAAATAAAAAGGAGTAAAACTTACTCCTTTTTAATGCCCGAAAATTTACCAGGACAACCAGAAGATATAATCAATATCGCATCTAAAGCAGGTTATTTAAAAGTAAGTACTGATATAGGTGAAATTAAGTTAAATTCCTACAATCAAGTTGAAATACAACCAAAAGGAACTGTATTTGGTGCTAAATTGAAAGTTGAGGAAAATGGAGAAGTTTCTCCGATGATTACTTTTGATACAAAAAAACTCAGAGATCCAAAAAAAGATATAGATCCAAAACAAATGTTAGATGATGCACTAGAGAATTTTTGGAATGAACAAAAATAAGTTTAATATTTTTGAATTTAAGTTTGGTAAAGAGAAAAAACCTCTAGAAGAATGGATAAAGATTGGTGCAATCATTCATGGGTCTTTGGATATTATTTCTTTGATACCAGGAATTGAAAAACGAAAGGTTTTTAATTTTATAGATGAATTGCAACTTAAAATGGGTACGATTGATATTATTAATGATTATGTCATTCAAGATGGAGAGTTGTTGAAATATCGTATAGATAGAGTTATTGATAAATCTTTGGAGGAATTTAATGATTAAACTTTTCACTATTAGAGGTGGAAAAGTTAATGCGCTTGGTATTACCAAAGCAATGATAATGGCAATTATTACATCTGGTATCGTAGTTTCTATTGCTGCATATTTTAAAATTTCTGAAGATGAAATTTGGAAATTCATAGTACTTATACAACAACAATTTGGAATTGAATTTGGAGAAGATCTAAATCAGAAATTTAGAAATGAAGAGAAGTTATTAGATTTTATCATCAAGAACAAAGTAGATCAAGCCATATATGAATATGAACGCTTGACAGGAGACTATGGAACACCTAGAATACCTTTGCCACGGTTGATAGAGAGTCCTATAGATACTTCTAAGTGTTACACTGAAGAGTGTAAGAAACTTGGGGGAGAAATGAGACTCTGTGCTCCATGGGTTCCTGATTGTACTGGTGGATTTGAATGGGTTGACAAGGACAAAAAGGAGTAGTACAATACTTTCATAGGCAACAGGGGTCCAAACCCTGTGTAAGTCCTGCCCCCTCCCATGCCTCTCAACGATGCATAAACAGGGAGGTCTCTTGTCTCAGTAGCTCAGTCGGAATAGAGCATCTGCCTTAAACATAAATGGAGCGTCATAAAGGAAACTTTATGAATGTAACTTCTCAAATTCGGGGAACCCTTTAAAATGGCAATCCCGAGCCAAGCATCATAAGATGAAGGTGTAGAGACTTTACGGGAAGTGCCTAAGTCCTTTGGGATATGGTAAAGAGAAAGTCCAGACCACAAACAGAAATGGCGGAGAAATCCGTAGTGGTAAGCTAAGCAGTTGGTCGGGGGTTCGAGTCCCTCCTGAGACGCTTTTTGAACCTTAGGTATTATAAATAATAATAACTAAAAGGTTCCATTATGAATAAATGTTTATTCTGTAAAGAAGAAACAAAAAATCCAAAGTTTTGTGGGAGAAGTTGTGCTGCTTCATATAATAATAAAATAGCACCAAAAAGAAAACCAGAACATAAGTGTGTTGATTGTGGAACTCCCATAACAGCAAATCGTTCTCGTTGTAAAGAACATTATTTGTTGTGGTTAAAAGATAGAGAAGTAAAAGATATGACTCTTAAAGAAGCAATCTATGAAAAACATCATAAATCTTCCGCTTTTGCTTTAGTGAGAACTCGTGCGAGAGTAGTTGCTAAAAAACTTGGATTTACCAAATGTATTAAATGTGGGTATGATAAACACGTCGAAGTTGCACATATAAAACCAATATCCTCTTTCAGTGAAGAAGTTATGATTAGTGTTATAAACTCAAAGGAAAACATAATGCCCTTATGCCCAAATTGTCACTGGGAGTATGATCATAATTTATGGACTTGACAACTGAAATAAAAAATGCTATTTTACTTTATAAATAAAAACACTTAGGTCGAAAACAATGTCTAACCAAATGAACAAACAGTTTATTACAAGCGATTGCCGCTATTGGCATATCGAGGGTTCTCCCCTGTTTGCGAATATGGAAAGACATATGTAAGATGTAATCCATAAAAGCAAAAGAAAGGGGAGAGAAACCAAAAGTTTCCTCCCCTTTTTTGTTTCTTGTGACAGTCCTAAGTCTGGCACAACCCACTTGACTCCTCACCGATTCAGTGGTAATCTTAAAAGGTGGTTGAGAGACCACACCGAACATCGACAACTGAATATTTATCCTATATTATTTGGGTCTGTAGCATAGTGGCTAATGCACCTGGCTTTTAACCAGTATATCGTGGGTTCGAGTCCCTATCCCTTCGCCAAATGCCCTGGTAACTCAGTGGAAGAGTGCTTCGCTACGAACGAAGAAGTCGGGGGTTCAAATCCCTCTCAGGGTGCCATTTCAAATCTAAATAGCAACAGAGGTGTGATAGGAAAATGGAATTAGTAGAACCAAATTCGACTATACTAGTTCTGAACAGTTCTTACGAACCACTACACTTCACTAATTGGAAACGTGCAATTGTTTTGCTCTTCAAACAAAAAGCAAAACTCATCTCCAAGAGAATTATTCGTTTGGTAAATTATGTGAAAATTCCATTTTCCTATGGAAGATCCGATTACCCAACGAGAGCACTCATCTATAAACGGGATGACCACGAATGTCAATATTGTGGGTCTAAAAATGATCTTACAATTGATCACGTAGTTCCTCGTTCTAAAGGTGGAAAAGATACTTGGGATAATCTAGTTGCTTGTTGCACATCTTGTAATCTCAAAAAAGGAGATAAACTCCTCAAAGAAACCAATATGGTTTTGAAGAGAATTCCAGAATCTCCAATTAGCCGAATAGTTCTTGATCTTCAGAAAACAAAAGTTTCTGAATGGAAAGATTATTTGTTTCAGTAGGACAGATTCAGAACTGGTACATAGGGCTTGACGTATTACGGAAAATGCCCTAATATATAAAAGTGATAGAGGGTAAGTCTCTGTTATATCCTCATGAGGTATATCACACTTACTCCATCTTGCCCGAATGGCGGAATTGGCAAACGCAATAGGTTTAGGTCCTATCGCCCTACGACGGCTTACAGGTTCAAATCCTGTTTCGGGCACTTGACAATCAAACTTAAATAGTTTATGATTGTCTCATAAGCGGAGTTAGTTCAGCGGTAGAACGCTATCCTTCCAAGTTAGATGTCGTCGGTTCGATTCCGATACTCCGCTCTGAACCTTCGGGTTCTTATTCCCCAATAGTTCAGTGGTAGAACTCAAAACTGTTAATTTTGCTGTCCCTCGTTCGAATCGAGGTTGGGGAGTTGAAAGGGTTGGAAATGTCCGATTCTTTCAAATTGAGAAAGGTAAGGAAAGAAAAAGGAGCATGGGAACCTTAACATCAGCAACATAAGCACCTGACCCGTTAGGAATGATACCGCACCTGCCTAACTCTCTTATTCACTGCCCTCTAATGCAGTGAAAGTTGCGGAAAGTGTCTTCCGCGAGTGGTGGGCACTCACTACTCATTCAAATGTAGGTGCCAAAACCTCTCCCCAGGTCAATGTTTAAACTGGTGCTTGGGTGAATGTCAAGAGTGGGAACATAGGTAAAGTTCCCAACACCTACCTCATCCTCTGGTAGTCTATTGGTAAGGACAGGCAGACAATGCACTTGGAAACTAGGTTCGATTCCTAGACAGAGGACAACGGGCGATTAACTCAGCGGTCAGAGTGTCTGCTTTACACGCAGAAAGTCCACGGTTCAAATCCGTGATTGCCCACTTGATAAATACTTAGAAAAAGAGTATAATGGAAAAACTGTTTAAACTCTTAAGTGATGCTCAGGCATCACTTTTTGTTCTATTTCATAAAACTTGGGTCTACCACTGGAATGTTGTTGGAAAAGATTTTCAGCAAATTCATACTCTTTTTGGTGGACAGTACGAAACAATGTTTGAAGAGATTGATCGTCTCTCCGAACATATGAGATACTTGAATGTAAAACCTTTAAGTAGTTTAAATCGTGTTCTTGAGGTTTCTAAAATTAAAGAAGCATCAAGTTCTGCAAATGCTGAAGCAATGATTTCTGATCTTCTTCAATCAAATATTGATTTTTGTGATATAATGACTAAAATATCTGAAGAAGCAGAGAATCAAAAGCAGTATGCAACTGCTAATTTGGTTCAGGATTTGATGGAGTCTCACGGCAAGTTTGTTTGGATGCTCCGTTCATTTTCTGATACTACATCAAAAAAAGTTCAAGAGGAAGTAGAACAAGAAATCGTTGAAGAAATTCTTGAAGAAACTGAAGAGACAACAACAGAAGAATAGATCGTATCATGGAAAACTTAAAAATCAGATGCCGATCCTGTAACAGGGAACTAGAAGGGCATCCAACAAAAACAATATCGTGTGGTTGTTCAAATATGGCAACTATTCGTGGAGATAAGATTTCGGCACTTGACTTATCTCAAATTGTTATGTTAAACTCATTAAAGCAAAATCAAAACAAAGGTGTGTTGACTTCCCAAGATATTGCTTGGCAAGAAGCACGCCGTCAACGTAAAGTACGAAGACTTGATTTTGAAGTTCGTTGAGGACTTTTTGGAAGGTCAATCCGATTGGTGACGGAACCGCTCTTGAAAAGCGTTGAGGTGTTAAAGCCCTTGGGAGTTCGACTCTCCCACCTTCCGTTAAGATAAATTACAAATTTAATAATCTCTTCAACAGTGTTACGTATTGAACACAAATCGTTGACGTTCAAAGATTCAAAACTATTATATAGTAGTACTACGAATCAAAAAAAAAATGGATCAACACACCTATGAAAACTGGGTGAAGATCAAAGCAACTTTTGAATCTTCTGGTAACACTGATAATATGTTTTACCGAAGAGCAGTTGAAATAGTAAAGACTCGTAGAGAT
>Ga0208784_1000424_pt1 | contig 20816 bp, 32 predicted proteins | sample DEB19_08_DNA_FD_184531 | JGI IMG/M metagenome (GOLD analysis project Ga0208784, IMG submission 184531) | Aqueous microbial communities from the Delaware River and Bay under freshwater to marine salinity gradient to study organic matter... | ecosystem: Environmental > Aquatic > Marine > Coastal ... | reverse complement strand
TGGTGCGTGGCAACTGTCGACAGAACTGATTGCACTTGTCCTGCACTTTTAACCGTGAGCGATCTTGCTGGGGCGTGCGATCTCTGGTCCTATCAGATCTTCGATGTCACGATTGTGGAAAGCTCTGGGAACTGCTGATGCTGAGACTCATTGGGGTAATCTTTTTGGCTGTCGTTGCTCAGTTCCTTATGCACGGGTGGCGGAATGTCGCTAGCGGTCTTGCTCAGTCTTCTGTTGACTCATGGCGTGAGAACTTCGACGCGGCGATAGAAAAGGATTTTCCCCGTGAGTGAATGCCAGTGCGAACTGTCTGGGTTTTGCAGCGTGCGGAATGTCGCAGTAAAGCCGACACTGCAGAGCATTTGCCGAACGGATAAAGCTCGGGTCGATGCGTTCTTGGCGAGCGATGGAAAGCCGCCAGAAATTGTGCCTTCGTCACCGAATCGAAAAACAGGTCGTGCGGTCAAAACATCGTGCCGAAAACCATGCCCAACATGCAAACAAAAGTCATCACTCGCTCGGGCCGTCGATCGAGTTAAGAACCTGAAAACTGCTGCGGTCAATTTTCTCGCTGATGGTATGCACGTTGCCACTGAAGAACAGCAAGCCAATCGATCTGCAATCTGTGCCAGTTGTCCGCTGAACAACGATGGATGGTGCGACGACACCAAAGGCGGCTGCGGGTGCAATCTGACTCTGAAGGTCAAGCCTCGTTCGTCATCGTGTCCGCTCGGGAAGTGGTCGGCATATCGAGACGAATACAGGCCGCTAGTGAATCCGGCTCGAAGCCTGATGTTTCACCTATATCCCTTGCGAGGAAAAGAGTGGAACTGGCATTGGCACATTGAGCAGATCAGAAAGCATCAGGACAAGTTCAACGGTCGGATTGTCATCGGCGTGGGAGTCGACAAGAACACGGCGACGATGGAAGAAGTGCAGGCGTTGTTCGATGGCATTCGTGTAGACCACTGGCTGCGGGCCGATAACAACAAACTGGCCGAGACGCTGACTCACGTTGAGATGCTGAGCCTGCTGCAGACCAATGACCCGAACGCCATTATCTTCCGGGCTCACACAAAGGGCGTGACAAAAACACTCGATGCCGTGGAGCAAAAGTGGGCGGAAATCATGTGGGCGGCCAACATGGATCTGCCATCTGTAGAGGATGCCCTGACGAGTCATTCGACGTGCGGTGTGATGCGGTCGCAAACTCCTCTGGTCAAGAAAAAGCCGGGCGACTTCTTTTTCGCGGGTTCTTTTTGGTGGGCACGAGCTAAAGAGTTATTCGAGCGAGACTGGACATGGAAGGAAGATAATCGGTGGATTGTGGAATACGTGCCATCTCATTTATTTGAGTTCTCAGATTCTGCCTGCATCTTCCACGATCTTGTGCCGTCATCGGTTTTGAATCACGGCTATTTTGCGGAGCACGTTGAGCCGGAATGGACAGCTTGGAAAGCAGCGAGGGGGTTCGAATGACACCAGCCTATGTGAACACATTCAACCGGCTGACTACCACGCGCAGACTTTGTGAGCAGATCGCAGCACTCGACAACGCTATTCCGGTCATCATCGACAACGCATCGACGTGGCAGCCATTGCTGGACTGGTATCAGCACTGCCCATTCGAGGTGATTCGATTGTCCGAGAACATGGGCCACCATGCCCCGTGGAAGTGCGGAGCGACAGCAAGGCCGAATGATGGGTTCTACTGCGTCACTGACTGCGATATCGACATTGAGGGCGTGCCAGCCGATCTAATGGACGTACTTCGCAAACCACTTACGTCGTGGAGCAATCCGCCGGTCAAGTCGGGTGTTGCACTTCGTATCGACGATCTTCCTCCGTGGCAGACAGTCGTCAGGGGCTGGGAAACAACATTTTGGAACAAGCCCGTGGACGGCTTTCGATACTTGGCACCGATCGATACGACGCTGGCAATGTATCGGGCACACACGCCAGTGAGGATTGCCACAAAGGTGGCTGGCATCAGGGCAGTAAGATCAGCAGGCGATTACACGGCACGCCACATGCCCTGGTATCTCGACCCGACGAATCTGGATGAAGAGAACGCGAACTACTTCGCGACGGCTAACGACAGCAACTCTTGGCGGCCGGATGGGAATAAGCTCACGTCAAGGTTTTGCAATTCAGGGAGATGCCATGCACCCCGGCGCGTTTGAATTTGTTGGGAGGTACGCGACGGCCCACGAAATCTCTGTAATAGAGATCGGCAGCCGCGACATCAACGGCAGCGCCCGGGCACACTTTCCCGGAGCCACATGGACGGGCCTTGATCTCATCGCAGGCCCGGCAGTCGACGTTGTGTGCGATGCGTTGGAATACACGCCGACACAGTTGGTTGACATGGTGATTTGCTGCGAGGTGCTTGAGCACTGTGCATACTGGGGCGAGATTCTGCACCACGTGGCGAACTGGCTGAAGCCGGGCGGTCGAATCCTGATCACGTGCGGCGGTCCCGGCAGAGATCCGCACTCAGCATTCGATGGCGGGGCATTGCAGCCTGACGAGCATTACGGAAACATCAGCCAGGATGAGCTGGCCGAGGAACTGCATTACGCAGGATTTTTGCAGATCGAGACAAGCGGCAATGAACACTGGCGAGACACTTACGCGATTGCGTGGAAATCACAATGATCGGCAGCAGCGGATAAAAAGCGAAGCCGATCAGCACAGCACTGGGAGGGGACTGCAGGGCTACCGGCAGTCCTCGCTGTGTTTAGCGACGTGGCTTCCAGTTCTCTGGCTGCTGCCAAGTGTCTGGCCTGCGTGGCTGCTGAGCCTCTCTAATTGCTCTTGTCATGTTGGTGGCAATCTGTTTTCGCTCAAGCGTTGCAGCGTGGACAATTGAGCCAATGTGCAGAAAGATCCCCGGCAGAATGAACATTAGATAGCCAGTAAAAATGCCAACGCACCAAAGCAAAGCCTGGCCGGGTTTTCCCAAGATCAGATGTCCGAGGCCGGGAAACAAAAACGCGCAAAGCCCAGCCATCACGCACACCCTCTTGCAAACCACATCAGCAGCAGAATCGGGCCTGCGACAAGGCAGGCTTTGAGATCACGGGCGATTCGGCGGCACGGGTTCATGGGGGACAGGATGCACAGGGCGGGGAGGATTGTCAAATGACTATCCAGCCGCGAGCCGTTCGGCGGTCATGCTCACCAGTCCCTGTGCGGACGGGTCAAGCCTGCGATAGGCTGACAAAAGGCTGTCCTCGGACGACTGAGCAGCCCCAAACGATTGCGGAACCCTGACGCGATCCATTGCAGCCGTCAGGATTTCCAAGGCCGGGACATAATGATCCCGCGTGCCTAATCCGTGCCCGTGCAAAAGTGCCCCCGCGTCCGATGACACTTTGCTCCATTCCGTGATACCTCGGTCCCGGATCTGACTTGGCAGGATTCGCGGGATCTTGGCGATGGTGCAAACTCTGTCCAGTTCGCCCCTGACGATGACCTGCGCGTGATCGTTGCTCAACTTGTAAGGTAGCCTTACAGGTTCGAGCCATTTGCGGAGCCACGGTGGAACTGGGATGCGGTGACGGTGGCCAGTCTTCTGAGCTGCCCATGTGATCGAACGGCAGTCAGGGACGGCGGAAAGTTGCAGTTTGATTGCGTCCTCAAGCCTAGCACAGGTCCAATACATCAGCACAACCAATTGGCAGCTCCACGGCGCGAGCCACGGCCAGCAGGCGTCAACGTCGGCGATTTCGCAAGGCTTCGGATCGGGCTTCGGCTTCTTTACCGTGTTGAGCAGCACGCAGCCACCAGCGTCAATCACAATCGTCCTGACATCCTTCACGATGCCCCTGATTGATGACTCTGGAATCTTCTCCGCACGAGCCGCACTCACAAACTGTTCGACGTGGGCCTGAGTGATGGTCTGAACGTCCAGATTCCCGATCAGCTTGGCAAATCGTCGGCAGTTGCTGAGCGGTGTTTTTGCAATGCTCTTTCGGTGGCAGTATTCGGCGGCATGTTCAACGATGTTCATAGTACGTTCCAGTGATGTGAATCCATTCACTGGCGGGCGGGTACGTTGTGGCACCCTAAAATCGGTTTTATTGATTAGGCAAAACCAGCGTTTTTTGCGGGGTGTTTCCCACTTGTGGATGGCTAGCGCGATCCTCTCCAGGGGGGATCGTCGCCCCTACTTCAGGAGCTAGTGCGAAAGCCGGTAAAAGGTTGGGAAATCCGATCGTGGCGAAATTGGCAGACGCGCATGCTTCAGGAGCATGTGAGGTAACACTCGTGCTGGTTCGACTCCAGTCGATCGGACATAAAGTCGAACGGAATCCAGGTTGCATGGTCGCAAGTCCCGGCAGTTCTGGTGTGTCACCCGTTCGGCTTTATTCTTGTCAAACTGTAGAGACACGCTACACTATAAGGAATGGTTATGACAGAAGAAAAAACGTACTCCGTCCGAGATGCAGCCGAAAAGCTTGAGCTGTCTCGCGCCATTGTGTCCAGGCTTTGCCAGCGTGGACTCGTGGGAAAACGCTATGATTTCCCTGAGTTTTCACAGCACGTCTACAGGCTCACTGATGCCGATCTGATTGTTCTTCGGGATCGCAAAAACGAATGGGACGAAAAACTTCGAAAGAAAAGGGCCTAGCGCGATTGACATACTGTAGAGACCTCTCTACAGTGCCGATCATGTTGATGGTAACGATTTGAGCGGTTGGCGTGACACCCTTCCCTCAAGTCTCTTTTTAGACTTGCAACCGCAGACCGAGCCTCGGTCGAAGCTCTTTGAATGATTTCAGAGGGGCGTTGCGCAGATGGATCTGTCTTCGCATGGAGGCGGATAGCGTGAACGACGATGGGCAACTGCGCCCCAGAAACTCACATGATGCGTTCGGTGATGAGCCAGAACCATCCTTGGTGGAAAGCTCTGGCCGAGCTTGTCGATAACTCGTTCGATGCCGGAGCAACGGCCATCACGATTGAATGCGACAGCAACACAGTAAGCGTCTCTGACAACGGCTGCGGCGTTGCAGACATTTCAGCTTTGCTTACTCTCGGCAAGCATGTTGGCCACAAGAAGACGCAACTCGGGATCTTTGGCATCGGCACCAAAGACGCTTGGCTTTCCTGCTCTGACGTGATGGAGGTTATCACGGTTCACAACGGGGTTAAGTATCACGGCGTTTTCGATATCAACAAGATCATTGAAAACAACTGGGAGTACGATGACCCTGCCATCACGCCAACGGCAGAGAAACCATACACGATCCTGCGTTTCAAGTTGCGCAAAGACAAGAAGTATCCGAGCAAGTCAGAGTTTGAATCGCTTGCATGGGTCTTCACTCCTGCAATCTCCTCTGGCCGATCAATAACTACATGCAAGGCTGACCGCAACAGCGTACTGACTCCCAGCATTCTTCCACCAATGACGGATTGCGTTCGAGACACATTCGATGTCGACGGGCGAAAAATTTTTATTGAGATCGGCATCGTCAAGAAGGGGCACTCAATGTCCCGTGGCCCACTGTGGCTGATCTTTGGGCATCGAGTCATCGATAAGACAAACCTTGGTTGCGGCAACTACAGCACGATGGGGATCGGCGGTTCAATTACGCTTGATGAGGCATGGAAGCCGTTTCTCACGAAGAACAAGGACGGCATGACAGCCGATCTTGATAACGTTGGGGCTGCAATTCTTCAACGTATTGAACCGCTTTTAAAGCACGCGCAAAGCATTAGTGAGGATGTTGAGTCGGCAAAGATGCGGCATGAGCTTGAGGGCATGTTAAACGCTTCATGTATTCTTGACCCTGGCGGCGAGCCGGGCAACAAAGGGAAGCGAAAACAAAAGCGACGACCGGCGAAGAATAACACGGGCACGGTGACACCAGTCGGAACGCCAAGAACTATTCGAACCGCAGAAAAGATTCACCCAGACATTCAAGGCAATGTGGCGTGTGCAGGCGATGCACAGCCCCGCAAGCGTAAGGGATTCAGAATCGACTTTTGCGAGATCGACAAGGCTGAAATCGGTGACTTCTTAGCACTTACAAGCACCGTACTCCTGAATCTCAATCACCCGTTCATCGCTGAAATGAAACGCGCGGGCAATAGACCAGCGATGTACTCCGCAGCAGTTGCACTTGTGACTGATCACGGTGTTCGCAAGCCGGACAATAAGCCTGTTCTGTCATGCACATACGAGAGTTTCGCCAAGGCGTTTGGTGACATGATGTTGACATTTACTCCGCAGGAGAAGTCAGATGAGTCGTGAAGTTATTATCCATCCTGCGGCTGACTTGTTCCCGAAGATGGGCCGCGCGGAATACGAAACACTGAAGGCAGACATCCAAGCAAATGGCCTTCGGTCTGCGATCGTGTTTTGGCGTGGGCAATTGATCGATGGGCGGCATCGAATCCAAGCCTGCGATGAGCTTGGAATCAACTGGGAGAACTTTGCAGAGGAGACCGGGGCGGATAAAGACCCAGTCACAGAGGCACTGTCGCTCAATCTCCATCGTCGGCACTTGTCGTTGTCTCAACTCGCGATGGTGGCCGACAAGGTACGTGGTATTTATGACGAGGAAGGCAAAGAGAGTCGCAAGCGAAAGCCAAAGGATTCTGTTGTGGCAAATTTGCCACAACAAACGGACAGCATAATCAGGCCGATGGAGAGTAAGAAGTCACGCGACAAAGCCGCCGAAGCCGTCGGCGTCTCCGGCAAGCTGGCAGACGCTGCAAAGAAAGTCCGATCCAAAGGCACTGCTGAACTTCAGCAGGCGGTCGAGTCAGGTGATGTATCAGTCACCGCTGCTGCACTGGTCGCAGATTTACCGGCAGAGAAGCAGACCGAGATTGTCAGTCGTGATTCTGTAAAGGAATCGGCGGCTGATATGCGAGAGCAGAAACGACGGGCAGCGGCCGAAGCAAAGGGTGCTGATGAGCAGGCGGTCAAGGTATTGCTTGCGGCAGCCAATCCACTCTGCGTCATCGAAAAGGCAATCGTGAAGTTCACACAAGAGCAGCTTACTTCGCTGTACCTGCGGTGTGAGGAACTTCTAGATAAGGCCACACGATGAGAGTTGCATACAAAGATTTGCCTGATTCAGAAAAGCTCGAAATTAGAGAAAGCGAACGCCAAAAGTTCGTTCGTCGTTCAATGCAGTTAGTAAAGCGAAAGCCAAACCCGCATAAAAGGTTCTGCGAGGAATACCGCAGGCTTCTGGAGGTGCTTCAGGTTGGCTCTGACAGGGGCACGTCACGTCCAGCCCACCAGTGCACAGTGATCTGGTTTGAGCGCAGCTACCCAAGGCTTGCTCAGATTCTCGAACAAAAAGCACGCGCAGAAGTGGCGATAGCTATTTGCTCAGATGCCCGTGGACCACGGCATCTAACCGATGCTGAAATTATGGGTCAGCAGCAATTTGAATGTGCAGTGCACCACATGAGATTCAGTGGTGACGCCTATCTGTATCGGACTCCAGACAGTTTCGATGACGCTGTAAAAATCTATGAGCAGGAGGCACACCCATGAGCCGCGACATCATCCTACTCATCAACGGCGTGATCTATCAGGCCAGCCCGTGGCCGTCGCAAATGCCGAATCCCGGCAAGAACAGGTATCTGGTTTATCGCGAATCTGAATTGGTCGCGACTGCAAAGACCAAAAAGGAATTTGAAGAGAAGTGCAGGGACGGATGGTACGACGCATGTGCATCGGAGGTTACAGCACCATGAGTGAAACAAGATCCGACAGATCCAAAGAAATCCCTGCCCTGATGGCACGGTGGCGGAAGAAAACAGGCGTCTCGATGCCGATCGACATTGCTCAGTTATCGCTGGAGAAGATCAAGCTGGCAGTGCGGCTGATTGAGAGAGGCGATGTGGTGGCAGTTCCGAAAAGCCTGTCGTTGGGAAATCCAAGCAGGCCGATCGACATCAGCGATGACTCACTCATGGACTGGGACAGAAACAGCGAGAACTGATCATGAGACAAGCGACGTTATTTGATGAGCCTGAAACAAAGGCCGCTCCGATCGCTCGGGCCAGTGATCCGGTAACGAGCCACAAGGCGGCGGAGAAGATCGATGGAGCAGTGCATGTAACGCAGATGCAATGCTTGCAGATTCTTCGCGACAACGGCAGGCCAATGACATCAAACGAGATCGCTCAAGCCTGCTGCGATCGGTACTGCGAAGACCTGAAGCATCACGCGGTGATGTACTCACGCAAGCTCAGCAACTATCGGAAGCGAGCCGACGAGATCAAACGCAATAAAGACATCTGCGAGAAGTTGGAAGAAGAGCGGAACGGATCACAGTTGTTCAGGGCGAGGGAGCAGACATGACAGGACGTCCAAAAATCGCAACGCCACCAATCCCCGCAGCAGGATCAAGGCTAACCGTCCTAAAGAAAATCGGCACAGTCGGAGCAACAAAAACAAGCGGCGGTAAACACGTTTACAAGTGCCGGTGTGAATGCGGCCAATACGTCGTGACGCTTAGACATCGAATCGTCAGCGGTAATTGCAAATCGTGCGGATGTCTTCGGAGAGAAGTCGCAAAGTCAAAGATTGAGTTCGCTCGTAGTGTGTATGTGAAGCAAAGGAGGCTCGCAAATGCTGAATGAAATCATCGCAACTGCTCTACTGATCGTCCTGGCGTGGTTCGCCGCTGGATCAGTTGAGCTGGCGGAAGAACGGACAGAGCGGCGACGGGTGCAAAAGCAGATCCGTGAAAAGTACGGAAGGACTTACTAATGGAAAAACGTTGCCCAAAATGCGATACAAAAAAAGATGTCTCCGAGTTTTACGAAAACAAAGCAAGGTACGACGGGCTAACGTCATATTGCAAAAAGTGTGATGCCGAACAGTCTAAAACCGCTGGACGCAGAAACGCTCCATCACAGAGAAAAAAGTGGGGCGACAGCACCGCAAAGCGGCTGCACTTGCGAGGTTCGGATTACTAACCGGCGAGAGCGAGGGTTCACCGGATTAAATCGGAACGGGCAGATCGTTTCTGTCCGGCCCGCTGTCAACGGCGGCGGGCGAATCTCCCTCAGAGCCTGCTGCATTGGAAAATGATTTTCAACGGCTGGCCCCCGCAAGCCAATGAAGGCGCGGCAGGCTCTGATTTTGTACTCCTGCGAACAGTCACCAAGGGTTCGACGTTCTTAGCAGTCACGTCGAGACTGTTCGCAGGTTTTTATTCTTAATTAGACGGAGCGAATAATGCTAGTGCTCAGCAGAAAAACTGAAGAAGACATCCTGATCGGTGATTCAGTCGTGGTGAAGATCATCGAGATACGAGGCGACAAGGTTCGCATTGGAATCGAAGCGCCAAAGGATGTTCCTGTTCATCGCAGAGAAATTGCGGAGGCGATTGCGAGAGATGGCAAAAAGAAAATCTAAGCGGCTGCACATGCCAACCGGACACAAGCCACTGACTCGCGATCCATCTCTTGAAGAGATTTGGGGGCCGGGCGGACTGGCAGAACAAGAACGCATGAAGCGACCTGCAAATGAAAGGTATGAACGTGATCTCGCGGAACAAGTACGGCGCAAAAAAGACAGTCGTTGACGGCATCACGTTTGATTCTCAAGCAGAAGCAACACGGTACGGCGTGCTGAAAATCGTGCAAGCGTCTGGGCTTATTACAGAACTGCGTTTGCAGGTTCCGTATCAGATCACAGTGAACGGGAAAAAGGTCTGCAAGTACATCGCGGATTTCGTTTACATCGAGAATGGCAAAGAGGTCGTCGAAGACGTTAAGGGAGTTAGAACAGACGTCTACAACCTGAAGAAAAAATTGATGGAAGCAGTGTTTGGTGTGGTGATTTTGGAAACGGGTTTGAGGAAGAAGAAGAGGAAGAAATGAAGATCCTAACTGGAAAAACAAAGGCTCCAAGAAAGTGCATGTTGTACGGCACGCATGGCATTGGCAAAAGCACATGGGCAGCGGCTGCTCCCGGTGCTTTGATTGTGAACCTTGAAGATGGACTTAACAACATCGACTGCCAGCGAACTCCGCATCTGACAACGTTTGGTCATGTGATGGAAGCATTGCTTTGGATCGGAACACAGAAGCATGAGTTTTTCACCGTAGTCATCGACTCGATGGACTGGCTGGAATCACTGATTCATCACGAGGTTGCAACAGTGGCCGGAAAAGATTCTATCGCAGACATTGGGTACGGAGCTGGCTACAAGCAGGCTTTGAGATATTGGGACAAGGTCATGCTGGCCTTGGAGCACTGCCGAAGCGAACGAAACATGGCGATTGTTTTGCTTGCTCATGCTGCTGTCAAAAGATTCGAGAGCCCAGATCAAGACAGTTATGACCGCTATCAGCCTGCTTTGCATGATGCGGCCAGCGCGATGTGGCAGGAATGGTCTGATGAAGTTTTATTTGCTTCATATCGCGTCGCAGTTCGCAAAGAAGATCAGGGGTTCAATCGAGAACGGAACATCGCCATTGATTTGAATGAGCGATACGTGCGGACGCAGGAAACCGCAGCAGTCAGGGCAAAGAATCGACTGGCAATGCCCGCGGAAATTGAATTCAGTTGGGCGGCCTATCAGAGCTATTGGCCGAAGTGATCACAGTTCGTAAGTGGTGTTTGAGTTTCATTTTTTTGAGTGGAGAAGCGAGTTATGGCAAGTCTTGGTGATCTGGGTTTGAAGGACGTTAAAGCGAATGACTTTCAGGTGATCGAGCCAGGTGAGTATCCGGCCGTAATTACGAAGTCAGAAATGAAGCCGACGAAGGACGGCAGCGGACAGCGGTTGAATCTGACTCTGCAGATTCTGTCCGGTAAGTATCAAAACCGAACTTTGTTTGACGGTCTGAACGTTAAGAACAAATCGCAGCAGGCGGAACAGATTGGCCGGTCACAACTGAAGGCCGTGTGCGTTGCTGTTAACGTTCCTGACCCAAAGGTGAGCGAGGAACTGCACAACAAACCGCTGATGATCAAGGTGGCAGTGGGCAAGGATCAGAACGGCAATCCTCGGAACGAGATCAAAGGCTACAAGGCTCGTTTGCCACAGCAAACTGCCCCGCAACAGCCAGCCACGAATCTCGTAGAGCAGGCATTTGAGCCAGAAGCCGCGCCAGCAAAATCGCCTTGGTAGTCTGTAGTTTTTCGCACGAAGCCCGGTCGATGGCCGGGCTGTTTTTATCGAGGTTTTGCGATGGGGTTTGTTACCGACGTGGAACAGTGGGCGAATCGTGTGATTGCAGATCCACAATGGACTGCGGACTGTCTCCAGAGGCTTTATCGCTTTGGCGGTCAGCATCCGGAAAGCACAGTGTTACGGCACTCGGTACACGTCTGGCATCTCTGCAAAGACCTGTCACCGCAGGAGCAGATTTGGGCGTTGGTCCACGACGCTCACGAAATCCTAAGCGGTGAAATTCCTCGTGAGTTCAAGTGTGAGTTCACGCGGAAAAAGCAGGAAGAAGCCGACGCGGTTTTGAAAGCAAAACTCGGCTTGAAATGGACCGACACAACACGAGTTCACACTGCCGACATTTTGCACGGTGCTCAAGAGTTTGCATCGCTCAACAAGTATTTGGCCGGTCAGTTGAACTCAACAAAGTTTGCTTCCGAGAACTACTGCTGCGCGTGGTACGCAGCTCCAGCGGAATTTGTTTACCAGTTTGAAAAATTGAAAGAAGAGATATGAACGTCATTGAAGTGCAACCGCAGTCACTGACTGAGCAGGCGTTGATTGCTTTGCAATCGTTTGAGCCGATGGTCGATCAAGTTTTGAGCTATGCAAACCTTACAGTTGCTGAGGATGGAATCGGCAAGGTTGAAGAAGCTCACAAGGCAGTCAAGCGGCTTCGAATTGACCTCGACAAGAAACGCAAGGAACTGAACGAAGGGGCTCTGAGCTACCAGAGGACAGTGAATGCGACGGCCAAGAGCCTGACCGAGCGAATCAGCAAAGTCGAATCTCGCCTTGAAGGCGAACGAGAAACCTTCGAAGAAGCCAAACGCAAAGAGAAGGCCGCAAAGGACGCCGAGAAGGCAGCGGTTCTCAATGAGCGAGTGAAGCGATTGACAGAGGCCGGTGTGGTTGTCAGCGATCTGGCGGCAGTTGGCGCGATGGATCCGACTGACTTCGAGTTTTACTTTGCCAAGGAATGTCGTGCTGCTGCTGAAGCAAAAGCCGAATCTGAACGGCTTGAAGTCCTGCGACTGGAGGAAAACGCACGCCAAGCTGAAGAAATCCGGATCCGTCAGAAGGAACTGCGAATTGAGCGGCAGCAACAGGACGCGGAACGAGCTGCGGAAATCGAAAAGATTCGCATTGAACGCGAAGCGATGGAAGCAGAACGGGCTGAGATGCGACGTCAACAGGAGGCCATCAACCGCCATAACGAAGAAATGCGAGCCAAGGCAGAAGCCGAAGCGGCTGAGAAGAGACGTCAGGAACGTGAGGAAGAAGAGGCCCGGAAGTTAGCGTTGGCAACTCCGGAACTTGACAAGCTTGATTGTGTGCTCCATGTGATTTCTGAAGCCGCTCGTGAAGCCGTCGTCAACTCTGGCAATCCTGCATGGGGTGTTCATCTTGACGAAGCGTTGAAGAAGTTGGCAATTGATATGCGTTTGGTTGTAAGGAACTCAGTCTGATGCTGACGCCACGCTATTACCAATCAGGAGCAAACGCGGCGGTCTGGCACTACATGGCAAACAATGAAGGCAATGGTCTGATTGTGCTTCCTACCGGGGCCGGGAAGTCGTTGGTAATTGCGATGCTGATTGAGCAGGCCCGAAAGTTCAATGGCCGCGTGATTGTTCTTCAGCATCGCAAGGAACTGATTGAGCAGAACGCGGCGGAACTTCGGGAGCTAATGCCAGAAATCAGCGTGGGGATTTATTCGGCCGGGCTGAAATCTCGCCAGACAGAACATGACGTTTTGCTGGCGGGGATTCAGTCGATTTATCGCAAGGCATTGGACATCGGGGACCGTCATTTAGTCATTATTGACGAAGCTCATTTGGTGAGCGAGAACGACGAAACGATGTACGGTCAGTTCCTGCGAGAACTGAAACTGAACAATCCGAGGATGCGTGTTGTTGGAGCGACCGCGACGCCGTTTAGAACTGGTGAAGGCCCATTGTGCGGACGGTCGAGATTGTTTCAGCGGATCGTTTACGAGGCACAGACGGGGCGATTGATTGAAGAGGGTTTTTTATGCCCGATCACGAACAAGCCTGCAGACGCGGAAGTCAATACGGAAGGCATCAAGCTGCGGGGCGGGGAGTTTATAGAATCGGAAATGCAGGCTGTGTTCGTCGACAACGTCGACGCGGCTTGTCTCGAAACAATCGAAAAATGCCGGGAGCGAAAATCGGTCCTGATTTTCGCCTCTGGAGTTAGACACGCTGAAGACGTTGCGGCGTTCATCGAGAAGACGACGGGCGACCGTGTTGGCCTTGTCACTGGCGAGACGCTGTCAATCGAGCGGGCTGGATTGTTGGCCGCGTTCAAATCTCAGGAGCTTCGCTGGTTGGTCAACTGCGACGTCCTAACGACTGGCTTTAATGCGAAATGCGTCGACGCAATTGCGATCATGCGGGCGACAATGTCTCCTGGGCTGTTTTGCCAGATGGTTGGCCGTGGTCTTCGGTTGCATCCATCGAAGGTCAACACGCTGATTCTGGACTTTGGCGAAAACATCAAGCGACACGGAAGCATTGACGACGCGAACTTTGGCCGCGCGTCCGAAGCTAAACGCGGCCAGGCGGCGCGAGCTGCACTGAACGGACGCGGGAAACCGTGTCCAGCCTGCGGGATCGATGTTGCTGCCAACACTCGTGAATGCGAATGCGGCTATCTGTTTCCTGTCAATGTGGAGGGAACTTCAGATGGATCATCGCAACTCACTGGCCAGATTCCTCCGGAAGTCTGGACGGTCGTTTCTTCTGGTTGGGGCAAACACACGAAGCGAAGTGACAGCGAAGCCCCGCCGACGCTGCGGATCGACTACGAGTGCCGATTGATTGAATCAGAGGGCGGATTGCTCACAACAAAAATCAGTGAGTGGGTTTGCATTGAACACGAAGGCTTCGCACGAATGAAGGCCATTGGATGGTGGCAGAATCGATCAGCGGCCGACGTTCCGGAGACTGTTGAAGAAGCCGTCAGCCTGTTGAATCGCGGAGCCTGCCGGATGTCCTCCCAGATCACGACGACAAAGGACGGCAAATATTTCCGTATCCAGTCTTGTGAATTCTCGTCTGAGATCCCAGACGAGTGGCAAGAAGAGACAGGGGAAGAGTCTTTTGGTGAGTTTAGCGGTATTGGTGAGGACGTGCCGTTTTGAAACCGCTGCCAACAAAAAACGCTGACTTGGAGTTGCTTGAGCACAACGGGGCCACATGCCTCCTGCGATGCAAGTGTGGGAAAGAATGGTCGGTCAAAACGAAACGCTGGAAACACCGCACCATCAAGTCGTGCGGGTGTGAGAGAAGACGGATCCACGAATCAGTCGTGCAAAGAGCATTCTGGGGTAAAGGGAATTGAATCGATGTACGAACGGACTCCGGAAGAACTCAAGGCCGTCAGCCAGTGGCATTGCTGGAAACTTGTCGGAGACACGAAGATTCCGTGCCAGATTGACGGAAAGGCGGCAAAGTCAAACGACCAATCAACTTGGACAACGTTTGACGCTGCTGAAGATGCGAGCCAGTTTCATGGCGGTTTGGCTTTTGAGTTGTCAGACCCGTGGACCGGCATCGATTTGGATAACTGCATCAACGATCAGGGAATCATGCCGTGGTGTCTTGAAATCCTTTGCAGGTTTGACGGGATTGCATTTGCGGAGGTCAGCCCGTCTGGAAATGGAATCAAGCTAATCACCCGCGCCAGAAAGCCTGCCGGGGCTCGATGTCTGCACAAGGGCGACGGATGGCAAATCGAGTGTTACGACAACCGAAGATTCTGGACGATTACTGGCGACGTCTACAATGGCCAGGATGAAATCGGAGACGGTCAAGACGCAGTGAATTGGCTGTGCGAAAAATTTCTTTCGACTGAAAAGAAAACCGCACAACCGGCGGTTCAGATCCCGGTTATTCCTTCCGGGAAATCGACGCTCGAAACAAGGGTGCTTTCGTATCTTCAGTCAGTTCCGCAGGCCGGTGAAGGCGAACGGAATCAATGTGCGTTCAAACTGGCAGGGCATTTGCGGTCATTTGAACATGATGGCGAGACTCTGGGCGAGGATAGAATTCTGGATTTTGTCCGCGATTGGAATTCCAGAAACGCAAAACCATTGCCAGACAATGAGCTGAAGTCGGCAATCAGTTCCAGCGGCCGGAACGGAACGGCCCGTGAAGTGAAGCCGAATCGGCCAATGATTCCGGTTCATTATCCGGATGTCGATTTGTCGAAACTCCTCGGAGAAGAACGCGGGGAAGATTTTGACGACGAAAAGTTCTGTGCGGACTCGGTCCCGGAATCCGGACTACTTCGGGAGGTATTCGACTACTACTGCCAGACGTCTCACCGCACGAGCTGCGTAATGGGGCTTGCTGTCGCTGTCAGTCTTTGTGAAACGATCTTCGGGCGACGAATCGCAAGCCACACGGACATGCGGACCAATGATTACAACGTCGTCATGGCTCCAACGGCATCCGGAAAGGAAGCCTGCGAAACAGTAATCTCAAAGATTTTGCAGGCGTCTGGATTTACTCCGATTCTCCCGCCGGACGTGCAAAGCGGAAACGGACTGTTGAAGGCTGTGCATGAGATCCCATGCGGAATTTGGATCTGCGACGAATTCGGGAAGACCTTGGAAGCGATCATTGACCGCAAGAGCAACAACGGGCACGCGAAACAGATCGGGACGCACCTTCTAAAACTCTACTCGAAGTCTTCCGGAGTCTACGGAGGCGCGGCACATGCTGACGGGATCCGTAATCAGGTTGAACAGCCACATCTGGTTTTGTTGGGACTGACGACGGGCCAGATGTTTGAGACGATCGACAGCCGTCAGATTCAGGACGGGCTTTTTGGCCGAATTGCTTTCTGGCCGGTCCAAAATCGGCCAAAGCGAAAGACGGCAAGAGCATTGCCAGTTCCAGAAAAGATTGCAAACGTGGTTCGGTCGTGGATCCAGTGGGAGCCGATTTCAGGGCTTTTGCAAAAGCCAGCTCCGGAAGTCGTGGAAATGTCCGGTGAAAGCCTTTTGCGATGGGATCATCACGCAGACGCAATCGACGAACGAATGGAGCATGAGAGCGAGTCACGGGCTGCGATATGGGGGCGAGTCGCGGCCAGAGCAATGAAACTGGCGATGATCCACAGGGCAGCCAGAATTGAAGATGATCCGGGGCGAATCGATTGGCAGTTTGTTCTGATCGAAAAGCAGGATATGGATTGGGGTATCCGGCTGGCAAACTGGCTGGCAAGAGTTGCGTGCGGGCTCATTCGCGAAAACGTGGTCGACTCCCAGGCCGCGCGGGCTCGGCATGTTTTGGAATCAGTTGTGCTCAAGCTCGGTAGCGTCTCACGTCGGGATCTGATGCGTGAGTATCGGTCGATCAGTGGAAGTGAGTTCACAGCAGCGGCAGAAAGCCTGCAGGCTGAAGGCCGGATTGAAATTGCAAACGAAGAAACATCAGGAAGGCCGCGAGTGATTTACAAGAGAACGGAAACTCAGATTGCATAGTGTACAAGCCTGTTCGGGACAAAAGCCCGGACAAAACCTTCTGTCCCGCGCATCTGTGTAGACATGTCGGAACAATCCGACACATCAGCGCGGGACAGAAGGGTAAAAAAGGGGGCTTTTGTCCCAAACATGCGGGACAGAAGGTAAGGCAAGAAAACAGCATAAAAGACTATATAAACTTTAAAAAACACTATTGTTAAGACCTTCTGTCCATTCTTTCCATTGGTGGGGGTATCAGTCTCTTTTCTTCTCTGGTGGTTTGGCTTTCTCTTTTGGGTCGGGACAGAAGGACAGAAGGGTCTGCGGCAAGTGTACAAGGCTGAAAATTTGAATCATGAGTATTGACATCGTGTAATATTTGTAACACAATATGTGCATGAAACGAGCAGCAAAAAAATCAGCGAAGCGAAAGCCAAAAGGCAGACCACAGAAGGCCGCAAAAATGCGAGCGGTTTACAGGCCAGTGCGGTGGCCTCCTGACTGCATTGAGAAGATTGAAAAGCGAATGAAGAAGGATGGAAGTAAGTTTTCGGCGGCGGCTGTCGCGATCGTCAGAGAGGCGTGAAGACTAGCGGAGTGTGGTGTTCGATAGTCGTTTGGGAAATTGGTAGTGCTGACACGAAAACAGAAACGCGATGATAAAAACCGCAGACATCGACGGAATGAGCGAAGACGCGAGTTTATCCGGATTCTGAAGCGGAATCCGAAGTTTGTGGCGATGCTTGGCGAGGGGATAAAATCTCTTGAGTCGCTGAAGCATTGGTCAATTTGAGCAGAGCTATGTTGGTCCGGTAGGCGCTGGGAGTTTGAAATGAGCACTGCGAAAAACACAGAACAGCCACTAGCCTGGACGGACAGTTCGCATTGGGTGGAAACATGCTGGGAGGCATTTAAGCGGGGCAAGGTCCGGAGATGCGGACGCTGCGAGAAATGCAAGGCCGGATTCGAAGTCGAGTTCGAGCGGAACAGGGAAGTCCAGCAGAAAAACATTCAGTGTCTCTGCGGGAATGTTCAGGCGATTACTTACTATCCATGACGAGCGGTGGACTCGTCCGCGTTTACTTTTGGAAGCAGCACTCAGGGACTGGCCTGCGCAAAGTCGGCCCAAGGAAATGCCCGCAAAGATGACACCTTTGCGGGGGCTGGTTTCCTGAGTGTGTTTTGAGCATCGGTCTTGTAGTGCTCTGTTGGCGCGAGGAAATCATGGACAGGAAAGAAAAACGCGACCGCAAGAACGCGAACCATCGGCGTAACGAAAAGCGGCGAGGTGTCGTGAAGTCGATCAAGAGGTTTACTGCGGCCGGCGGAGCAAAACGTCTTCGCGAGTTCGAATCGGATGAAACAATAGATTGCCGGGACTATCCGGTTTAAACAAACGCGGAGCACACTACCTCTAGTCTTTTTTAAGGTGTGAAAATGCAGGTATCACGAAGATCAGTTCTCAAGGGCATCGCGGCGGCGATGATGTGCCCAACGATCCAACTGCGGGCATCAGTCCCGGACGAAAGGCTCCTGCTGCCGTTCTGTGATCCAGATTCGTGCCGGTACAGTTTTGAGGCACCGTTCGGCTATGGGTCACTCACCTACGCGACCGACGCCAGGGCAATGATCCGTTGCGAGCTGGCGAATCGTCAGGAAGTTGGCGAGAAGCGATTGCCAAAGGATATCGACAATGTTTGGGGTCGATGGTTCAAACCAGCATCGCAATGGCGTCCTCTCACCCCGGCCGACATCCAGCCGACCGTGGAAGATGATTGTGTGAAGTGCTTCACTTGCGGTGATCGCAGAGTGAGCCTTGGCAAGGAGTATCCGGAAATAAACTCAGAGGGACTGCCAAAGGATTTTCGGATTCGGTATCTCGATTACGACATCGATGATAACACAATCCGAGATGAGTCTTGCCCTGTTTGTAATGGTCTTAATAAGGGCCACAATAACATAGCGGTCCTGTTCGGGCAGGAACATCAGGCACACGAACTGAAACGAATTCTCGCCCTGCCAAACGTGATGGTATGCACGAGTGAGTTTCATCCGGCAGAACATGCTCCGGCGTTATTGTTTCGGGCGGATGGATTCGAGGGGATTGCACTGGGATTGGTTCCCAGAGAATTCAGGCGATGAGGATCGGTTGAGCGTTCCGCTAGGCGCAGCAACATTGAGGATTCACATGGAAACAATGGCTGTCGATCCGATTCACATGGACCTGCAGGACAAAGCCAGTCACTTCGTGAGCGACGTGTTTGGCGGAGTTCATCGCGTTCGTAAACTTGAAAACAAAGGTCATTACTATTTGTGCGTGCCGTACGGAACACTGGCGACATATGACGATGACAAGCTGACACGAATTGTCATCGCATCGCACAAATACGGTGTTCGGGCCGAAGTGCAGCCCAATGGAATGAACGGTCTCAAGATCCTTCTGCACAATCGCACTTCGCGAGATAAGGGCAGGATGTTTGAACGGCATCCACGGCTGTCCGACGTGGTTGAGTGTGTGTCGAAGTAAACGCGGTATCGTGTTCCTCTGTTGAAGTTTTCGAAATCAAACCGGACCCGAAAGGGCAAAACCTGTAAATGTGGGCTCAAGGCGCAGTACGTGGCGAGACTCTTACCAGCAATGGTTTCCAAGTGGATGAAGTAGAGAGAAAGCTTGAAGAACGTCCTGTCCCCATCCGGTTTGTTTCTTTCTGAAAGATGATCGAAATGGTTGTAAAACATCACATCGCAAAAGCTGAAATGACGTTTCCTGAGATGCTCCAGCAGGCTGTGGAACACACCGTAATTGACTTCATCCGCAAAGGCGACTGGATGAAGCTGGATTACAACGCGAAGCTCAATCTCGATGCTGCTTGGCTGCGTGACATGCACAGTCGCGTGAGCATGGACCGCGTTATGGAAATCGTGAAAGAAAACGTTGAGCAGCGTATTGCTGACGGAATCATGAACGCGATGGCTCAGGAGGTGGCAAACGACTGCAAATCCATCATGTGCAATCGCGAGCTTCGCGAGGATATCCGAGCGATCATTCGGGCGAAGATTCGAGAGGTTGAATCGGCTGTGAAGTAAACGCGGATCGTGGTTCCGCTGTCCCTGAAAACATTGGAGTTGTTATGGAAACGATTATGGTCGATCTGATCCACATGGATCTGCAGGATAAGGTTAGTGAGTTCGTGAGCGATGTGTTTGGTGGAGTTCATCGCGTTCGAAAGCTCGAAAACCGTGGCCATTATTACCTGTGTGTTCCGCACGGATCATTGGCGACGTACGACGACGACAAACTAACGCGTATCGTCATCGCGGCACACAAATACGGAGTCAGGGCGGAAGTGCAGAGCAACGGAATGCACGGTCTGAAGATCCTGCTGCACAATCGCATGTCCCGCGAAAAAGGGCGGATGTTTGAGCGGCATCCGAAGCTGTCAGATGTGATCGAATGTGTGTCGAAGTAAACGCGGTCTGGTACTCCGGTGGGCGCAGAAACAAAGGTAAAATATGAGCAACGACAGCGTATTAGATGACGACACATTCCGCGAAGACTATGACTCAGGACCATTTTGCCGACACTGGGCCGATCCGACCGACTGCGAGCAGGTCTGCCGTTGCGGGCACAAGTGCTGTCAGCACACTCGCGGAGAGAATTGTATTGTCGACGGTTGTGCGTGTGAGTGCTTTGTGGATGAAGTAGCATCGGAGTGACGCTACCTCTGTTCTTTTGGGAGAGTTCAATGTGCAGTGAATCAGCGGAAATTCGGCGTGGAAAGTTTATTGCCGACCTCGTGGAGGTATGCAAAAAACACCGCGTGATGATTGATCCAGATGGATCGGAATGGGAATTCCTCAATCCAACAGACATCATGTTCGAGGAAGTCAACGACGGGGATCAGTTCAACTTTTCTGTTGGGCTCGATGACCTTGAGGAGGCGGTGCGGTGCGAAGTATGGCCGATCGTGCATCCGGTTCCAGATGGTGAGTTTGCGGATGGTCCTATGGGAATTCCGTATGATCAATTTGGCATAGATCCACGAGACTGAAACAAACGCGGAATAACTGTCCGATAGGCGCATAAAAAAGGCCCGGTCGAAATATTGGCAAGCTCGACCGGGCCAGTGACAATTGCATGTCATGGCGTCATTATTCTAGAC
>Ga0208784_1000421_pt1 | contig 20969 bp, 39 predicted proteins | sample DEB19_08_DNA_FD_184531 | JGI IMG/M metagenome (GOLD analysis project Ga0208784, IMG submission 184531) | Aqueous microbial communities from the Delaware River and Bay under freshwater to marine salinity gradient to study organic matter... | ecosystem: Environmental > Aquatic > Marine > Coastal ... | reverse complement strand
TAGGGAAAAAATACCGAAGTTTAATCGCTTTAAATAATACTTAAATTTGCATAATGAGAAAGCCAAAGAAAAGATATGTATCGCCTTATCCACAGGCATACTCTTTTTCGCCTAAAAACCTGACGAGGGAAATTTCCGTCAATTCACAAAAAAACTACACCGAGGATACAATCATCTACGGTGAAGACGATGCCTTACCTTTACGCATTGCGCAAGCCGTTGACGAATCTCCGGCAACCTCTGCATGTATTGGTACTATCGCTCAGTTTATAAAAGGCGCAAGGTTCTCAGATCCTAATTTAATGTCTCTTAAAGTTGACCAACACGGAACTACTTTATGGGATCTTCATAACCAACTTTCTGACTACTTAGCCTTATTCGATGGCTTTGCAGTCAATTTCAAATATAACTTTGAAGGTAAGATTACAAACGCTTACACGCTTCCTTTTGAAAGTGTAAGATTTGTAAAGTCTAATTCAAGGCAGATCAATTTCTTTAAGTATAATCCATACTTCGGAACTCAGGAATATAAAAAAGAATATACTGAGACTTATCACGCTTATAATGTAAACACGATAGCTGATGAGATTAAAGTTAACGGACTTAACTACAATGGCCAGGTATATTACTACGGATCAACTCGACCGATGTATAAATTCTATCCTGTGCCTAAATATTGGTCCGGTAAGAAGTGGATTTATGTAGATGGTAAGATTCAGGAATTCCATGCTGAGAATTTAGATAATGGATTCTTTCAGTCAGTTCTTATGAATGTTATCGGTGATCCTAATCAGCCTTCTAAGAATCCTATTTATCAGGAGATTTACACAGACGATAACGGAGTAAAGCGAAGCAGGTCAACTAAAAGCGTAGGCGAAGAGTTTAACGAGCAGATGAGTGAAGCTTTCAGCGGATCTAAAAAGGCCGGTACTGCTTTAGTTCAATGGTCTTTAAATGCTGATACTTCAACTAAGATTCAAGCGTTTCCAACTAATTCTAATTTTGACGTATTAGCCGGAACTTTATCAGACGCTATTCGTGGTATAACGATGGCTACTGAAGTGCCTGCTGTACTTGCAAACCTTCCACAACAGCAAAGCTCACTTGGTTCTGATGGTAACTCTATCCAGAAGGCTGTTGAGTTGATGCAGTCAAGAGTGGCAAGCAAGCAGAGAAAATTAGAACAATTTTATAACGAGATCCTTCTGCCAATGATGGGAATCAGCGCAGAAGTTAAGATAATAAACTATACTCCTGTTTCACAGCCGATAGTAATTGAAGATAAGTTCTGGGAAGTATTAACTCCTGAAGCAAAGTTAGAATTTGTAAAGCAGAACGTTCCTGGATTCTCTGACTTAAACTTGGCTCCGATTAATGAGTTGAGTGCAACAGCAGAACAGCAAGTGAATGACTCTTTAAAGAATCTAACTGGCAGACAATTACAAGGCATACAGAGGATAGTTAGAAAGTTTAATAAGGAAGAATTAACATTTGATCAGGCTAAACAACTTCTAAAGAATGGCTTTGGTTTTACCGATGCTGACGTTGATGCTTGGTTAATAAAACCAGAAGAAGCATGATAAATTTAATTCCAGTCGGGTATCTAAATGAAGCCTGCTTTTTGTCGTTAAATACTAACGATAAGAAATATCAAGTGTGTCTTAAGATTGCTCAGGATACACTTAAAGAAATTATCGGAGGTCAGTTTTACGATGAGATTGAAAGTCAATACGACTCAGATACTTTAACTGCTGATAATGATGCTTTATATGATCCTTATATAAAAGATTATTTATCCTGGCAGACTTATTTTGAATATTTGAAATTCTCAAATGCTGACGCTACACCGACAGGTATAAGACAGTTCAGAGATGAAAATTCTACTGTACTTCCTAATTTAGAGCTTGCTGCTTTTGAAAAGAACGTCCGTGAAAAGATGGTATTTTATAAAGATAAGATGCTTAACTTTTTAAGAGTAGCAATAGCAAACGATGGGACTAAATATCCATTATATAGCGAGAAATGTAACGACGTTTTCGGATTTGCGATTACTGCAATAGATAAGCGTTCTGATGTTTTGATAAAAGTCAATAAAGCAATTATCACAAATGAATAAGGTAACATTCGGAGGCGAGGGAACTTTAGCACTTTATAAACGTGTTAATTCTCAGGAAACGATTACATTCACTTTTAAAGATTCTAATGGCGATCCTTATATTTATCCAAGCAATGACTTTACTTTCGTTGTGAAGAAAAACTTCGGAGATAAAAAGAATGTTTTTAGTTTAGACAGTTCATCTGGATTGGTCTTAACTTCAAACGTATTAGAAGTAACAATTAGCGCAAGCGATTCAAATATAAACGAAGGAGAATATTACTATCAGCTCCTCTACTCAGGTAAGGTACGGATTAATGGAACTCTAACCTTTTATAACGGAACAGTAAATGCAGCCAATTAATATTTATAATTCGCAGGATGTTAATGTAACTATTGACGATAACGGAACGCCTGTCGATGTTTATATTAATAGCACTCCGGTAGATGTTTACGTTTCAGGAGGATTTGCAACAGCATTAGAATTCTATCCAACGTACGGAGATTTTCCGGCACAAGGTCAAGGAGGAATTTTATATATCGCTGAGGATACTAATTATATCTATCGTTGGGACGGAGCGTATGTCCAGGTAGGCGGAGGTTCTTTAGTATGGGGACAGATTACAGGAACTTTGTCAAATCAGACCGACCTTCAAAGTGCATTAGATGGCAAGGTAGATGAGAATACAGCTATTACAGGAGATACAAAGACAAAGATTACCTATGATTCTAAAGGCCTTGTAACGAGTGGCGCAGACGCAGGAATAAGCGATATAACAGGACTTCAGACAGCTTTAGATGATGCAGCTAATAAATCCTTACAGGATGTAACAGATATAGGAAACACCACTACAAATGATATTCAGTTAATTAATGACGCTGATATAATTCTTGGTGCCGGTGGTAAGGTTATAATGGATAACGGAGCCAAGTTACAGGAAGGAACAACAGATGCCGGTAATGGTGTATCAAAAGGAATAGCTTTAAAATGTTCAGCAGATTATGAGCTGAAATGGGAAGCCGGAAGGTTATATACAATGGAACAGAACGGATTTACTATTCGTGAAGTTTCACATAATTTTACATTTACTCCTACTGTAAACGATGATGATTCAAAAGGCTTTGTAATAGATAGCCGATGGATTTTAGATAACGGAGATGTTTATATTTGTTCAGATGCAACAACCGGCTCAGCTGTTTGGAGTTTACAAGCATCACCAAGTGGTACAGTTACTTCAGTAGATACAGAAGGATTAATTAGTGGAGGACCAATTACTACAAGTGGAACGATAACTACTTCAATGGCTACTGATAAATTAGTCGGTAGATATTCTTCTGGTACTGGTATAATGGAAGAAGTTACAATAGGTGATGGATTAACATTAACAGGTGCTGGATTACTAAATAACACAGCAACTCCGACTCCATTAGGTTATTATGGAGCATGGCAAGACAATGTAACTCAGACAGCTGCTTCTTCTAATGTTGGATATCCAATGATATTCAGAACTGTTGATTTAGAAAATCAAGTAAGAGTAGTTACAAATGGAACTAACTTAACTCGAATAACTTTTGACAATACAGGAATTTATAATCTTCAGTTCAGTAGTCAATTTCAAAATACAAGTAATCAATTAGCAGACGTTACAATTTGGTTAAGATTAAATGGTACTGATGTAGTAGGAAGTTCAGGATTTATATCTGTACCGAATTCACATGCTGGAACTCCTGGCCATACTATTGCTTCTTGGAATTATCTTTTATCAGTAATCGCAGGTCAGTATTACGAACTTGTATGGAGTACCTCAGACCATACTAACGTAACGATGGAATTTTATTCAGCAGGTAATCCTCCTCCATCGACTCCTTCTGTTATACTTACTGTTACTCAGCAGAGCGGTATAATGGCAGGTACTGGTATAACTGCTTTAAATAGTTTAACTGGTTCTGTTCAGACTTTAGTTAGTGGAACTTCTGGAAGTGATTTCGGTATTTCAAGTTCAGGAACTATCCATACTTTTAATTTACCGACTGCATCAGCTACAAATAGAGGAGCATTGAGTTCTACTGATTGGAGTACATTTAACTCTAAAGAATCAGCATTAACTTTTTCTTCTCCATTAAGTCGTTCAGTAAATACTATATCAATTCCAGTAGCTTCAGGTTCTGCCAATGGATATTTATCAAGTACTGACTGGACAACTTTCAACAATAAGCAAAATGCTTTAACGAATCCTGTAACAGGTACTGGAACAAGCGGACAGGTAGCCTATTGGAACGGAACAAATACACAGACAGGAAGCGCAACTTTAACATATACTCCGACAACTTCATTACTTGTCAATAATAGCGTAACTGCTTCAAGTGCGATAGCAAGAGGAACGAATTTAACTCCGACATTAACAGCAGCGGCAAATAATGATGTTCTTGTTGGATTAGATATTGCGCCTACGTTTACTTTAGGAGCGTTTACAGGAACTTCCAGTATTGCGTTAAGAGTACAAGGAACTTTAACAGCAGTAGGACCAATAAACTCAGTAATTCAACATACAGCACTTACTAATTATGTTGGATTTGGAGGATTTCAATTAAATGTTTCAGGAGGCTCAGAAAGAGCATTTGCAAAATTAAATCCAGACTCAGGAGAATTTAAAGTAGGAACTACTGGAAGCGGTTACTTTACTACTATTCATACGTCAGGAACTGAAAGACTAAGAATATTTACAAATGGTAATTTAGCATTAGGAACTTCTACCGACTCCTTAGCAAAACTAACAGTAGCAGGAAGCATCACTGCTTCATCCGCAATAGCTCGAGGAGTCTACTTCAACAATACACTCGTAGCCGCTGCGAATAACGACGTTCTTGTAGGATTGGATATTGCGCCAACGTTTACTAATGGAGCTTTTACAGGAGTTACAAATTATATTTTAAGAGGTATAGGAGCAAATGGAGCTAATATAATATTAGGCGGAGGACAAGCAAATACTGGAACTTCTACAATTAATATATATGGAGCAAATCAACTTTCAAGAGCAGGTTTTATTACTGCAACTGCTGTCGGTTCATATTTTAATAATATAATAAATTTTGGATTAAATTGGAATGATGGAACTACAACTTTTACCGATACGTATATTTCTTTTAATGCAAGAAAAACAATAATAACTTTTCCTTTATTAGTCGATAATCCACTTATATATCCATCTACAAATAATTCTACATCATCTTTACAATTCTCTAATTCTAATTCAGGTACTTCAAAATCTGCTGCTATTTATGCTATAGCAGGTGGTTCTTTTGCTACAATATCGCGATTAGATTTTGCTATAACAAATGCACAAAATCCAACTATAAGTACATCTGATGTAGCAATGTCTTTATTTAATAGTAAAAATCTTGCAATAGGCACAACAACCGACTCAGGCTACAAGCTCGACGTAAACGGTACTGCGAGGGTGCAGGATAATTTACTTGTAAGCAAAAATCAGAATGGATTAACTTCATTAGAAGTATCAAATACTACATCTGGATTAAGTGCTTATTCTGCTGTAATTGTAACATCAGGAACTGGAAGTTTAAGTCTTGGAAAATATTCAGCCTTAAAAACTTCATATAAAATAATATCTGGAAATGATGGTTATTTTTATATTGGTAGTACTGGTGGAAATGACATGGCATTTTTAAATGATTTTGCAACAGGTAAAATTAAATTCGCCGCCGGAGGCTCTTCAACAGCTCACGCAACTCTATTCTCAACAGGCAATCTTGCAATAGGAACCACAAGCGATACAGCTTCTGCAATACTTACTCTTTCATCTACTACAAAAGGATTCCTTCCTCCAAAAATGACAGGCGCACAAGGCGAGGCAATCACGACACCTGCTGAAGGATTAATGATTTATACAACAAACGCAGGAAGCGGAGCGATTACTTCTGCCGGATGGTGGGGTTACAATGGCACAACATGGGTAAAATTAAATTAATATATTTGCTAAAAAATAACCTATGAAACTAAACAAAGTAATCGAACTCTACGAAGCTATCAAGCTAATCGAATCTAACACAAAATTAGATTTTAAAATCTCTTATCGTCTTGGCAGAATCCAGGACAAATGCGCTTCAATAATCAAGACTTTTGAATCGACTCAAAATAAGATTAAAGAGAAGTATCAGAAACTTCTAAAGCCTGAAGATACTGAATTAACTCAGAAGCTAAACAATGAATTCTTAGCAGAGATTAACAGCCTTTTAGAAATCGAAGAAAAAATCGAAGTACCGAAGTTTAACCTTGCAGACTTTGAAAATAAAGATATCCCTGTAAAATTTTTTACTGCATTTTCAGATTATATAATTGAATCATGACTTCAGAAGAACTCTTAGCACGGCTCGATGAACGACAGCAAGCAATGGATCAGAAGCTTGATGACATTCTTGATCAGACCAAAAAAACAAATGGAAGAGTTTTAACGGCTGAAGAAAAGATTCAAGCACTATCAACCTGGAGAGCTGAAATAAAAGCTCAAATTAAATTATTACTTGTCATTGGTCCGATATTAGGATTTATACTTAGTTATATATTTTCAAAACTTTGAAACTACCAAAAGTAGTAACAAGAAAGTTAGGCCGTGAGCGTGCAATGGGCCAGGCTCATATTGAAAAGAATTTAATAGAGATAGATCCACGACATAAAACTGCTAAGAGTTTATTTGATACCGAGATTCACGAATTTCTACACATAAGGAATCCGGAATGGTCAGAAACAAAAGTCAGAAAAGAAGCAAAGATTTTAAGGGACTTCCTTTGGAAATTAAACTACCGAAAGATAAATGATTAAGCTAATTGATGATACTTTAAAAACAGATGGTAAATGGTCGAGGAAGTCTTTGACTTGTTTTGCTTGCCTTGTATTCTCAATGGTTTACTCAGGTTATGGAATGGTAGCGAGTAAAGAAGTGGAAGAGTTTGTAGTGATAGCCTTCCTTTCGGTGGCTACTGGTTCATTGGGTCTTAGTTCATGGGAAAAGAAAAATCTAACCAAATGATAAAAAGTTATATAATATCAGTACTAATAGGAGTAATATTAGGAATCGCAGGAATGACAGCGGTAATTAACTACACCAAAAAAGAAGTTAAGTTATCCTGTCCGCCTCCGGTGTGTCCTAAGTGTCCAGTATCTATCGACATTGAAAAACTAAAAGACTTTAGAGGTAAGTTTGTTTTGAATCAGTCCTATGAGATTAATGGAGATTCAAGTCTTAAGGTTAATTTGTTGAGAGATATTGAGGCCATTATCTTGAAACAAAAACTATCCAGATGCAAATAAACAAAACGGAAGTAGCCAAAAAACTTATTGAAGAGTTCACCGAAAACGGAATCTCTAAATACTCAAAAAAGAAACTTGCTGAAATAGCAGTAAAAAGACATCCGGACTTATTTAAGACAGTAGATAATGCCAGGTTATCAGTAAGAAGGGCAACAGGATCAGCAGGAAAGAAAGAAAGAAAGTTTACAAAGCATAGAGTAGAATGGAATGGATTTGAGCTTCCAGAGCCTGAGAAGGACGACTTTACAAAAGTTATAGTCAATCAAAAACGCATAGGCGTACTTTCAGATATTCACTTCCCTTATTACGACAGAGTGGCTTTAAATGAGGCCATAAAGACTATTATTAATTACGGGCCGGATTGTATTATTCTGAATGGAGATATTATAGACTGTTATCACCTTTCGTCTTTTGAGAAAGATCCTAAGAAGCGGTCTTTTAAATATGAGTTAGATATGCTCAAGAATTTCTTTGTACAGCTTCGTGAACTATTTCCAACGCAAAGAATAATATATAAAATAGGCAACCACGAGGAAAGATATGAAAGGTATATCCTTCAAAGAGTGCCGGAGTTTTTAGATATGGATCTTATCAAGTTTGAAAATGTAATCCATGCTAAAGAATTCGGAATCGAGGTAGTAAGTAATAAGCGAGTTATGAAGGTAGGCGCTTTGAATATTCTTCATGGTCATGAAATGCGGAGCGGTATTATTTCACCTGTGAACATTGCCAGAGGTTTCTTTATGCGGACCAAGTCATCAACATTAGGCGGACATCATCATAGAACTTCTGAGCATATCGAGCAGAACTTAAATGGCGATATTATAGGCTGTTTCAGTACAGGTGCGCTTTGTGATTTAACTCCGGCTTATATGCCGATTAACTCATGGAATCATGGATTCGCTTTAGTGGAGAATTTCGGTCAAGAATTCCACGTCCGCAATCTTAAAATTATCAACGGAAAAGTTGTTTAGCTTTTTTCCTTGCGTGTCGTCTTTTAATGATATAGATAATCGTCCCTGACAGCACGCCTCCTGCTATCGTAGCTCCTAAGTCTTTCTTATCAAATCCGGTAGTTTGTCGGTCCATTAGTTCCTTTGCGGTTCCTGCAAGTGTAGCTGAACCTATACAGATTAGGTATGGATGTACATTATTTGTAGTAGCTAATTCTAACGATGCGCCATAGTATCCTGCAAGTGATCCTGCACCGAAGTGCTGAAGTTTGTCGTTTATCTGAGCGTTTATCTGGGTAGTTATCTGGGTCAAAATTATTGAGCCGATAATAAGTAGTTTCCGGCTCATTGCGGTATGATTTCGTATTTAGTTTCTCCGTTCTTCTTAAAAGCTCGCATCATCTTCTTTCGGCTTCTTCCTTTCACGAATGAGCAATGTACCCAGTCCGGCTGACCTGGAAACGTCCCGAACTCCCATATAAGCTCATCAAAGTCCATATCCTTAAGAATAGCGAAAAGTTTTGCATTATCAGAACAAACCATATCAGCGGCTTGTCCTTTCATATGCTGACTGTTTGCGGACCCTCCGACTAATTTATTCACCTCCGGACTTCTATATCCTGAATTAATTATAATCGGTTCTCCAAGTTTTACCCTTGCCTGGTCTAAATTCTTAGCCAAATAGGTAAGATTTGATATTATGGCCTCTGTCGGCTCATTAGAGGCGTTTTGCGACGTTTTTACCATCTCACTAAGGGTAAAGTACTCAGAAATTTTCATGGCTTATAAGGGCTTTAAATGCGTTTTAAGGGTATTGGATTAAAAGGCTAAAATAGGCGAAAAAGACTTATAAAAAATATTTCAAAAAAAAGTTAAAATAAATTTGCTTTAAAGTCAGATTTGCCTTTACTTTGATTCATCAAACAAACAACAAACAAAATGAAAACAACAACAGAAAAAGTAACATTTGAAAGCGAATGGAAACGCAGAACTGATTTAGTTTATAATGCAAAATTCAGAATGTCAGTTTATGATTTTTTAGTGAATGATCAAAAAATATTAACTGATGAGCAATTCAAAAAAGCTCCTGCGGCTATATGGTTACTTCTGGCTAATGAATTATGTGGATATGAAAATGAATTAAATAAAAAGTAAATAAACCAAAAGAGGGATGCGACTCTTCAACGCATATTTTTTATGATACTAATAATCTTTTTTATTCTCGGATGGTTCTTAGTTAAGTTCACTCCGGTACCTACACATAAAACATATTCACAAATCGAAAACGATATCAAAAATGAAAATAGAGATTGAATACCTTACTGATTTACTTGAGCCAGATTTAGACTGCAGTTTTCAAGATGACGGAAGCGGACGAGGTGAAGAAAGCGGAGACATTGAGGCGTATGATATTACATGGGATACCTATAACTTCACCGAAGAACAAAACCAAATAATTGCGATTTATCTAAAATACAATTACGACCATGTGAATAAAAAGCTTTGCGAAAATCACTGGAAAAATTGGAACGATTATGACCCAAGTTAAAACTATAGACAAAGTCCTGAAGCAACTAAATGAAGATGCCAGGACAAGAGATAACGATAATTTATTAATTGCTAAAATTTGGTACAATGAAATGGAAAGATCTGATAATATTACTGCGCTTGATTTTCTTAAGTCGTTCTCAGTTGGTAAATTCACTTCAGCGGAGTCAATCCGAAGGTGCCGGCAAAAGCTACAGGAACAATATCAAGGACTCAGAGGAATATCATATATGCAACGACACAACACAGACTACAATGAAATATTTCATAACTGAAGAAGAACAAGAGGACGGAGTTACAGGTACATTCTACGTCTGGGAAAATCAGAAAATAATCTACACCGTCCATTACTTCAGAGATGAAGAGATAGAAAAAGAGGTAGCGAATTGGAATATGGCTTTAGGTATGGCTTACGAATACTGCGAACAATTTATAATAAAACAAAACAAAATAACCATAAAACTAAAATGAACTCAATGCCAGGAATTATCGGATCTTATAAAGGAATGTGCAAGGCACTTTCAGACAAGATTCAATTTGAAACAGAGATGCTTGATAAATATCAGGACATCGAAAATTACAGAAAAGAGATGCTTTCAGTCCGTGAGTATTTACTTAAACTGATTGAGAAGAACGAACAAGAATGGAAACAATTATAACCTATGAATACACTTGCAAAAATCCAGTCTTTGGTCAAGGCACCAAAGGGACAATTTAACAACTTCGGAAAGTACAAGTATCGATCCGCTGAGGACATTATGGAAGCAGTAAAGCCTGTGATTAATCCGCTTGGCTTCTGGCTAACTGTCAGCGACGAGGTTGTACTAATGGGCAACCGCTTTTATATCAAAGCAACTGCCACGTTAACAGACGGAACAAGTACATACACGTCAACATCTTACGCACGAGAAGAAGAAACAAAAAAAGGAATGGACGGATCTCAGATTACCGGAAGTTCAAGCTCATATGCTCGAAAGTATGCTTTGTCTGGCCTGTTCTGTTTGGATGACAATAAAGATGCAGATGCTACAAACACTCACGGAAACGATGATCATTCTGAGTTTATCCTTGAGTTGAAAAACTGCAAAACAATGCCGGAACTTCTGAACCTTTACAACCAAAACAAGGACTCAGTAGAATCTAATGCAAGTCTTAAGAAGTTATTTGCTGAACGTAAAAACGAAATAAAGTGATGGATTTAAGCCAAAAATTTCAATCTGAGCGGATGGCAGTAAATTATGCGCTTGAACTTTCCGACCGATACAGAGATTTCTTTTTCTATGTATTCAGAAGGAATGATGGTACCTACCTGGTGGATCCGGTAGGAATCAAATATGACGATGAAACTTTATTAGCAATCTATCACCAAACCGAAAAGCAATGAATACTTTTTTAGAGCAAAGAATCGGACGTTTTACAGCTTCAGAGATTTACAAACTATTTGTAGAGCCAAAGACAAAGGCTAATAAAGACGTAGGCAACTTTTCAGAAACCGCCAAAGGTTATATCAAATCTAAAGCCATCGAACAGAAATATGGCTATCGTGAAAATATCGTGAACAAGGCAATGGAACACGGAATAATTACCGAGGCAGAAGCATTTGAAAAGTTTAAACTGATAACTAAAAATGACTGGTCCTTAATATCAAAGCAATTCTTTCCGATTAATGAATACTCCGGAGCATCACCAGACGGAGTACTTTATGACGGATTAGATATTATCGCTGTGTGTGATATTAAATGTCCTCAGCCTGGAACTTTCTTCGATTTAAAAATAAGCTATAAGGAAGGCGCAGAGATTGAAAGCAAGTATTTTTATCAGCTTCAGATGCAGATGTTAGCGACTAAATGCGATTCAGCTTTCTTATGTTATTACCTGGCGGAGCAATTCGTAGACACTTACACGAGTGCTATAGATCATGACTTCTCAGATATTTCTTTAGAGGAACGAATGATAATTCTAAGCTGTCCAAAGGACCAGAAAGTACACGACCAGATTATAGAAAAGATTGAAAAAGCAGAAAAACTAAAACAAGAGTATTTGAAATTATTATGAGAACACGAAAAGCATTAACTGATGACGAAGCGAAGCAACTTAAAAACTTACTTGTTGAAGGTTACAGTATTCCGGAGATTAGCGAAAAAATGAACAGAACTAACTTATCAATCCGCTGTCATACAGTAAACCTGGTAAAGAGATACAATGTTAAAAACAGATTTCAACTAATAACCCATCTTTTAAAAAATGAAATACTCAACTAAGGAAGACCTTCACTATCTTAAGAACAACAAGTGGTTAAGTGGTGAGCTGTGTTACTGGCGTGATAATCCGCAGTACTCAGAAAAGACAAAACAGAAATTAGAAAAACGACTTAAAGAAATGACTAAAAAATCAATAACCTATGAAACCTACAGACCCAAAAACGATTAGAGGTATTTTAATTTGGGGACTTATTTCCTCAATATGGCTCTTCATTTTACTCATCGTAATGAGTTATCGGTTCGATATTGAAGAGGTATTAATCAAAACAAGTACGATGTATTTTACTTTAGTAATATCAAACATAATAAGCCTATGGATACTTATCAGATTGAACCGATAAATTTAGAGTTTAATACGTTTACAGAGATAGCAAATGAAACTCAAAGAGATTATTTGATAGGAATTCTGGTGATGAATTTATCTCTACTAACCGAGCGAAATAAAGGAATGGCTGTTTACTTGGTCCGGAGTCTATGTATATGCTTAGATCCTTACGATACTTACGATTCTGCCTGGATTGATAAGATTAAATTAGAACTCAAAAGGCTTGATATTCAGTGTTATAATTTCTAAATTTGTGGAGCAATAGAATTGCACGTTGTCCCGACCAACGATTAAAAAATCAGATTCGCCATTTGGGAGCCGAGTACCTGTCGGGGGGAAAGGTTACCAAGTGGCTTTTTTATTTTATGGAGGAAAAAGTAGGATTTGGATATTATGTTGTAGTTCCAACAGCTGTTTTAATGGATGAAAGATTAACTCCAAACGCTAAGTTACTTTTTGGAATTATTGGAAACCTGGCAAATCAAAGAGGATATTGCTTTGCTTCAAATGCTTACATATCTGAGTTATTTGGTATGCACGAGCTGACAATAAGCCGATTAATTAATGAACTTATAAAGGCTGAATGGATTATAAAGTTTGAAGAAATTACAAATAATGGAAGCCAAAGAAGACTAAGATTAAACCATGAGGCCTTAGCAAATTCGTCAATAGGGGGTAAACAAAAAAGCATAGGGGGGGTAAACGATTCTGTTAACCATAATAATATAAGATTAATAGTCAAAGAAGAATATATAAATAATGATATGGTAAACAATTCTGTTAACCCCCATGAAATTGTAAATAATCAATCAATCCAAATACTTGGAAAACACTCAGACAAATATGTAACAATACAACCCAAAACTCTCGGATCAATAAAATACCGACTAAATGGTGAGGATGGTTTGACAGAGTACTACCACATAAACATGAGCCATATCCAAAGGCCAGAGTTTACAAAGAAATTCCTGGTAGATAGAAACGGAAAATCTTATGATGACTTTCAGCATCTGTTTAATGATATGCAATTATTTGTTGAAAAAAGTTTTAAGCGATGAACAAATACTACGAACTTACTCAGCTCTGGCCTAACAAGGCAGGCAAACTTAAAAGCCTTCTGACTGTACAAAAGCGATCCGTTGAGAAGTTAGCAAAAGAAAAACATAACGATGAAGTTAAAAAGCTACTAATTACAGACGCTGAGATTAACGAAGTAGCAAGTGAGACAATAGAATACATTCACGGGATATTACTTGAAATAGCCAAAGACTTTCAAACATACGAACAAGGCGCAAAGTATCGGGCGATTATTGAAGAACAATCTGAACATCTAAAATACTATTTCAATGAGCTTCGCAGAAAAGATTAAGCAACAGTTATTACTTGAAGACTTTAATCCTGGCAAAGACTTTTTTGAGAATCCAGACGATTACGAAAAAGAAATAATGACAGGCATAAAGTGGGACGTTACCAAATACGGACACAAAAGATTAGACGAGCATTGCCCTTTTAAGCAAGGACAACTTACTACAATAGTAGGGCATTCAAACGTAGGTAAAACAACTTTGATTACCTATCTGCTTTCACGGTTGATAAGAACAAAAAAGATAATGATTTATTCAGCCGAGAATAAAGTAAGTCAGTTAGCGAGATTGATTTTAGGATTTACTTTTCAAACGGACCAACACAATAAGTACTTTGATTTCCTACGGAAGCAGGCGTTATTCATTAAACACGTTAAGCAATACACTTACCGAGATATATTGGAGCAAATAGGAATAGCTGAAGATATAGGATTCAAACCTGACATAGTATTTATCGATCCGTACAACTCACTAAAAAAAGATAGGAAGTTAAATTCACACGAATATGACTATGAAGCAATCGAAGACTTTCGAATTTTTTGTAAGAATACTGGAATATCAATTTTCTTGAATTGCCACACAGTTACTGAAAGCCAAAGAGTGAAGCCAGACAAGAACGGAGAAGTACCAAGACCAATGGCAAGCGATACCGAAGGCGGAGGAAAGTTTATTAACAAGTCAGATGACGTGATGGTAATTCACCGGAACTTATACGCTATGGACACAGATGAAAGATATGTGAGTTTGCTATTCATCGACAAAGTAAGAAACACGGAAGGCGGAGGATATCCGACAAGCTATCAGGATCCGATAAGGTTCACATTCCGAAAAGACTGGACCGGATTCGATACAACAGAAGATCAGATTAGAAACATTTTAGAACCACAAAACGATTTACCATTTTGATATGAGTAAAATTAAAATACTTATTGCTTGTGAAGAAAGTGATGAAGTAAGAGGCAGATTTGAACAATTAGGATTTGATGCCTGGAGCTGTGATTTGCAAGAAAATAGAAACCCAAAAGCAAAACATTATAAAGGAAATGTATTTGATATTATTTACAATGGATGGGATGCGATGATAGCTTTTCCACCTTGCACACATCTTGCTGTAAGTGGATCACAATGGTTTGAGCAAAAACAAAAAGATGGCAGACAACAACAAGGTATAGATTTCTTTATGGCAATGGTCAACGCACCAATAGAAAGAATAGCTATTGAAAATCCGATAGGAATAATGAGCAAAATATATAGAAAGCCGGATCAAATTATTCAGCCTTATTATTTTGGTGATAAAGCCCAGAAGTCAACTTGTCTATGGTTAAAAAATTTACCTTTATTATATCATAATCCAAGCCCTAATTTATTTGATGAAAAAGTAACTCATGTTGATAAAGGAGAATTTTATGAATTTATAAGTAACGGAAAAAAGAAAAGACAGCCACTTTGGTATAAAGAGGCATTAAGTTTAAAATCAGAAGAAAGAAGTAAAGTAAGAAGTAAAACATTTCCTGGCATAGCTGAGGCAATGGCTAATCAATGGGGACAATATCTAATCAATAAACTAAAATAACTATGAAAAAATTTTTAAAAGAACTCGGAGTATCTGAAACCAGAGGCATGACCAGGATACTAAACACTTTCAACGGATTAACCGAAGAAGAAAAAAAGACCGCTATTTTATCCGGAATGGAGCAGGAAAATACCAAAGAGCTGACAAGGCCTAAAATTTGGCTTTATTTGAATAATTTTCTTTTGGTAAAGGAATCCATCAACCAAGTGGAGAAAGTGGCTGTAATGGCTTCTAATGAAGCGACAGAGGTATCAAAAGAGAAGCTGACTACACTGGCAAATGATATCGTAAAAAATAATAGGCCAAAAACGGATGTAGAGAAGGGTAACTTCGGTCGGTTAAATATTTGGAAGTTTCTTATTAAAAAATAAAAAAAGAAAAAAGAAAAACTAACTTTGTGCCTGATGGAAGAATATTCTAAAAACTACGATGATTATATAAGCCCAATAAAGATTCATTCTTTAAGTGGAGGAAAGTCTTCATCATATATGGCAGTTCATTATCCGGCTGATTATAATCTTTTTTTCTTTAGTAACAATAGAAGATATTTCATGCAGTCCAAAAGATAAAAAGCTAATTCAAAAAGTAAGCGATAAAATAGGAAGAGAATTTATAGCTACTGCTGAAGATGATTTAACATTAGTAGCAATGTTTGATCTTGAGCAATTAATAGGAAATGAAATAATCTGGGTAGTTGGTAAGTCTTTTGAAAATGTAATTAATCATAAAAAAATACTTCCAAATAAATTAATGAGATTTTGTACTACTGAAATGAAATTAAGACCAATATGGGATTGGTGGTATAAAAACATAGGCAGAAAAATAAAAATGGGAATAGGTTTTAGATATGATGAAAAAGAAAGAGCTGAAAGATTTACTACTTCATTCAAAGGTATAACAGGTAAAAGAAAATCTCAGAATAAATGGGAAGAGATAGAATGGCGTGATGGATGGTTTCCTTTGATTGATGATAAGATAGGACATTATCAAATCTATAAATGGGCACAAGAATCTGGAATAAAATTCCCATCTGATTCAAACTGTGTAGGATGTTTCCATAAACCAGTACAACAATTAAGAAAGAATTGGGATGATAACACAGAGAAACTACAATGGTTTGCTAATCAAGAAAAGTTATTTAAATCAAATTGGAAAGACGGAATTACTTATGAACAAATTAAAAAAATAGGATTGCAACAAGATTTCTTTTTCGGTACAGGTTCTGGATGTGATGGCGGATTCTGTACAGACTAATATGCTATAATTTTAAAAATTAAACATATACAAAATGAAAGGCGAATATATTTTCCGTTCCGGATCGTGGGAGTGCGAAATCTGGGAACAAGACATTTACTTAATTGATTACCGATATGACTTTTGTTTTGTCATACCTAACAAAGTGAAAGAACTTCACGAAAAAACAATGCAGACAATAACAAACGGGAACTACCAGAGTCAATTTGAAAAACACACGAAGGACTTTCTTAAGTCTTATTTCAAAGGAAAAAAAGTAAGAATATGAAACTACCTGAATCACTTATCAAAGAACTTAAAAAAGAAGCTGAACAGTTAAAGATTCCTCTTGAAAATTATATTAAATTATTAATCGAAACTCACCAGGACAGAGTTCAGAAGTTTGTAAGTATTCTGAATCCAAAGTAAATTTGTGAATCAGCAAGGCGTGCTGAACATTTTGTTTTGTTTGTTTTAAAGGGAGGTAGTCGTGCCTCCCTTTTTTTATTTCTTTGTTTTAACTATTTTTGCATAAATAAAATCACTTATGGCATACGAACAAAAACCAAACACAGGCGTATTATTTACAGCCGAGAAGAAATCAGAAAAGCATCCGGACTTAAACGGATCGCTAAAACTTGAAGACGGAGATTATTACATTTCAGCCTGGAAAAAGACAGGACAAAAAGGCGAGTATCTTTCGCTATCAGTAAAAAAGAAAGAAGCTCAAACACAGCAAACCGAGCAACCGAAGTATAAAGTAACTCAAAACGATTTGCCATTTTGAAAGAGCAAGATTTAAAAGACTTAGGATTTAAGAAGGTAAAAGTACCAGCAGAAGAAAGTGGAAAAGATTTATATTATTACTATACTTTTGATTTCTTTAAAAAAGATAGCGCAATATCTTTAATCTCAACTGCATCAGATGAAAGTAAAGACGGATGGTCTATTTATTTCATGTATGAATCAAGGCCGGTATTTACCAGTAAAAAAGACCTAAAAAGTTTTATCGAAATAATTAAGAACAATGATACCAGAAACAAGAGGAAGAAAACAAAAGCATAACTTTTCGGATATTCTTAAAAAGGATTCTGTTGAGTTTGACTTTTCAAAGTCTGCGAGGGTATCGGCTTTAGCTTTTGCAAAAAAGAATAAGATAAAGATAGCCACCAGGCAAATAGATGGTAAACTAATTGTCTATCGTGTACGAGGATAAACTTTGGAAGGAGTTCAGTCTGTTCATAAGACTCAGAGATTCTGACGCTGACGGATTCGGTAACTGTATTACCTGCAAAAAGAAAGCATACTATAAAGAATCTCACGCAGGCCATTTTATATCCAGAAGGCACAAGGCTACCAAGTTTGACGAAAAAAACGTTCACCTTCAATGCGTAGCCTGTAATACATATAACGCAGGCCGTCAGTATGAGTATTCGATTGAGCTTGATAGGAGATATGGAAAAGGAACAGCTGAGGAATTACTTCAAAAGTCAAATGAACTAAAGAAGTTTACCAAAGGCGAAATAGACGAACTCACAAAGGAGTATAAGGAAAAGATAAAGCAATTAAAAAGCAAAAAGAATATTGCTTAACTTTGCGAAGGTCTGGAATGATTCTCTTTAAAGGTCCGCATCCAATAGCGCAGAAAATGGAAGGGGTTAAAGGCCGGAGGTTAAGCATCAGGTAGATGTGGCGCAGGCTTCCGGCTTTTTTTTAAAAAATGATATGCTACAATATTCAGGGATTATAATTTTAGGATTGATTGTTTTAGCAACTGTGTTATTTATTATCAATGAATACGATGACTACAATAGCTGAATTTTACAAAAACATAGACCTTAAGATTAAATGCTATCTTAATCCGATGCTTGAGTCTTTTTCAGATTATCCGGAAGACGTAAAAAACAATGCTAAGAAAGTTCTTGAGTGGACAGATAAAAACGGATGGGGATCTTGTGGAACTGCGGTAGGAAAACAAAGAGCAAACCAATTAGCAAACGGCGAAGCAATAAGCCTCGAAACTATTAAAAGAATGTATTCTTATCTTTCACGTCATGAAGTAGACCTGGAAAGCTCAAAGTCTTACTCAGACGGATGCGGTAAGCTGATGTATGACAGTTGGGGCGGTAAGGCTGCTTTAAACTGGTCGCATAATAAACTTAAACAATTAGGAGAAATAAATTAAATAACCATGCCAATACCCAAGCCCAACGGAACAGAAAGCGAGCAAGAATATGTTTCAAGATGTATGCACGCAATAGGAAACGAATACGACCAGCAACAAGCTTTGGCGATTTGTTACTCTACTTACCAACAAGCGTCTGCACAGGCTAAAGTTGAAAACCTAAACAACGAAATCAAAGCCAAAGTAGATGATTTCCTAAAGACAGGAAAATGATAGTAAAGATTAAGTCATCTATTCTGAACGAAAAGAAAGTGTCATTTGATTACAATGATATCCTAACCACTACGAAAGGAGTAACACTTTTAAAACGACTTCAGACAATGGGTGACTTAATCTATATCATATCAGCTCAATACAATCAGAAGTTTCTTGAAGAAAAAGGTAAGGAATTAGGAATTCCGCAAAGCAGAGTATTTGCCACAGGAAGCAACAAAGCCAAAGTAGAAAAAGTATTAGAGCTGAAAATCCAAACACACTACGACAATAACTCAGACGTAGTAAATCAATTACCAGGTATAGGTCAATTATATCACCCATGACAAAAACCGAAATCGTTAAAATATCTCAGGTAAAAAACAATCCTAACAATCCAAGACTAATCAAAGATGACAAGTATGTTAAATTGGTAAAGTCTATTAAGGAATTTCCTAAGATGTTAAACATTCGGCCTATTGTTGTGAATGACGATATGGTAGTTCTTGGAGGCAATATGCGACTGAAGGCCTGCAAAGAAGCCGGACTAACTGAAGTGCCAATAATCAAAGCAAGTGATTTGACAGAAGAAGAACAAAAAGAATTCATAATAAAGGATAACGTAGGTTTTGGAGAATGGGACTGGAATCTATTAGCTAATGAATGGGACGCTGAAGAATTAAATGAGTGGGGTTTAGATGTTCCTGAGTTTAAACAAGAACTCGAAGCAGAAGAAGACGATTACGAAATACCAGAACAAATCCAGACAGATATTGTTTTAGGTGATTTATTCGAGATTGGTCCACATCGTTTGTTATGTGGAGATAGTACAAACAGCGACCAAGTAGCTAAATTGATGAATGGAGAAAAGGCAGACTTAGCGCATAATGATCCGCCTTATGGAATGAAAAAAGAAAATGAAGGAGTTATAAATGATAACTTAAATTATGATGACCTTCTTCAGTTTAATCGTGAGTGGATAGCACTTCAATTTTCTCATTTAAAAGATAATGGAAGTTGGTATTGTTGGGGAATAGATGAGCCATTAATGGACATATATTCAAATATCATAAAGCCATATGCTAAAGAAAATAAAGCAACTTTCAGGAATTTGATTACTTGGGATAAAGGAAATGGACAAGGACAAAACTCAGATAATACAAGAAGTTACGCAATAGCAGACGAAAAGTGTCTTTTTATAATGATGGGTGTTCAAGGATTTAATAATAACGCTGATAATTATTTTCAAGGATGGGAATCTCTTAGACTATATTTAGAAAATGAGAGAAATAAAATGGGATGGACAAGTCAGGATATAGTACAGATAACAGGAAAAACAACAGCAACACACTACTTTTCAAAAAGTCAATGGATTCTTCCAACTGAGGAACATTATAAAGCTATTCAAAATGCCGCTAAATACAAAGGATTTAAAAAAGAATACGAAGGATTTAAAAAAGAATACGAAGGATTTAAAAAAGAATACAAAGGATTTAAAAAAGAATACGAAGAATTAAAAAAGGAATGGTATTCAACAAGAGCTTATTTTGATAATGTTCATGATAATATGAACAATGTATGGCAATTTGATAGACACATAAGACAAGGAGATGAAGGAGGCCATGCAACACCTAAACCAATTCCACTTTGTGAAAGAGTAATAAAATCAAGCTGTCCAGATGGTGGCTTAGTATTAGATTTCTTTTTAGGTTCAGGAAGCACAATGGTAGCGGCTCATCAATTAAAACGGAAATGTTACGGCATGGAACTTGATCCTAAATATTGCCAGGTGATAGTTGACAGAATGATAAAACTTGATTCATCTTTGCAAATCAAAAGAAACGGACAAGAATATAAAAAACAGTCATAAAACAGTCGTATGCCAATAAGACCAGAAGATAATCCTAAACCTTT